>Ga0316204_10003985_pt1 | contig 27807 bp, 28 predicted proteins | sample 6monrhotite_MG_2_FD_205661 | JGI IMG/M metagenome (GOLD analysis project Ga0316204, IMG submission 205661) | Microbial mat bacterial communities from mineral coupon in-situ incubated in ocean water Damariscotta River, Maine, United States -... | ecosystem: Environmental > Aquatic > Marine >...
CTACTCTGAGCAATACAATCTTCATAGTACGTTAGTACAAATAGTAATATAGTTAGGGTTAATTTTGGTTGAAAGGGCCGGTCGGGGGATCGGCCCTCTCTCGTTTACTCATAACTCAGGCTTGGTGGTTATACCGCAGAGGTGCGCAGAGAGGCTCTAAGAGTGCTGAGGTAATAAAGCGACCAGTTTGTCCGTCTGACCTATGTAATGAATTTGATTTGTGCCACCGCCTGGCTGGCGTGTGTGGTCTGACGGATGGGTTAATCAGCTACCTCAAACAGGTCGTGAGAAGGCCAGTTTTTTACCATCTTGAAGCTTTCACGAAGGGCCCAACGGCTGGTGCCGGGGAAGCTACCTCTGCGTGGAGTGGTGTTGGATACGATGACCCAAGACATGCCTTTGTAATCGCGGGTGAGTAGTGCAGAAGTACCGCTGAGCGTTCCGGTTCTCCACCAGTGCTCGCCTTTGACACTGCGCCAGCCAAGCGGTCGGTTGACACCTCCTACCCCCTTGATCATCTTACTGATCAACTCAGGACTCAAAATGTCTTCATAGCGCTTAGAGTAACCGTCAACCAGGGTCAAAACGCGCATAAGGTCTACCGAAGTAGCGAGCCAGCCACCTGCTGGGCCCAGCATCTCAATGTCATCGGCACCGTAGGGTTTGTATACCTTTTTACCAGAACCATCGAACGAGAGTTGTTCGTTGTCGGGGCTATAATCGTAATACTTCACCTCGTTTCTCAACCTGTCCTTTTCGAAGCTGCCTGCTATGCGCATGCTCTTAATGTCATTGGGCTCCAAAATCTCATCCTGAATCCAGTCTTCATAGTCTTCATCGGCCACTTCTTCAATGATACGGCCCAAGAGGGTATAGCCAAAATTTGAATAGTTGAAGTGGGTGCCAGGCCTGTAGGGCAAATGACGAGTGATGACAAAATGAATCACATCGTCAAACTCAATGGGGTAGCTCACCTTATCCATCTTGTGGATCTTGTGAGGGATGAACATGGGATCGCCATAGGTTATCAAGCTCCAGCCACTAGTGTGGTTGAGCAGGTGTTTCACTTTGATACGGTAAAAATTGCGATTCTTGATCCCTGCATACTTTTTCCCTTTCAGAACTCCATTTTCTCCAAACACATAATCGTCAAGAGATATCTTGCCTTCATCCACCAGTTTCAGCACCCCAATGGCGGTAACCAGCTTTGAAACGCTACCAATTCTGAACAAGTGAGAGGGCTCAACGGGTACTTTCTTTTCTTTGTCGGCATAGCCAAAACCCTTGGCATAAACCAGCCGCTCATCTTTCACCACCGCCACACTCGCTCCGGCAAGTCTGAGGCTGCGCATCACCCGGTTGACCATTGAGTCGATAGGTTCAAGGGCAGCAATATCGGAATCGGCATTGGTCAAAGCCCTTTTCTCCTTTATCGGTGCAGGAGGGGTATCCTTTTCAGTCTCAACGTTTTTAAATGCTGTGACCAAAATCAGTACACAAAACACAAGAATTATGGGAATGACCTTCCAGAATTGACGCATGAATTTTGAGTTCCTTAATTGGAAAAGACAATTATACGAAATGTTGTATAAAGCAAGAAGGCCAGTCAACAATGACCGGCCTTCTTTACTCCCTTTCGGGTTATCTAAATCTACTTTTTCTATCTAATTCTCTCTTTTTACCTCATTCAGGTTCCAATCGTATTTGGTAAACCTGACCTTGGCGTTATCATTCAGGTCTTCTCTGGTGTATCGGTCTATAAATTCAAGCAGTGTCTGGTCTTTCTTAAAGTCCCCACCAAACCAGCTGAAGATTTTTGAAACCTGGACCTTCTCCTTGGTAATGATGTTCCTGCTCGGATCATTCATAAAAATCCTGGTTTGCTCATCGAGCTGACGATCGATTTTATCTGCTTCATAAGCTTCTGCTCTCAATACAGGGCATGAAATTGATGCACAGTTAACAGCAAAATGAATGCGAGGCTCATTGAATTCCTTTCTCAGAATTTTGTGCTCGATTCTGTCAAGGCTAAAGTCTTCACCACCAATCTGGAACCACTCTTTGGCCCAAATCGTATTGACAGTAGGCACACTGATGGTAGGGTTGAGGTCTTTGATGCTCTCCAGAGGATAATTGTCAACGATCAATTTAACAGTGAAGGCATTATATGCATTGATCCAATAGGCCAGTTTTTCATTTTCAGACCATGATTCTGATGGAGCATTGCTGCTCAAAATTTCGAGGTAATTTTCCAGCTCAGCCTTTTCAGAGATAAAGCCTTCATAATTGACCAGACCGTTGTCCTCTACATATTTACTGAGCAAGGTGGTCCAGGACGAATGATCAGGCGCCTGAGGCGAGCCCGTATAACTTTCATGTCCACCTTTGCAAGCCATTACACCTACTGCCAGCAGCAGTACCAGAATGCTAAATATCTTTTTCATTTCACTGTCATTTCTGTAGCTAGAACTACACTGCCCTGCCGAAAGTTGCATTGGTACAGGCAAATGCACCATGGTGGTCTTGCAGTTGACTTTTTTTGTTCCAATTATGGTGCCATTTAGTTAAGAGAATAGATACTCCAAATTCAATTCCACCCCAACCCCTAAAGGGTGATATAACTCAATCGGTTAATCCCTTTAGGGAAGAAAAGGGCGGGCAACCTTAAATAAATGGCATTAAACCCCGATATGATCTATTCTGTTAACGGTTGATGTATTGTACAGTATAATACGGCCCATTCACCTTTACCCTACTCACCCCGCCATAGTCTACTTGCATTCGAAAATAATGCTTTGGGTCCATGGAAAGAAAATGCCCCAGCAAAGCCCGGATCACTCCGGCATGACTTACAATGGCCACCTGTTCTCCACCACTTTCTACAATGTCTTCCAATGCGGCCAAACACCGGCCGATCACCTGCCCAAAAGATTCACCTCCTGGCACACCTACATTAGTAAAATCGGCCATCCAAGGGTCAATTTGTTCCTTAGGAATATCATTCCAGGCCTTCATTTCCCAATCCCCAAAGTCCATTTCTTTCAGACGACCATCAAAAATCGGTTGGCCGGAAAGCTGATTGGCGAGGGTAGCACAGCGCCTGAGCGGACTTGAATATACCTTGTCGAAGGTAGCAGGCAGGTGCGCTTTCAAACGTTCCAGCTCTTCGTCAAAACTTTCCGCCAGTGGCAAATCAGTCTGACCATAGCAAATGCCTTTTGCTACATCAGGGGTGGTATGTCGAATCAGATAGAGGTCCATAAAATGAGCAGACTAAGATAAAACACCACTTCCGTTACTTGCTGAGTGGCCCCGAGGCAATCACCGGTATAGCCGCCCAACCATTTCTGGAAATATCTCCCTAGCCGCCATTTGGTAATGAAAATCGGAATGGCCAATAAGGCCACGAACAGCGTAATATCTCCATAAAGAAAGAGTGGCGTCACCCCGAAAATACCAGCTACCACTAATTCGCCCAGGCTGATCTTTTTACTTACAGGCTTCACCTTGCTGGTGGCGTCTTCACGCGCATACTCATGTGTGTAAATAAATGTTGCCGCTGCAAATCGGCTTATAGCATGTCCAGAGAAGAAAATCAGTGCCATTTTCCATGGGTCGAAAGAAAAAAGATTGACGGACAACTGGTGCAGCAGCAAAAACTTAAGGCCCAGAATGAGAATCAGCCCGATGGCTCCATAGGCACCCACCTGACTGTCTTTCATGATTTTCAAGATTTTCTCTTTGGTCCAACCTCCACCGAAGCCATCGCAGACATCGGCAAAACCGTCTTCATGGAAAGCACCGGTGATCCAGATAGAGGCAATCATAGAAAAGAACAGGCCCACCAAGGGCAGTTCCAGGTAGTAAAAGGCAATGTAAAACAGTGAAGCAAAGGCAGCCACTATCCAGCCAATGAGCGGAAAATAACGAGTGGCTTTGTTCAGATAATCTTCCGAATGGTCTACCCATTTTGGGCATGGAATGCGCGAATAAAACATAAGCGCTGTGAAGAATATCCTGACTTGCTCTTTCATATTTTCTCGCTTACACCAGCGGACTCAAAGCTGGCCATTTCGTTGAAAAAGTTGACCGCAGACTGAATGATGGGATAAGCGATGGCACAACCAGTACCCTCTCCCAATCGCATGTTCAATTGAAGCAGCGGCTGAGCCTCCAAATGTTCCAACAGATGCCTGTGTCCATTTTCATCTGACTGATGGCAGAAAACTGAAAAATCCTGCACATGAGCATTCATCTGCCTCGCAGATAAGAAAGTCGCTGTAGCGATAAACCCATCTACCATCACCAGCATTTGATTGGAGGCTGCTTGCAACATGGCACCTGCCATCATGGCTATTTCAAAACCTCCATAGGTAGCCAAAACCTGCAAGGGCTCGTCAGCTACACCATGCTTTTCTAAAGCCTTTTGAAGTATCGCCAATTTTCGGTTTACACCTTCTTCGTCCAGGCCGGTGCCTTTGCCCACGCAGTCGGCTAAAGGTATACCTGTAAATGCATGCATCAGCATGGCAGCCGAAGAGGTATTGGCAATGCCCATTTCTCCAAAGCCAATCACATTACAGCCCTGATTCGCAATGTCATCTACCAAAGCAGCGCCTTTTTCCATGGCCTCGCTACACTGATCCAGGCTCATGGCAGGTTCTCTAAGAAAGCTTTTCGTTCCCTTGTCTATTTTGGCATTGATGAGCGCATTCTGCAGTTCAAAATCAAAATTGACACCTGCATCTACTACTTTCAGCGACAGACCATTCTGCTTTGAAAAAACGTTGATGGCTGCCCCACCAGCAATAAAATTCATCACCATTTGAAAAGTGACTTCCTGCGGATAAGCACTAACTCCATCCAGGGCAATGCCATGATCAGCCGCAAATACCAGCATGTGCGGATTATTAAGTTCCAGCGTCAGACTTTGCTGAACCGTTGCAATTTGCCTGGCCAAATCTTCCAGCTGGCCCAAAGCGCCAATTGGCTTGGTCTTGGTATTGATCTTGTGATCGATGGCGGTTGCCAATTTGGAGGAAGGCTTTGAAATGTTAAATGCTCGCATTTAGTCAACAGGTATTAAATCTTGAAACCAATAGGTCACCTCATCTTCCGAATCGTTGGAGAGTTTATAGCTTTTGCCCACTACCTCTCCCCTTTCAAAATCGAAGCTTTCTTTGAAGATAGGCCCCGCGTAAACGAAACTGTGGAACTCCCCGTTTTCACCACAAGGGTCGACCCCTGCAGGCAGGTCATTGACAAAGTCCATGTCCAGTTCTCTTCCGGCAAAAGATTGATCGAGCTTGCTACCATCAATGGCAACCACCACGGCCTTGAAACCGAGGGAAACGAATTCTCTTACCAACTCTGTGGTATCACGTTTCCAGATGGGGTAATGACCCGTTAAGCCAACGGCCTTCAAACGCTCGTCACGATAGGCTTTGAGGTCTTCCAGGAAAATGTCTCCGAAAATGGAATGGGTGATGCCTTCTGCCAGAAAAGGTGCCAGCTTCTCATGCATGAGCTGATCATATTCTTCCATATTGATATGCCCAGGCAGTTCCAGCACTGAGAGCGGAAAACCCAGGGCTTTCACCTGCCTTTCCAACATGCTCCTTCGCACCCCATGCATAGATATGCGGTCGGTTTCGGTATTGAGGCTGGTGAGCAGATGTCGGATATCAAACTGATCATCGTTGAGCATTTTGTGCAATGCCATGGAACTGTCCTTGCCTCCACTCCAATTGAAAATGGCCTTTTTCCTCATTTTATTTCAGTTTCATCGCTATGCCGGACACCATGAGCCAGGCTTTGTCTGATTTCTTGGCAATGTATTGGTTCATCCAGCCTTGTAGATCGGTGAATTTTCTACCCACCTCGGTATGAGCGTGCGTCCCCATCCCTATTTCATTGGAAATAAAAATGAAGTCAGCATCCTGGCTAGTGAGCTTTTCAAACTCTGCCTGGGCTTGCTTCAAACAGGCATCCACATCATTTTTGGTATCCACAAAATAGTTGGTGAGCCAAAGGGTAATGCAGTCGACCAAAACCGTTTTACCGGTGAAGTCATGACTACTCAAGGCCTTTTCCTCCTCCACATTTTGCCATCTATCGTCACGGTCGGCCTGGTGCCTTTCTATTCTTTTTTCAAAGTCACCATCCCAATGTCGGGCTGTGGCCAGGTACACAGGGTTGTTAGAGAGGCTTAGTGCAAGTTCTTGTCCGTAGCTCGATTTACCAGATCGCTGGCCTCCTGTGATATAATAGATCATGATTTCAGACTCAGGTTAAGAAATGAATAATTGCCATGGTCCTGGCGTTCTTCAGCTACTACTTCTAAGGAGTGATTATGTAGAGGACCGTCTACTACCAGGGTATGATACTCTCCGTTTTCGCCACAGGCATCAATGTCCAATGCTTCGAATATTGGCAGCATTTCATGGGTGATGAGCTTCCCCAATAGCTCATCGGCATAGGGCTTCTGACAGGAAACAATCAGGGCCTTTACACCCACATCAATCATTTCTTTCACCAAATCAAGCCTGCCTTCCTGCCAAATAGGCAATTCAGCTTGCAGGTCTGCAGCGCTTGAAACTTTCTCTTCCCAGTCTCTGTGCGACTGAATGTCTATGTCGCCATACACCGCATGGGTCACCTTGTATTGGCTTTTCAAAGCAATGAGTTTGGCAATGAATTTCTCCTCGTATTGAGCCCAGGTAGATTCATTGAAGGCCATAGGCACGCCTACACATTCGGCTTGAGCCAGCAAGACTTCTCTGGGAATACCATGCGACCGTGAGCGATCTCCGAATTCATTCATCACATTAAGCAGCACCTGGGGATTTGCCCCGGCCTGCACCATGCGATGGCAAGCTAAATAAGAGTCCTTTCCTCCACTCCATGAAGCGAGGAAAGGACAGTTTTGATATGTTTTTTTCTCAGTCAATCAGAATTTGACCGTAATGCCAAGGTTGAAATTGACCGGGCGGGATGTAAAACCATAGACCCCTACAAAGTCTTCGTCAAAGAGGTTGTTGATGGCTCCTGAAAGCACCAGGTCACCGTCAAAAATCTCGTGAGAAAAATTGAAGTTCACCAGGTCGTAGCTCTCCAGGTTCACCAGGAATGGATCGCTGAAAATGGCCGCTACGCGATCTCCAAAGTGGTTATGAGTCAAGCCCAGGGTAGTGCCCTGCTTAAAGCTGTACTGTGCACCCAAACCAAATTTAGTATCTGGAATGCGATAGAACTGAGTAGGATCACCAAAGTTATAATTTGCCAGGTGACCGGTGATTGTCAGTGCTTCTGCTGGCTGCCAGGTGAGGTCTATTTCAATACCATCGATCTTACGATCACCATCTACATTATCATAGCCACCACCAATGAAGTTACCCATATTGTCAAATTGCGACACAAAGTCGATCGCGTTGGTTTCAGTTCGGTCGAAGTACTGTGCATTCAACGTCAACTTGTCGCTGAGGTAAAGCGAAAGGCCAAATTCCATGGACTCAGTTTCTTCGGCTTCCAGATCAGCATTGCCAAAACCAGCAGCAAAGAGTTGGAAAAGGCTTGGTGCTACAAAAGCGGATGAAAACGAGCCGAAAAGCTTCAGTTTGTTCTCATTACCAAGGTCGAAAAGGTAGGATGGGTTGAGGTTGTAAACCAGGTTTGAACCATACTCACTGTTGTTATTCAGTCTTAGTCCGGCTGACACCGTAAAAGCAACCGTAACATCTGCTGCCAGATTGAAATAAGGGTCAACATTGCTGGCATTCGGCTCTTCTCCCCCACTTTCAAACTTAAAGCTCTGGATTTGCACACCACCAATTGCTTTAATTCTATCACCAATCACAAATTGGTTGGTCAGATCTGCCTGCACAGATTTGCCTTTTGCGGTAGATGGAAATGCAGAGAAAAACTCTCTTCTGATTCGATTGTAGTTAAGTTTTAACTGTAATTCACCACCCTGATATTTTAAGCGAGGGTTAATACCATATCTGATTTGTCTGATGCTAAACTGATTATCTTGATCAAAGAAGGCACCTCCGTCATAGTCACTTTTCACATTTTCATAGGCCACATTGGCTCCCATGGTAAAGTCATCTGAAAACTCATAGTTCAGTCGGGTACCGCCAGTGTAGCGCCTGAACCCATCCAGGCCAAAAACAGAATTAGGGTCAGTATCCTGCGCTGCCGAGAGGCCCTCACTTAAACCCAGCGAACCGGAAACCGCATAGCCTAGTTTGCCACTACGACCTTGCAGGTCGGCACTGGTATTGCTGGTCTGGAACGAGCCTACCATTTGCGAAAGCGTGATCTGTGGCGTCTCATTCTTAGGCTGCTTCAGTATGATGTTGATAACCCCTGCAGCGGCTCCCGTACCATAAAGCGCGCTGGCACCTCCTTTAAGTACTTCTATTGACGCTACATTGCTGGCATTGAGCAAGCGAAGGTCATAATCGTTAGAAATGGAAGAAGGGTCACTGATGGGCAGGCCGTCTACCAATATCAGGGTATGTCTGTTTCTACCACCGCGAAGGCTGTAGTCCAGGTTAGTACCTGGCGTGCCAAAAGCACCATCTACGTTGATGCCAGGGAGCGTATTCAATATATCGGCAACGGTCTGGCCCGCCTTGAATTGATCAGAAGTGATTTTATAAATCACCTTTCCTGATTTCTCAATTGGGGTTTCAAACTTGTTACCGGTAACTACTACCTTACCCAGGTCACGAACTTCTTCCTGTGCCTGAACATTCATAGCCATTGCACCCAAAAACAGGGCTGCCCATAGCTTGTAGTTAGTCTTTTTCCTCATGTGTGTTGTCTAATTTTATAAGTAATGTTTCTAGGTTTTGATATAGGGCCGACTCGCCTTCCATTTGCCAGGTAGCAGCATTGGGCGAACCGGTAATAAGAATTTTTTTATTGGCCGAAGGGTCTATTTCAAAGCCATTGCGCTCCAGGGCGTTTCTAGTCCAGCGAACCAGCACCTCAGCACCTTCCAGAGCAATTTTTGGGGCTTCACTTGAAGGCGTTCTTTGGAAACTCCCCTTCAGATAGTCGAACTGCAGGCCTTCTCTTATAAATGCTTTTTCCAGGGCACCCGATAAAACAAGGTCTTCAGGCAGTCCAGCTTGAATACCTCCTTCATCCACCAACCACAGCTTGTCGGCATGACTGATGGCCATGTCCATTTCGTGAGTAGAAAGCAAAATGGCCCTGCCCGACTGGTGAGCCAACTCTCGTAGCAAATGGAAAATCTCGATGCGATTGGGAAGGTCGAGGTGTGCCGTAGGCTCATCCAAAAAGATGATGTCAGTGTCTTGCACCAATGCTCTGGCTATCATCACTTTTTGGCGTTCACCGTCACTGAGTTCGCCAATGTGCCTATTTGCAAAGGGTAGTGTTCCGGTTTGCTCCATGGCGTGAACAATAAGCTCCTTGTCATGCCCACTCAGGTTACCCATCCAGCTGGTATAAGGGAAGCGCCCCAATGAAACCAAAGCATAGGCTGTGAGATTTCCTGGAGCTGTTCGATCTGTCAATACCAGACTCACCTTTTTCGACAGCTGTTTGGCAGAATAGGTGGTTAGATCAAGCTCATCCAGCTTTACATTCCCATTCAAGGGCTTTTGAATCTGCGTGAGTGTTCTGATCAGGGTAGACTTACCTGAGCCGTTTGGACCCAGTAAGCAGGTGAGTGAAGCCTGTTGCAGCTGCAGGTTCAAACCGGAAAGCACGACCTTCTCATCTTTGCCGGTAGTATAGCCTACCGAAAGATTATTGATGCTCACTATGGTTTTATTCTCAAACAATGAATAGTGGTGAATTAATAATGAATAATTATGAGCTTTTGGAAGTATTGAGAATCGCAGTCATAATTCGCATTAACTCCTCTGAATCTTGTTTAAGCGCTTTGGCTTCATCCGCTTCGAGAATTTCAGCATCATGAAAGAGTCGGAGCCAGTAATTCGTCTCACGAGACTCTTTATAGGCAATCGACATTTTAGCTATGAAATCGCGCTTGCTCTGCCCACCTTCAGCTTCTTCCACATTTGCGCCAATTGAAGTACCACTGCGAAGCACTTGTCTCAACAGGTCCTTCACTTCTGACTTTTTATATGTGCGCATATACATTTTTATAATCTTCAGTGCGAAGGCATAGCTTTTGATTTGAATCACATTTTCTTTCATAATTATTGTCGCTTTATTGTTTATCCGTTGTTCATTCCAAATTCTTCATTTTTCATTATCCATTCCTCATTGATTCTTGCCTCAAAAGCTGGCTTTCAGGTTTCTTCGTTTAACAATGATCCAGATGACTACTGGTGAGCCAATGAGTGCAGTAATGGCGTTAACCGGTAAAACCGTCTGGCTGCCTGGCACCTGGGAAATGATGTCACAGATGAGCATGAGAATACCCCCTACTAACACCGCACTGGGTATAAGTACTTTATGGTCTGAAGTATTCAAAAAGCTGCGAGTCAGGTGCGGAACAGCAATGCCAATAAAGCCAATGGGACCACAGAAACCGGTGATAGAGCCTGCTAGAATACTGGTAACTGCTATGATCAAAATGCGTGACTTCCTGATGTTCAAGCCCATGCTTTGGGCATAGTCTTCACCTAAAAGCAGGGCGTTTAATGTTTTAGAAAGGAAGAGGCTAAACACTACCCCTGCCAATACAATGATGCCCAGCACTTGCAGTTGCTGATTGGTGACGCCCCCCAGGCTACCAAAGGTCCATAGCAGGTACTCCTGAATCTGCTCAGGGTCGCTGAAGTACTGCCAAATGCTGACGATGGCCACGGTAATATTAGCCACCATGATGCCCACAATGAGCATGACTACATTGTCTTTGATGCGGAAGGAAATGGCCAGAATGACCACCAAAACCAAAGCAGCGCCAATGGTAGCCGCCAGAATTATGAGCCAGCTGGAACCTGCATCGAGCTGTCGAATGGAAAAGACCGTAGTAACGGTACCGGCAGTGAGCATGATGGCTGCCACACCCAGACTGGCCCCCGCTGTAATACCCAGTACAGAAGGTCCCGCCAGCGGATTTCGAAAAAGGGTCTGCATCTGCAGTCCACCGACAGACAAAGCGGCCCCTACCAAAATGGCAGTGATAGAGCGAGGCAGTCTGATCTTGAGCACTATGGCCTCCCAGGCTTTGTTATCAATGGATTGACCAAGCAACACTTTGATAGCCTCCATGAACGGAATGCGAACTGAGCCCAGGCCAATGTCCAGCACAAAGAGCAGCAAAAGAACTGCACTCAATAGCGCCACGCTTCGCCATCGCAACCCTTGATGGGTCGCATCATTCAATATGCGCTGTTGCTCAGTCAAGACTTACTTCAGTTGAGAATGGTAGACCAGGTCATGGTCGGGTAGCAGGTCGGGATGAAAGATCTTGACAATGTCTTTCAAGATCACATGAGGTTCTATTACCCCCTGCTCATAGTAGTCATTGCCTCCACCCGGTGTGTATCTGCCAAATATGTTGAAAATGTTACCGTTTTTAAATGCCTTGAAATCGGCATAGCGGGCATCTCTTTGGATCACCTCTTCTTTGCTCTTGGCACTGCCAGGCACCATCCAGATGTCGGCACTTAACCCTTGCTGATAGACGGTTTCGAAATCGAGCTTGAGGCTGCCAGTGGAAGCATCTTCTAACCAGGGATAGTCGGCCTTTACCAATTTGAGCAAATTTACCGCAAAGCTTCTGCCGCCAGACACATGCCAGGCATCGCCTATGGCTATTCCCGAAATGGTCATTTTTTCGGTAGACGTCACACCTTCCAGTTTTTGAAGGACAGAGGCATATTCTGCTTCAATGGCAGCAAATTCTTTATTGACGATTTGCTCTTTATTCAGCAGAACGGCTAGTAATTTCACCCATTCTGCCCTTCCCAGCAGATCGAGTTCCTGCCAGTCGGAATTGAGCAAAACCGGAATGCCCACGCGCTCAAGCTGCTGATAACTTTCGTTCTGAGAATTGGGATAGCCCACGGCCATCACCACCTCTGTACCCTCATTAATCACAGACTCTACATTCAAAGCACCAGCTGGTGACATTTCTTTTACTGTTCCATCTGCAACCATTTGCTTCACCACCTCACTACTGATGTACTGTCTGGTCTCTATGCCTTTGAGTTGGCCCATGGCATTAAGCAGGTTGAAAAAACCGATGTGTGTGGTGGATAAGGAGGTAATGTTTTCTACCGGAATATTAATCACGGGGTTTTCCAGTTCAGGAGCTTCCGCACCACGCTGCAACAGCGTATAAGTCAGTGTGTCTATGACATCATTATAATGCCTGAAGATATGCAGCAACTTATAATGGCCGTGATAACTGACATCAAAGCCAATGGAGTGTTTGATCTCCACCTTATCGGGAAATAAATCAGTCTTTTGATCCGAATCGGTTGAATTGCTCGCTTTGTCACCAGAAGACTGGCAAGTTGCCAACAAAAGGAAAAATGGAAGGGCAAAAATTAGCGAGAGATGTTTGGTCTCAAGCCAGTGCCATTTAGGGTTTGTCTTTGTCATAATGCACCTGCTTTTCCTCAGAAAGCATTTCCGTGATTTATGCCTTGGCAGGTCTTCTGACTCTCCCTCTGAACCGAGCCTTCCCATCCCGAGTACTCGGGACAGTGGCCTATTTCGATTCAATTTAGAATGGGATTACAGCAGCTGGGACTGTCCAGGATTTTCACCCGATTCCCTTTTAACACTGAAGTGTTTAACACTATCAGCGACCAAAACAGATGACAAAGGTATGATTTTAATTCTAACCGCCCTAAAAGAGTAAGAGGCCACCTGGAAAGGTGACCTCGAACTGCATAAGTGTAAAGAAACAACCAAATCAAGTAAACCATCCTTACTCAACTCGCATCACACTTAAAATTTTCGACATGGTTGGAGATTCGTTCAATTGCTCTTTAGCAAAATCTTTTGGGAATGACGTGGTTGAATCTCATTCACATCTGCTCTTAATGGGGAAAGTGGGAAAAGGTAACCCAGGCTGTGAAAGAAAAATTAAAACTATTTTGATATCCCCTGATTATCAGGTTTTTGACTTCTGATAAATCCGTAACGAAGCATCAAAGACAGTGTAAACACCAGACCGATAACTGAAGCAGCGAGGTCGTTGGGATCGTAGACATTGTTACCACCAATGTCGTGGATTTTCAATTCTTGCGTGATGACATAAACAGCCGCCAAAAAGGTGGAAATAAAATACATGCTCCGTTCACTCAGTTTTTGCAGGAGCTGCATTTGCCTATGCCGGAGTTGTAAGAGTACCATCGTCATTACGGGTACGCCTACCAATGCTTCAAGAAAATTGGGTAGGGAGTTGAGGGAAATCGTGAATGCCTCATGAAATTCATTTTGCCTAACCCAAGGTCGCATGATGGTCTTAATGACCACCAAGGACAGCACGGCTACAAGAAAGAGCCAGTTGATATAGCGTTTGAATTTGAGAGGCTGCATTCAGTATTGAGAATAAGCGAAGTCGATTTCACACCCCACTCCGCTTTTTTTTGAAGTATCAAAAATTGCCTTGGTGACTGTTAGGAGCTTTTCTGCCTGTTTTTCCAATGCATGACCTTGACCATAATCAATATTCCTAAACCAGTAAAACAAACTACCTGGCCTACCACCTGGTTATCAAATACTGAAACACCCATACAGGCCATCATAATGCCCCAAAAGGCCAGTCTCTTCAATCTTTGTTTGCTCAGCATACCATTGGTCAATTTTTGAGTAGTTAGTGTAGCCATTGAAAATAGAATTACACTTTGTCCATAATACTTTCAGAATAGGCCTTGAAAGAATGTCCAGGCCTATTCCAACTCTAATTCCTCTAGCTCTCGCTTGCGTTGTTCCAGCAGTTTGAAGAAGTGCCCCAGCTTCCTGTTAAGCTTAAACAGGCCCAATTGGTAAAAAGTGAAGCTCCCCACCAAAGCAATGCCTGACATAATCAACAGACGGTAATCAAAGGCAAAGGCTTGCTCTTCATAAAGTGAAATACCTGTTACAAAAAGTAAAACCAAGGGAGTAACAATGGCGTCACTCCAAATACCCGTTTTAATGACTCTTTGGAAAAGCTGATGTGTTTTCAATACAGCTTCTTTGAGTGTACCCGAAGATTGATCAACCGATTTTATTTGTCTAAGGCGCCAGCGACTATGGAAATGGATCATGAGCATAGTAGAGGACATCAGGAGCATCATCAGCCCATATTGCCATCCATCGAGCCAAAGAAAAAAATCAGGCTCATCCCCTCCTACTATCAACACATTAAGGCCCAATAAAAAGGCCAGGCCTCCAATGATGCCCGTAGTTCTTATTTTACGTTTTACTTGTCTGGCTACATCTGCAATAGTAGCCCTTGAATCTCTGTGAATCATGGCTTTCAGGTCATGCTCACTTACCCAATAACCGGCCTTATCCTGGTCATGGGCCTTTTTCCAAACTGATTTCAGTTGATCTAAGTCCATATTACCCGGTGTTTAAAATTTTCCTGAGTTTTTTCTTAGCACGGTTCATTCGCACCCTCACATAGTTCTGAGAGATCCCTATGATCTCGGCAATTTCTTCATTGCCTTTATCATCCAGATAAAGCATCACAATGGCCTTTTCTACTTCATTGAGTCGAGCAATGGCTGCATACAACAGGCGGACCTCTTCTTCCTGATCGTCTTGTTTTAAGGAGTAAGAAATGTCGCTGATAGCAGGGTCAAGTTCTACTTGTTCGAGGCGTTTGTTGTCTTTGCGCACATCTTGCAGCGCCACAAACAGGCTTACCCGGTACATCCAGGTAGAAAATTTTGAATCGCCCCGAAAAGAGGGGTATGATTTCCAAAGTTGGATGAGCACTTCCTGAAAAAGGTCTTTTCGGTGCTCCTCATCTCTGCCATAGATGTTGCACACCTTATGCACAATCCCCTGCGACTGGGTGACCTGCCTGATGAACTCTTTTTCGATACCGGTATTCAAAATGAATGCTCTTCTTACCCAAGGTAGTGAGTTGCAAGAGAATGCCGGGAATTACACTTCGTAGTATTTTTTTTATTGACTATTTACGGCTGTAAACCCAATGATGAGTCAGCTGCCAGGTTTTGCCATAATCAGTGGACAGTTGTGAGATGCTTTCGAATGAATCTTCATCCTTCCAGATCAACTCATTCTTCACCTGCATTCGCTTTTTAGGCACATCGCGGTACCACATGAACTCTGCTTGTTTGCCATCAACCGAGCCTTCAAACTTCATAAGACCACCGTGCTCAGAATCGTAAAAGGTGCGCGTCATCTTTAGAGAATCCGTCAAAAAAGTGGCATAGCTCACCGCATAAGGATGCCCCTTGAAAGTACCTTTATAATCTTCCTGAATACTACAACCTTCAACTGACCAGGAGATGGTGGATTCACCCGTATTGTCTTCATAGCTGCCCGGTGAGGTTCGGTCTTTGGCTTGCACTTTCCAGATGCCATTTATGCCGGCTAAAAAGGATGTACCGGCTTTTTCACAAGGGTAAGATTGTGCGGCTATTGAAGGAGTTATCAGTAGTCCAAAAAGAATCAAAAGAAATGAAAAAATTCGCATGGGCTTTATTTATAAAACCCCTATTCAGCGACTAAGTAACGGCCATTAGACAGACGACTGTGTGTGATGGATGAAAGTGACGTTTGAAGGGTTAAATCTGAAACGTCATTCCCGGTTTGACCGGGATTTTCCATCGTTAATTTTAGAAAACTATGTGGATTCCCGTTTTCACGGGAATGACGTAGTTAACAAGTCTTGTTTACGCTACTTGTGTGCTGCCTATAAATCTGTCCAAGTACTTGGCCTTGACCTCTTCCAGATTCAGTAAGATAGTACCTGCTGTTGCCAGAAATACCACAATGGCCAATGCAAAAAGGTAGCCTCCATCGCCTTGTACTTCAATACCCAGCGTAGTGAGATGGAAGAAAATAGCACCTGAAATGGTACTGAGTCCTAAAGCTGATCCTATGGCATACAACCTGGTAAATAATAGAATGCCTGCGATCAATTCTACACCTCCAGACAAGTATCGGCCAAAGGGCTCCATGCCTATTTTAGTGAAGATATAAATGCTCTCTTCAGCACCTGAAAATTTGAAAAACAGGGTTTGAAGCATGATAAATGCAGCTACTACTCTCAATCCCCAGGTCAGTATATTTTTTGTTTTGTTCTTTTTCATGTTGTTCATCTTTAAAAAGTGAATGCCGATTGGCTGGTGAACTAACACGGGTATTCCAAGTAAAAGTGCCGGTGGTTTTAGTGCAAATGTCGGGGTTGTGGCGTTGGAAATGTCAGTAAGCCGGCCTTTCGGCAATTGAACTAAAAAACCCCAACCTTACGGTTAGGGTTTGATCTGTAGCCTCTCTAGGAATCGAACCTAGATCTAAAGTTTAGGAAACTTCTATTCTATCCATTGAACTAAGAGGCCAAATGGGTTACAAAACTACTCAATATTGTAAATCGGGCAACTCCTTCAAAATCTAATTAAGGGTCCAGGTTCAATTTTGTTTTCAGGAACCGTCTACCGGCAGCAGATTTTAAGTATTTCTCTCTTTTACGAGCCTCTTCATAGCTGGTATAGCTCTCGTGATACACTATTTTCCATGGCACAAAAGCCTTAGTCGATTTCGTCTTGCCAGCATTATGTTCACCTAATCGTTTTTCCAATTCGGCCGCAATCCCAACGTATTTTCTATCAAAAACGGAAGAGTACAAGACGTAAACGAATATGACGAGAGATTCGACAGGCATGTAGGAATCTACGAAAGTTTAGGAAACTTCTATTCCCCGCCCGAACGGCTGAGCGTTCAATCGGGCGGGTATCCATTGAACCCCGCCTGAATGAATTTATTCGGGCAGGTAAGAGGCCAAATGCCTTTGAACCCCACCGGAATGAATTCATTCGGGTAAGTAAGAGGCCAAATGGGTTACAAAAGTATACAATATTGTAAATCGGGCAACTAAAAAATAACTGATTTAGCATTTAATGCCCCTTTTTAATGTAAAAAGCAATGGAGAGGCTTGGTACTGCTCTTTGGCGGGAGGGCGTCCACGGCCAGCGTGACCATCGACTGATATTGCCACCACATGCGCAAATGCTATTTCGATGGTTTTGGCGGTGGTGTCTTTTCTTTTGTTACTTTTCTTTGGTCACACAAAGAAAAGTAAAGCCTCAGTAGGGCACCAATAATCAAAGTCACCTTCCTTTAAAAAGAAGGTGTCCTTCAGCCACATAGCTAGTAATACTCGTCTTTCAGGTAATTGGGGAAAATGGTCAAATGACGCTTCTTCACTTTCTCAATCAGCACAGCTCGCAGTTCAGCGATATTCTCTTTTTCGATGGCCGAAACGAATACAGAGGCCACTCCCTTTTTGGCCATATAAGTTTGTTTCAGATCATCCAGAGTCAATGGTGGGTTCTCCATTTCTTCCAGAATGTCTTCATCCAGCTCGTGTTTGTATTGGTCTATCTTATTAAAAACCAATATAGTCGGCTTGTTTGCAGCGCCAATGTCTACCAGGGTCTGGTTGACAGTCTCCATCTGGTCTTCGAAACTTGCATGCGAAACGTCCACTACATGCAGCAGCACATCGGCTTCACGCACCTCATCTAAGGTAGATTTAAACGACTCTATCAGGTGAGTGGGCAATTTGCGGATGAACCCCACTGTATCGGACAATAGAAATGGAATACGGTCTATAACCACCTTTCTTACCGTAGAATCGACTGTGGCGAATAACTTATCTTCAGCCAGCACATCCGCTTTGGTCATTAGGCGCATGATGGTAGATTTCCCAACATTGGTATAGCCTACCAAGGCCACCCTCACGACATTCGACCGGGACTTGCGCTGCACGGCATTTTGCTTTTCTATCTTCTCCAGCTTCTTCTTCAGTAGGGTGATCTGATGGCGAATGTTTCTTCTATCCGTCTCAATCTCCTTTTCACCCGCACCACCACGTGTTCCGGTACCTCCTCGCTGTCTTTCAAGGTGCGTCCACATCCGGGTCAGACGTGGCAAGAGGTAGTTTGAGCGAGCCAGCTCTACCTGAGTTTTGGCCTGGGCAGTTTGTGCTCTTTTGAGGAAAATATCGAGGATCAGCAATGACCGATCGTAGATCTTCACCTCTAGCTCCTTTTCCAGGTTTCGCAGTTGTGACGGGCTCAGGTCATCATCAAAAATCACCACCTTCACCTCTTCAGCCTTCACATAAGTTTTAATCTCTTCCAGCTTTCCACTGCCCACAAAGGTACGTACCTCAGGCTTGTCCAGCTTTTGTGTAAAAGACTTCACCACCTGCAGCCCCATTGTTTCAGCCAAAAAAGCCAGTTCATCCAGGTATTCCAGCACCTTTTCTTCAGGCTGTCCCCAGTTGATAAGCGCCACCATTACGGCCGTCTCTTGCTCTGTCGATTTCGTTTCGTATCCTCCCATAAATAGCCCACAAAGGTACAATTAAAAGGAGTAAAAGGGCAATATCGGCCCGATTCAGGGTAAATGATCGTAATTGAGGCAAAGCTTATCGGCTACAAGCCGGAAAAGCCCCGGATTTGTCTAAATTTGCCGCCATACTAAAAGCCTAAGCTTGAGCCTTTTCTCTTTATTCAAAAAGAAAGAAAGTGGTCCCTCCACTGTATCGCCATTGAAGGTAGACATCCATTCACATTTGGTGCCCGCCATTGATGATGGCATTCAGTCGATAGAAGAAGGCCTGGAAATTCTAAGAGAAATGGAAGCCCTGGGCTATGAGAAGGTAATCACTACACCTCATACCATGCAAGGTAGCTACGACAATACTCCGGAAACTATTTTGGGAGGTATGGGAAAAATGCAGGCAGCCGCAAAAGAGGCCGGCATTAATATCATCATGGAAGCTGCCACAGAGTATTATCTGGATGAGAGTTTTATGGCTCGGCTGGAGAATGATGAACCACTAATGACCTTCGGCAACAACTATGTATTGTTTGAAACGTCATTTATGAGTGCCCCCCCGTTCCTGAAGGAAGCTACCTTCCTCATGAACGTAAAGGGTTATAAACCGGTGTATGCCCATCCAGAGCGCTATCCCTACTTGATGGAAGACCCGGGGTTATTGGAAGAAATGATCGACCGTCAGGTGATTTTTCAGCTCAATGTGGTTTCACTGGCAGGTGCCTATGGCAAGCCCGTTCAAAAATTTGCTGAAAAAATGGTAGATCGAGGCATAATAGGAATGGTCGGGACGGATTGTCACAATATGGGACACATTCAGTATGTCAAACAAGCCATCCAAACTAAACATTATAAGAAACTAATGCAGACACCTCTGCTGAATAACACACTTTAACCTATGATATTTATTACGGGTGCTACCGGTTTGCTGGGAAGCTTTATTTGCAAAGAGTTGCTGGCCAAAGGTTATCAAATCAGGGCCATCAAGCGCACTACCAGCTCTATGACCCTTTTGGGTGAAATGGCCGATAAAATTGATTGGGTGATTGGTGACATGACCGACACCTCTACCCTGGCCGAAGCACTGGAAGGTGTAGAGGCAGTGATTCATGGTGCTGCCATCATTTCTTTCGACAAAAGGGATGAAAAGCGCATGTACAAAACCAATGTACAAGGCACTGCCGACCTGGTGAATGCCTGCCTGAAAGCAGATATCAAGAATTTCGTGCACATCAGCTCGGTGGCCGCCATTGGTCGTAAAAGGGACCAAACCATCCTGAAAGAGGCAGACCTCTGGGAGGGCACAGAATACGATTCTATCTATGCCCAATCGAAGCACCAGCAAGAGTTAGAAGTTTGGCGAGGCTGCCAGGAAGGGCTCGATGTAAAGGTGGTTAACCCTTCTGTCGTACTCGGTCCGGGGCTTTGGGGGCAGGGCAGTACCTCGGTATTCAAATACGCTTACAGTGAAAAGAAATTTCACCCCGAAGGCACTGTCAACTATGTAGATGTGCGCGATGTGGCCGAAGTGATTGTGAAACTCATGGAGTCTGACATTAAAAATGAGCGCTTTATTCTCAATGCCGGCAGCATGGATTTCAAAGACTTTTTTGGGAAAGTAGCAGAGGCTTTTGGCAAGAAAGGACCTCAAAAACCCGTGCCTTATTCACTGCTTAAGATAGCGGTAGCACTGGAGTTTGTCCGATCACGGATTACTGGTAACAGTGCCCTCATAACCAAAGAAACCGCCAGAGTATCACGCAAAAAATATCACTTCAAAAACGATAAGATCAAAGCAGCCTTGGATTTTGAATTCAGACCGCTTCAAGAGTCTATCGACTGGTCTGTAGAGGCCCTAAAGGCCAATAACAACCTTTAATACAGATACTTGAAGGCAACAATCTGTCCTTCAATACATTATTAAAAAAATAGGATTTGAAACCATCTTCAAGGCCGGGAATTTTTTCCGGGTGGCGCTGGTTTCAGATGTTAGATTTAGCTACTTTAAGTAAACCATTTCGAATAAGCTACATGCAGGAAGATTATCCGAGTAGAGAAGAGGAACGTGGGTTGGTAAAAAGATTCGAGGAGCAACTTAAGCAAAAGACTTTCTCATTTTTTGATGTCACAGAGTACGAAACTATTGTGCAGTACTATCTGGACCACATGCAGTATGGAAAGGCGCATAAGGCTTGTAAGATGGCCTTGGAGCAGTATCCATTTTCGCAAGAGATCAGCCTTTTACTCTCACAGTGCCTCATAGGCAAAGAGCAGTATGAAGAGGCTCTCAAAGTGATTGACGATGCTCAAAACCTGCACCCCAATGACGTAGAGCTCAACACCGTTAAAGGCACCATTTATTCCTTTATGGGAGAATTTGAAAAAGCGGTTAAAATTCTACTCAGCACCCTTGACCATGCCGAAGACAAATCTGAAGTGTATTATAATGTAGGGCTTACCTACCAGACCAATGCACGCTATCAGGAAGCCATTGAGCATTATAAAAAGTCGATTGAGATCAACCTCAATCATGAAAGTGCGCTTTATGAGCTGGCCTATTGTCTGGATGTGACAGGCCAACTGGAAGACAGTGTGGCCTATTATACGCAGTTTATTGATCGTGACCCTTACAGCAGCTATGCCTGGTACAACCTGGGCATTGTCTACAATAAACTAAGCCGGTATGAAGATGCCGTCAAAGCATACGATTACGCCCTGGTAATTGACGATACTTTTTCGTCTGCTTATTTCAACCTGGGCAACTCCTTCATGAACCTGGAAAAATTTCCAGAAGCATTGGAGGCCTACAAAAACACGCTTTCTAACGAAGGCCCCTCTTCTGAGACCTTTTGCTGCATAGGTGCTGCCTATGAGAAAATGGAGCAGTACGAGCTTGCCATTAAATATTACCGTAAAGCCACCAAAAACGATCAGTTTTATGAAGACGCCTGGTATGGCATAGGCTGCTGCCTGGCAGAACAGGAAAAGTTTTACGAAGCCATTCATTTTTTGAACAAAGCACTGAAGCTAGACCCTGAAAATGCTAACTACTGGCAGGCTGTTGCAGAGGCAGAATTCAAGACTGGCAACGTAGTATCAGCCATGGAAGCTTACCAAGAGGCCGTAATGCTAGAGCCAAATGATATAGATATGTGGCTCGACTGGTCTTTTATCCATTATGAACAAGGGGAAATGGATAAGGCTATAGACCTGATAAACAGGGCACTGGAAGAAGAACCGGAAGATTCTAGCCTGCTTTACAGGATGGTAGTTTACCAAATCAACGCAGGACGCTACAAAGAAGCCTTTACTTATTTAGAAAATGCATTAATTTTGGACTTCGAAAATCACGAGGTGCTCTTTGAATTTTTCCCGAAACTCGAAACACAGAAGGCACTCTTCAAGATTATAGATCAGTACAGAAAGACAGATTGAATGCATTACTTTTTGAAAGACGTGCCCGAAAGGACGCAAAAGCCCAGGGACAAGGGTTATACCATGGCCATGGACAAAGGGCTGAGTATCCGTCAGGCGGAAGATTTCATCAGCGTTTGCGGAGAATACGTGGACATAGTGAAGTTGGGCTGGGCCACCTCTTATGTGACCCCTAATCTTGACGAGAAACTAGATGTTTACCGTGAAGCGGGTATCCCATTTTACTTTGGAGGCACGCTTTTCGAAGCCTTTATCATCAGAAACCAATTTGATGACTTCCGCAAGATGCTCGACAAATACGACATGCCCTTTGCAGAAGTATCAGATGGCTCCATAGAAATGGATCACGATGAGAAGTGCCAGTACATTACCACTCTGAAAGAACAGGTGACAGTGCTCTCTGAAGTAGGCTCTAAAGATGAAGAAAAGATCATCCCGCCTTATAAGTGGATTGAGCTGATGCAGAAAGAACTCGATGCCGGTGCCTGGAAAGTAATCGGTGAAGCCAGAGAAAGCGGCAATGTCGGTCTCTTCCGTTCTACAGGCGAAGTAAGGTCAGGCCTTGTTCAGGAAATTCTGACCAAAATTCCATTTGAGAAAATCATTTGGGAGGCACCGCAGAAAATGCAGCAGGTATATTTCATCAAATTGATGGGCACCAATGTAAACCTTGGTAACATAGCGCCACACGATGTTATTCCGTTGGAAACCATCAGACTGGGCTTGAGAGGTGATACTTTCAATCACTTCCTGAGCAAATAAGCCGCTCATGACCGACATCAAAAAAATCCTCCTCCTTTATATCAAAGGAGTTGCCATGGGCAGTGCCGATGTGGTTCCTGGCGTTTCAGGAGGTACCATCGCATTCATCACTGGTATTTATGAACGTTTGCTCAATGCCATCAAAAGCATTGACTTGGAAGCCCTCCGGCTGCTGAGGCAAATGAAGCTGAAGGAGTTTTGGCAGCACATTGACGGTACCTTCTTAGTGGTTTTGGTGGCAGGGATTGCTACAAGTGTATTCAGCCTGGCAAAGGTGATTACGCACCTGTTGTCTACTTATCCCATTCACGTTTGGTCCTTCTTTTTCGGGCTCATCGTTATCTCTGCTTTAATCATTCTTAGAGAGATCAAAAAGTGGAGCATTGGGGTGTTTTTAGCCATCTTAATTGGCATCGTGGCTGCTTACTTCATTACTTCGGCCACTCCGGCCGAGACTCCTGAATCTTCTTGGTTCTTGTTCATAGCTGGTGCTGTGGCCATTTGTGCCATGATTCTCCCAGGTATTTCGGGTTCCTTCATACTACTGCTCTTTGGCAAGTATGAATATATACTTACGGTCATTAAAGATTTTAAAATTGGCGACATGCTCATCTTTGGAATGGGCTGTATCGTTGGTTTGTTAAGCTTCGCACGCCTGGTAGGCTGGCTGTTCAAAAAGTTTCACAACATTACCGTAGGCGTTTTAAGCGGATTCATGATCGGCTCATTGAATAAAGTGTGGCCATGGAAAGAAGCCATTCAAACCTACATCGACCGCCATAAAGAGATAAAACCACTGGTTGAGGTGAATGTACTTCCTACAGACTACCTGGAAAAGACGGGCCAGGAACCTTTCTTTCTGCAAGCCATGCTCTTTGCTGCTGGAGGCTTCCTGATTGTACTGGCCATTGACCGCCTGGCTGCCTATTTAAAAAGTGACTGAGATGCGTAAGTTCGGATTGATCGGCTATCCTTTAAGTCACTCCTTCTCAAAAAAGTACTTCACAGAAAAGTTTGAGAAAGAGGGAATCCCAGATGCTCAATACGAACTGTATCCCCTTGAATCGATAGACCAATTACCCCAGCTCCTTACCAGGGAGCCAAGTCTGGTTGGCCTGAATGTTACCATCCCCTATAAAGAGCAGGTCATCCCTTTTCTTGACGAGTTGGACCCTAAAGCAGAGGCCATTGGTGCAGTAAATACCATTGTGATCAAAGAGGGCAAACTCAAGGGCTATAACACCGACTACTATGGTTTCAAAAACTCGCTGGTAAAGCTAGTAGGCGCTCTGACTATGCCGGAGAAGGCGCTGATTCTGGGGACCGGAGGTGCCTCCAAAGCCATAAAAGCCTGCCTGGAAGACTTGGGAATTGATTTTCAATTCGTCTCCAGAAATGCTTCTGAAAGTAACCTGACCTATGAAGACCTGAATGCATCAACACTCAAGCACATCAGTACTTCTACGCTCATAATCAACACCACTCCCTTGGGCACTGCACCCAATACTGAGGCCTTGCCGGATTTACCCTACAAGCAGCTCACTCACAATCATTACCTCTACGACCTGGTATACAACCCATTGATCACTGCTTTTATGCAAAAAGGCATCGATGCTAAATGCTGGGTAAAAAATGGCCTTGAAATGCTACACGGTCAGGCAGAGAAGAGTTGGAAGATTTGGAATAACTCCCACCTATAGTTCTCCCACTGGGGAGAGAAGGAAACCAAATTCCCTTTTTCTCAGTTAAAGACTCGTGAATGAAGTGATATAATTACCTACCAGTCCCGGTAGGTGTTTTCCAATGCTTTTTATTATAGTTTTGAACCAATGGAATTTAAGATCACTTCTGAATTCGAACCTACTGGCGATCAGCCGGAGGCCATCAAGCAACTTAAACATGGTGTAGATGAAGGCGAACCTGCCCAGGTACTACTTGGCGTAACGGGTTCGGGCAAAACCTTTACCATTGCCAACCTGATTCAGGAAACGCAACGACCTACACTCATCCTGAGTCATAACAAAACCCTCGCAGCGCAGCTTTATGGAGAATTCAAGCAATTTTTCCCTGAAAATGCGGTGGAGTACTTCATCTCCTATTACGACTACTACCAGCCAGAAGCCTTTATTCCAGGTAGTAACCTTTACATTGAAAAAGACCTTTCTATCAATGATGAGATAGAAAAACTAAGGCTTTCTGCCACTTCTTCACTGCTTACCGGCAGACGCGATGTGATTGTGGTCGCTTCTGTCTCCTGCATTTATGGCATTGGCAACCCCGATGAGTTCGGTAAAAACGTAGTGCGCCTGCAGCAAGGCGATACCATTGCTCGCAATCAACTGCTCTTTGCCCTGGTAGATATTCTCTACAGCCGTACCGAGGCTGAATTCAAGCGTGGCACTTTCCGCGTAAAAGGCGATACGGTAGACATCTTCATAGCCTATGGCGATTTCGCTTATCGCATCTATTTCTGGGGCGATGAGATTGAAGCCATTCAAATGATTGACCCAGCTACCGGCAAGAAAATCTCAGATGAACGCATCATCACCATTTTCCCGGCCAACCTCTTTGTAACTGGCAAAGACACTTTGAATCAGGCCATTCACGAAATACAAGACGACCTGGTAGAGCGCCTGGATCAGTTTGAAGATGATCGCAGGTTTCTTGAAGCCAAGCGCCTGAAAGAGCGCACCGAATTTGACATGGAGATGATGCGAGAGCTAGGCTATTGCTCTGGTGTAGAAAATTACTCGCGCTACTTCGACAGAAGAGAACCCGGACAGCGCCCTTTCTGCCTGTTGGACTACTTCCCTGATGACTACCTGACCGTAATAGATGAAAGCCATGTCACTACCTCTCAGGTACGTGCCATGTGGGGTGGAGATCGGTCCAGAAAAGAAAACCTGGTGGAATATGGCTTCAGACTGCCTTCTGCTCTGGATAATCGCCCGCTGAAGTTTGATGAGTTTGAATCGCTCACCAACCAGGTGGTGTATGTGAGTGCCACCCCTGCAGAGTATGAGTTGAATAAATCTGAGGGCATTGTAGTAGAGCAGATTATCAGGCCCACTGGGCTTTTAGATCCTGTAATTGAAGTAAGGCCCAGCCAAAATCAAATCGATGACCTGCTCAATGCAATTGATGGCCGGGTAAAAAAGGAAGAACGGGTTTTGGTAACCACCCTCACCAAGCGCATGGCAGAAGAGCTGACCAAGTTCCTGGAACGAGCCCAGGTGAAATGCCGCTACATTCACTCTGAAGTAAACCCACTGGATAGAGTAGAAATATTGCGTGAGCTCAGACTGGGCATTTTCGATGTGCTGGTAGGGGTAAATCTACTCAGAGAGGGACTCGATTTGCCTGAAGTATCTCTGGTAGCCATTCTGGATGCAGACAAAGAAGGTTTTTTGCGAAACGAACGCTCTTTAGTGCAAACCATAGGCCGAGCAGCACGAAACGAAAATGGCATGGTGATTATGTATGCCGACAAAGTCACCCGTTCTATGCAACAAGCCATTGACGAGACCAACCGCAGGCGCTCTATTCAAATGGAATACAACATTGCTAACGACATCACTCCTACTACTGTCAAGAAGTCGAAGGAAGCCATTATGAACCAAACCAGTGTGGCAGATTCTAAAAAGCAGAAGAAGAACTACTATGCTGAAAGCGAAGAAGTGTCGCTGGTGGCCGACCCTGTAGTGGCGTATATGGACAAACAAGGTTTGGAAAAAATGGTGCAAAAAACCCAAAAGCAGATGGAGAAAGCTGCCAAAGAGTTGGACTTCATAGAAGCTGCCAGATTGAGGGATGAACTGAACGAACTCAAGGGGCTTTTGAAAGAAAAACAGAACTAAGGTTAAAAAAACACCTCATCCAAAAGCCATTTCCGTATTCATAACAGCCTCAGGGCTCTCAAAAGCTTAATGGAATCGTTTTCACAGGTTTTTGATCATACCCAGTCCATAAAAAGGCTGTTTTTCTCTTATTTTGTGTAAGTAATTGTTTTTAAGGGTCCTGAGAAGCCCTTTCCCCAATCGAACTACACATTATGCAAAAAAAATGGATCCCAGGCTTCGCTATATTGATGCTCGTAGCCATCATCAGCATCTTTGATGTTGACAATGGTGCCATCGTGGCAGATGCCAATGTAAATGGAGCCGACACCGCCTGGATGTTGGCGGCCACTGGCCTCGTACTTTTAATGACCCCCGGTCTTTCCTTCTTTTATGGCGGCATGGTAAGCCGCAAAAATGTAATCTCTACCATGGTGCAAAGCTTCATTTGCATGGGTGTGATTACCCTGGTTTGGGTAGCAGGCGGATTTAGCCTTGCCTTTGGCGATTCTATTGGTGGATTAATTGGAGACCCCAGAACCTTTGCCTTCTTCAAAGGTGTGGGAGGTGCCACCGAAGCCAATCTGGCGCCTACCATCCCCTTCGTGCTCTTTGCTATATTTCAAATGAAATTTGCCATCATCACCCCAGCCCTCATTACAGGTAGTTTTGCTGAGCGAGTAAGGTTTTCAAGCTTTCTCCTTTTCATCATCCTTTTCAGTATTGTGGTGTATTCGCCTTTGGCACACATGACCTGGCACCCCGATGGCTTCTTGCGTCAGTGGGGAGTATTAGACTTTGCAGGTGGCACCGTGGTACACATGTCTGCAGGCTTTGCAGCCATAGCAGCGGCCATCATTCTGGGCAGAAGAAGGAACCATGGTGAAGCTCACAAACCCGCGAATATACCGTTCGTCCTTTTAGGCACCGGCCTGCTTTGGTTTGGTTGGTTTGGCTTCAATGCAGGCTCTGCACTAGGCGCCAATTCTGATGCCGCCATGGCTTTTGCCACCACCACGGTTGCTTCTGCAGCAGCCATGCTGGCCTGGGTGTTTTATGACGCACTCATGGGAAGAAAAATTTCCGGATTAGGAGCATCCATAGGTGCAGTTGTAGGATTAGTAGCAATTACACCTGCCGCGGGCTTTGTTACACTAGGTCATAGTGTTTTTATAGGGGTGATTAGTGCCATCGTATCAAACATTGTTGTATATTTCAAAAATAAAACAGGTATAGACGATACCTTAGACGTTTTTCCTTGCCATGGAGTAGGCGGAATTGT
>Ga0316204_10003986_pt1 | contig 27799 bp, 13 predicted proteins | sample 6monrhotite_MG_2_FD_205661 | JGI IMG/M metagenome (GOLD analysis project Ga0316204, IMG submission 205661) | Microbial mat bacterial communities from mineral coupon in-situ incubated in ocean water Damariscotta River, Maine, United States -... | ecosystem: Environmental > Aquatic > Marine >...
TCGAGTCCTGCTGCGCGAGTGCTTCACCGTGAGAGAGAGAGAGAGAGAGAGAGAGAGAGAGAGAGAGAGAGAGAGAGGAGAAGAGAAGAGAAGAGAAGAAGAGAAGAGAAGAAGATCATAGAGGAGAAGAAGAGGAAGATCATGGAGAAGAAGAAGAAGATCAACATGGAGAAGAAGAAGATCATGGAGGAGAAGAAGAAGAAGTATGAGGATGATGTTGGAGCAGTAGTATTATAGGTGGTTGTATTCATCGGCATGGAATATATCAGTGTACATAGGGCCAGTAAAACATACGCGTGTGGCACGTGCTTCATCCCTTCCCCGCTCTCTCCCTCTCCCTCTCCTTCTCGCGCTACGGACCGTCTAGGTGGTCAATCGGGTCCTCCATCGCCCGGTTCAGCTGTCTCTCCCCGGGCTCCTGGGGAAGAACGCGTTCCCTGAACATCTCCACCTCGTCCCAGGCCAGACTGCGGCGGACTTCTGGAGGAGCCCAGTTGAGCATCTCCTCCCTGATGTGGGGCGTGGAGAAGCGCGCAAGTACCAAGAACGCGAGGCCTTGTCCAGCGTCGGCGTTCGTCCACGTAGCAGAAGACGCCTCGGCCAGCACGCGGGTCGCCAGCTCATCGGGCATGTCGGGAACACCGAATAGGCAATTCTGCATGTTGCTGCTCTGCGCCTCGTAATCCTCGGGCTCCATCTGGTCAATCATCCACTGGAGAACCCGCCAGTGCTTGTTGGTGCAAGCGAGCATCCAGGCGTTGTAGAACCCCGCGTCATCGCATGGGGCGAGGAGCTGATCGATGTTGTAGCCGTGATCATCTATCTTCCCGAGGACTTCCTCCTCCGTGATATTATGGTGATAGAGGCGGATCGAGTTGCGTGCACCTTCCTCGATCAGGTGGCCGTTGGATGCTTCCGGTGCGAAGCACTGCTCTTCGCTGCACGCAGACTCGTCGTACGGCGCGCTGACCATGGCGAGTCTTGGGTGCGGCGAGAGTACCGGGATAAAATGGGCCGCCTCGACCAGCTACCCCCTCCCCATTAAATGTCGCGGAACAGGGGGGGGGGGACTGGTCGGCGCGGTATATGGCGCGGGATTCGAGAATAAGTGTATGTGAGGAGAGCGTGCGCGCAGCCGGCTACTCGAAGAGGCCGTCGTAGATGACCATGGCCGGGCTCATGTCCCTGGTGGGAATTGGGGATACCACACGATCGCTCTCTGCACTGGCGCTTGTCTCCGCCGCCAGGTAGTACCCGAGCGGGTACTGGAAGCCCGGGTTCGGCATGGCCAGGGTGGCGATGCGGTCGTAGGCCACGCCGTCGTCGTTGAGGCGGTAGGTAGTAATAGAACAGTGCGGAGAGTCGTACCACGCAGGTTCAGGCTCCATGATCGGATTTCCCACGTAGAGATACTCGCTGAGGCCGGAGAATGCCACCGACCAACCGAACCCGGGGGCGCATTCGATCACATGGGGTGAGCCGTAGGAATACCCGAGCGGTGCCGTACTGTTGATAGGAGCGAAGACCTCGACGATGCCCGGGTAGCGGCATCCAGCTGCCACACGGCCGCTCTTGGACACAGCCAACGCTTCCACGTCGCAGTAGGACATGAGCTCTCCGGTGAAGGCAGGGTACCTTGAAGGATACCTACTGGAGAAGGTGTAGATGTCGACGATGGAGACGGTTCGTTCCTCTCCGTCATCATCGTCATCGGAGTCTCCGCCGCGGTTGTTACCGTTGCCGTTACCGTTGTTGCCGTTACCGTTGCCGTTGTTGCCGTTACCGTTGCCATTGCCGTTACCGTTGCCGTTGCCGTTGCCGTTACCGTTGTTGCCGTTATCATCATCGTCTTCGGCAACACTGCTCGCGTCACCGGAGCTGCTCGGGCTCCTTATGCTAACTGGCGAGCTGAAGGGTGCGGAGCTGGCTGGGTCCAGGCAGCCGCGCGGCGCAATGAACTCGTCGTCGTCGACCTCGGCATCGTCATCTTCGTCGTCGTCGGTACCGTAGTGTACGTCGACGAGGAACACCGAGTACGTGTCTTCGGTGGGCCACTCGAGTACGTACGCATCAGTGGAAGGACCCATGGCCCATCCCTCCTGCCACTGGCCGTCCTCGTAGAAGAACGTAGAGGTAAGAAGTCCGCCGTCGAACGACACGACCACCAGCCCGCCGTTCATGCTGATGGCCCTGGGACTGCCGTCGATGGGAAATGTTACCACCTCCTCGTACAGGTGCTCGTCGTCGCCAAGGCCTCGCGTCAGTGCAGCCTCGAAGCTGATCGATGTCCTCTCGTAGATGCGCACTTCGTCGTGCGTCACGGTGGCCATGAACGACTCCCACAAGGAGACGCCTTCGATGCCGAGCCAGTTGCGCTTCAGCTTGCCGTAGTCGATGACGTCGACAGGCGAAGGACCGAAGGTATCAGAGTCAGGGTCGCGCACGTAGAGGAGGATCATGGAGTTGCGCGCCGCCGACGGTGTACCGGAAGCGGTCGCCATGAGGTCACCTGCAATGGCAGGGTGGATGTTTCCTCCGAACGACGGAGCATAAAAGTCTCCGTAGTAGTTGAACGGCGCGTGGATGACTTCAGTGTGCGACTCCGCGGCTGCATTGGCCGAGGCCGTTGCGACAAAGATCACCGCCAAGAACAGAGCCGTGCACGCAGATCGGGGCGCTATCATGGCCTTCGTTGGTGGGTCGAGCAGTACAGCCACGAATATGCTATGTCTTCTGCCGGTGAGGCAAGCAGACAACTGGTGTCCGACGCCCCGGCTACCCCCCCCCCTTCCCTCCCCCTCTCCCCCGTGATATATATCCCCCGATAACGCAGAGTATACAAAGCACTCAGGCGGCGTGTATTATCACTGATACGGCACAATTCATGCTGACCCGCTCGTAGGATGGCAGAATATCGACTCCGGCATCATCAGCGGCTTGTAGTGATACTGAAACTTGCCGACGTCGAGGATGTAGTGCTGGAGAGTGAGAGCCAGGCTGTAATTGGCTCGTAGCGAAATCCACTCAATGCCTCTCGGAACCGTCATCCCGTAGGACGCCATGTCGAGCACGGGGTTGAAGACGTCCGAATTCTGCAGGTAGGCGGTAGGCAGTGCGTCCGATGATGAAAAGAGTCGTAAATGGACGGAGATGGTGATAGTGGGCGTCGTCATGAGGCCAGAGTCCAGCGGGGGAATGTCGGCGAATGCCTTCACCAGCTCCGGCTCCCAGGTGGTGTACTCGGCATGCTTGGTCTTCGCCGTGCACCTGTGATGCGCCAGCATGGAACATATACTCTCGGGGCACTTGAACACCGCCGTGAGGAAGATGCCGGAGGCGTTGTACTTGGTGAGCCTGAAGAGGAACCTCTTCTCGGGAACGGTGATCCGTTCGACGGCCTCCATGATCACGCAGTCCTCCAGGACGATCACTGTGTGGCGCGCCATGTCTGCCGACCTCGCGAACCTGACCAGGAACGCCGCCCACGCAAGGAAGGAGCGGTCCTTGAAATGGGCCTTCTTCTCGGCCTCGGTCACCTGGCTGTACATCACAGTATGGTCGGTACGAGAGCGTTCCCCGGGTGATCCACGTGCGCGGCCTGAGACGAACACCGCCGCACTCACTCCCCTCCCCCCTCTCCCACGTCCGATCCAGTCGTGTAGCATCCCCCCGATCACTTTGGACCACCCAGGGCCGATCATCGAGGGCCCCGAAAAAGTCCACCTCCCCTCCCCTCCCTTTCCGCCGCTCCGAGGGAGAGGCCAGTAGTGTTCCTGGCCTTCCGACTGGTGAGTCGGGTAGAGGTCGCGGGAACGTGCAAGCGAACAGGCTCCGGTACCACACCCGGTGTGACTACGTGACACAATGGCACCGACCAGTGGCGCCTCCGCTCACCAGTACAGCAAGGGTGACCTGGCCGAGTTCCTATCCAATGACCGAAGCATCAGGGGCGGCGTCATGAGCACGGCCTACAACAGGTGGTTCGCCTACCGCACCTCCCTTTCGTTCGTCGTGGCCATCCGGCCCGGCATCATGAACCCGGACGCCTGCTCACTGGCCGACATCGACGTTTCCCCGGGAGCCCCAGGCGTGCCGTTCAAGCAGATGCTGACCATCATCTCCACGCTGACCGCCTCTCTTGCGGCCATCGTCAAGTCGGGAGATCGCTACACCCACGTTCACCCTCTGATGAAGCTGAAGCCCGGGTCCGTTGCGCCTCCCAACATTCACGGGCCCAGGCAGCAATCTCCCACCGATCCAACGGCGGGAGGCAGCAGCAGCTACGGCCAGTCACGTCAGGCCGGAGGAGGAGGAGATCATGCGGCGGCCGCGGGTGGAGAAGGCGTGGTTCGCCGCCGCCAGCGCGTGGACATTGCCGCCATGGAGGAGAGTTTCAGCGCCGGAAACCACGTTCCGCTGAGCCGGGCGGCAGAGATCATGGCCCGGCCCCACGATTCCCCCCAGTACCAGGATGGCAGCGCCAGATATGCCCCCCGCCGCGACACTCCGGGGAGTGGCACATCGCAGGCGGCCCCTCGGGTCATCCGAGTACACGCCTCCTCGCTGACGGAGGGCCTGGAGGAGAACGACATTTCGCCGCTGGTGGTGCTCATCGAGCCCACCTACGCGCCGACCACCTACGACGTGGACGATGAGGCTCTGATAGTCCCCGGCGGCGACATGGCGTGGACTCAGACGGCCAGCGTAGCAAGCGACCCCATGGAGGTCGAGGAGTCGGTGCAGGCCGCGGCCTCGCTACTGAACTTCTCCCTCGACGACGACGAGGAGCTCCGTGGCGCCATCGAAGGCATCAAGGCGAAGGAGCAGCGCCTGGCGGAGGAGCATGAGGCGAAGAGGAGGGCAGCGCTGGAGAGCGGAGCTTCCGCAGCTGCAGCGGCCTCCCGTGCGCGAGACGCTGCTGACACGGCTCCGCTCCGTCGCAGGACTCTCCCCGAGATCCTAAGCGACGTCGAGTCCATGATAGCTGATTCCCAGGCCATCGCCGGCACCATCCAGAGCATGATCGCCGCCGGCATCCCCTGCGTTATCCCGAAGATGGACGTACTCGACCGAGTCCGCAAGCTCATCCAGAAGAAGAAGTGCATCGAGGCACTGATGCGCGAGGACCGTGAGATAGGCAGTGACGGCGACGGAACGCAGGACCTCCTTTCCCCCCTGCTCCGAGGCAAGATCCCCTACTCGGGCTGCAGCGGCGAAGTGCTCACCGGCATCCGCATGCACATCCTCAACGCGACGACTATCCAGTTCAACGGCCTGCTCCTGGACATTGTCGAGAACGCCGACCAGGAGATGATCAACAGCACGCACGAGGCGATCGTGTCAACCGTGCGTGAGAACCTCACCGATAACTACGCAGAGGCCCTCATGAAACGACGCGAGGCCGCGAAGGCAGCTGATGAGGAGCAGTGCAGTGGAGAGGCGGGAGGTGGGGGAGGCAGCTACGCCGCAGACATCGTGACCAACGCCAGCAGCTCGATTCGCAACGACTCCGCTTCCGGGAAGAAGCGCGCCCGCAAGGCCCCCAGCATCAAGAAGCGCTCCAAGACCAGCACTGCGGCGAGCGGTGCCGAGAACGAGGCTGGCCTCATGACGAGCATGACCTACGCCGTCAACGCCATGCTCTACCTCCGCGCGAAGGAGGGCAGCCTGCGTCCCTACTACGAGAACGAGTCCAGGGTTACACAGGACATCTCCGGCGGAGTCCTCGACCCGGAGAACGTCTTCTGCATTCTCAACGCCCTCTCGTGGGACGATGGCCTCTGTCACCATCTGCAGTCACTGAGCGCCTACGCCACCCATGGAGGCGGTAACGGAAGTACCTACCTGTGGGCGGGCGGCGCTGTCTGCAACGACGGCTTCCGCTACTTCCGCTTCCCCACGTGCAATGGCCACCGCGTTGCGCCAGGCGACATCCGCAACAACTTCCTCGCAACGATGAACCTGCCCTCGCGCAACACGCTTACCGCGCCTGGGTTCATCACCGAGAACGCTGATCGATTCCCGGCCCCCTGCCTGGAGCGCCTGGGTATCTCACCCAAGCCCCGCCAGAGCGGCTTCTCGGACCTCGCCGCCGCTCCTCCGTCGCCCACGGCCTCTGTCGCCTCGTCAACCTCGAGCCGCACCTCCACCTACTCCATCGAGTGCGCTGCGAAGCTCAGCCGGCTGGAGGCCCAGGGCGTGGACGGCAGCGTTCTCTACAACGAGGAAGACGCCATGCTGAGCGCCGCCAAGCACTCAGGCACGCCGTTCGACCCCCGTTCATCGCTCGTCGGCCGCTTCACTGCGCCGGACGGGCGTGAGTCGCCCGCGCTGCAGAATTGTGCCGCCGCCGCCGCCTGCTCCCACATGGCAGCAGACCTGGCCTCGAAGCTCCCTACTCCCGTTCGGGAGGCAGAGGCCTCCGTGCGCATGGGCTTGCGCCGGTGGTGCGCCGATGAGGTGGGTTCCACCATCATGCCGACCGAGGCCAGGAACTCTCCGTCGGAGCGGTGCGTGGCCAAGGCGCTGACCACCGGCTGCCTCTCCTCCTCGACGCCGCCCGTCTTCGCTCCCTACACCTCGACGCTGCCTGCTGCGTGCGACGCCTTCGTTCGTGGCGTGCATGAGACCCACGAGTACCACTGCGTGGCCATGAGCTTCGAAGCCTACGCGGCGCTGCAGAACACCTACACCGGGAGCATGGTGAAAGGCAACTCGGTGCGCAACAACATGACCTTCGTGGGACCGAAGGGAGGTGGCAAGTCGACGATCATAGGCTACCTCTACATGGTCAAGCTGCCTGCCTACATTTCCGCCGACGGCAAGATCTGCACGACCATCAAGTCGATGCGTGAGTGGTCGCCCACCGCGTTGACGGCCGGGCCGAACGATAACGACCGAAGGACGATAATAGTCGAGGAGTTCCGAGTCGACAGGAAGACGGTGGACCACGTCAAGAACGCCATGTCAAGCGGAATGCTGTCGCGCGACGTGACCTTCACCGACCCCGAGGGCAACCGGCATGTCATCACCTACTCGTCCATGGCGCGGTCAATATGGATCACTACGTGCAACAACTCTTCTCTCTGCATTGAGAGCAACACCGGCAAGGAGGACCAGGCCGCTCTGCTGGACAGGACACCGCGCATCTTCATCTCCGCGAAGCCGGAGAGCGCCATCGGCCACATGCTGCGCCAGCGCCTCCAGGGCCGCATGGACGACGTGTCTCACACGATCGACGCCTCCGTCCTGCGTGAGCATTTCGCCGACGCCTTCATGATGCTCTTCGCCGACCTCGTCGTCGCCGAAGCAACGCCCCCGCCATGCGAGGACCTGGCCATGATCATCCTGGCCGGAGTCGCCCACACCCTCCACCGCCGCGGACACCCGAGCATCGCGCCCCGCTTCTTCGGCTTCATCATCGCCCTCGCCACTGTGATGGCCCTCAACGGCGTCTACTACCGCGAGTGGAACATGCCCACTGGCCGCTTCGCCGGCCAGCCCATGACGCCCGACAGGATCGTCATCGCCACCGAGAACGGCGTCGCGGTCGGCGTCGAGTGCATCGTCATGGCAATTGGCTTCTACTCCATCGTCATGAGCCACATGGGCCATGGCGCCATCTGCGCCGCCATCCTCTCCTCCCACGTACGCCGCTCGGAGACGCCCAGCGTCACGCCTTCCGCAGACCTGGGAGAGTCACTGACTCGTCCGAGAGGAACGCCCGTCAATGCGGAGGGCCGCCTCCGCCTCGATGGCCGCCTGGGCAGCTCATCGCTGCGAAGTGTAGAGAACGCCTCCATGCGCATCCCAGCCGTGGCGGCGACCGTCACTTCGGAGCGCACTTCCCGCAACAGCGCACTCTACGCGGCCGCCCAGCAGCGCGCCGCCGCCTCCTCCGGTACCGCCGAACGCGTGCGCCAGCAGCAGGAGGCGGAGCAGGCCGCCCGCGACCTCCCCCCTGGCCACGAGGATGAGATCATCGACCCGGAACTGGTCGACTTCATCGTGGCCTCATGCCCGCGCCGAGCCGGCGCAGTATTCCCGGCGGAGCGCATGGGCATCACCCGCGGTGACCTCCTCGCGGCGTACGACACCGACTACCTGCTCGTCACCATCTCCGAGGAGACCGCCGTTCGCCTCGAGAAGGGCGTCATCAAGCTCGGTAAGGCCGTTTCCAGGGGCGTGGCCGGCACTACCGCCGAGCACGCCGAAGAGGACGACGAGGGCTACTGTGACGACGACAGCCGCGGCTCCGACGGCGGCGGCGCGCCTGGCACCAGTGCGTGCAGCGCCGGCTACCACCCCGGCACCTTCTTCGGCCTGGCTGGACGCCCCCGCGTCTTCGACCCCGACCGCTACCCCCCGCGCCAGGCCATCCTCGCGCTCCTCAACGCGCTTGCCAGCGGCGAGGTGGGCCAGGTCAAGGGCGTCCGCTACACCCTAGGGTCCAGCGTGGAGAATCCCTTCTCCCAGTCCGACAACGGCAAGATCTTCACGGCCCCTGCGGCCTTCTCCGTGCCCTCCGGCTTCAACTCGGACAAGCGCATGGCCGTCCGCCTCTGCTGGCTCCTGGACTCCCAGGAAGGCACGGAGGCGGTGGCGTGCGCCGTCCAGGAGACGCTCTGCTGCAGCTCCCTGAAGCCTCAGGTGATCCCCTTCGCACCCGGCCCCTGCGGTACCATGCGCCTTCTCCGCGTGGGCCCAGGATATGGCCCAGGCGCCACTTCCGAAAAGGACTTCGACGTCTCCGTGCGCAAGAGCGACGGCAAGCCCGCGACTCGCGTCAGTGCGATGTCCCACCGCCCCTACGTCATGCCCGACGTATTCCTCCGAGCGCCTCCTTCGGCACTCGCACAGGCAGAGGCCAGGCCCAGCGATGTGGACACGACCAACCTCACGGCGGCAGGAATCGCCCACGAGCTCCAGGAGGATGAGAGGCGCGTGGAGGAGGGAAGCAGGAGGGTCCTCGACGCCTATGCTTCCGGCATCCCGGGCATGGACTCCCAGGACGACACCGATGCCCTGAACAGCGCCGTCGACAACCTCGTGCTCGGCGACGCCGTCGGAGAGGCCTTCATCAGGAAGAGCCTCAGCGGCACATCGGCCCACTCCGCGATGCGCCGCTCCTCCGGCAACTACGACTCCGACTCCGAGGATTCCTTCAGCGAGTCCTCGCTGACGCACAGCCAGGGCTCGCAGATGTCGGACGACGAGGACTCGATGACGGGCACTGACACGACGAGCATAGCCCTCACCGAGCACCAGCGCCGAATGCGCAAGGCCCTCCGCTCCAAGTCGAAGACCGTGTCCTACAAGTCGCGCAACGGCAGGACGCGCAAGATCGCCGTCATCAAAAGCTTCGACGAGTTCACGGCCAACCTCTGCAGCCACAAGAGCTGCGCCTCCTCCGAGCCCGTGGACGAGGCCTGCATGACGATCGCCGAGCGCTACTCCGCCCGCTGGCTGAAGAACATCTTCGGTCCAGAGCGTGCGGTCTTCGACTCGCTCACTTCACTGAAGAACGAAGACCGCGTCGCCTCCATCAAGCAGCTGGGCGCGGTCGGAAGCTACGTGCTCTCGGCCACCGCCTGCGTCTCGAACCATGACCTCCGGGGCACGGGCCTGCCCATGGTCAACGTGGCCAAGGCGCGAGCGGCAGGCCTCCTCCCCAAGCGCGACACGCCGTGCGAGGCCATTCTCCGCACACACGGGTTCATGCCCGACACCGTGCCTATCTGGGCGGTGGCGACGCCCGACGGCCTCCTCTCCACCTACCTCGGCCTGCATGGCAGGCCTACGACCGAGGTCCCATGGATCCCCGTCTGCGAGGTGGCCCAGGCGGCACTCTACTCCAACTACCCGGCGGAGATCCTCGATGATGAGCTGGAGTGCGTCAAGGAGGTGAGGAAGTTGCATCGCGACGAGAGGCGGAGAGATGCACAGCTCGACAGCATGGACGTCGACGAAGGCGGCGAGGGGGGCGAGGATTACTACGAGAACGACTACTCGCAGATGGCTGCGAGCGAGAACGGGGAGAACTCGCAGGGCACGGCGGGAGAGTCGTTCATGTGCATGAACGACCTCTTCTCCGCGCCCATCCGCGGCACTACGAAGCCCGACGAGAGCACCTACACCGAGCCACTGAGCACGTGGGCCAGGGACGGTCCAGGAGCGCTGCTGCTTCACTCGGACGATGAGATGGACTACAGTGACGAGAGCGAGGACGACGAGGGATTTCAGCCCTCGGTCACCTACGGAACGTCACGCCGCGACGCAGACGACCCCGTCACGTTCAGTGATGCGTTGGCGCGCATGAGGTAGACGATGAGAGTATATGCTCGAAATGTACATTATATTTCCTATGCCCAAGCATACCTGGGGATACCCCATTGCCTCCCCCCTCCCCCCCCCCCCCCTCTTCGTGCCCCGCCCTCTCCCTTCACGCACCCGTAGGTTACCGATCGCCGATGCCAAAAGGCACGCCCCCTTTACCTACCGCGCATTACCCACCCCCTCCATCTGCGGCATAGCGCGACGCGCTATTGCTCGGTGCACGGGAGGACAGGCCGCTCTGCACGCGCCTACTGCCACGACCTGCGCTCTCTCCCTTTCTGTACTGAAAGGCAGCGCCGCAGAGTTCTCGCATCGTCACTAGGCTAGACACCGCACACTTAGTGCCGTCTACCGCACCGATCGCCTCCATCATGCGAGGCACTACTTCGATCGCCTCCGCGGCCATGGCGACATGGCTCGCGGTGGCTCTCGTCATGCTCCCCGGTGCAGGCGCCGTCCCCACTCCACCAGGTGGCGCACTCGCCTGCACGGCCTCCTTCAACGAGACCGTTGAGACCATTTTCAACCCGAGCCCCGGAAACGGGGAGGCGTTCTCTAACCTCCAGATGGGCATGATAGGCCGTGTCCTAGGAGTTCCCGACGGAGAGGATAACGATACCCCGCGCAATGTGTACTTCTACGTGAGGGATCTCTCTACCGACGAGTACGGGACATTGCCCACTCAGACCATGACGCTTCCCGGCCTCTCCGAGTCGATAGCGGTCTCATTCGAGGGCCGCTTCGGGTCAATTATCACCGATACGTTCCTCCACGTAGTCGAGTACACGGGCGTCCCAGCTACTCCGTACGCACTCGTCCAGACTTCTGCTCATGGAGGCACAGGAACTCGGCCCAGTAAGATGATGTGCAACAAGATCATCTTCTCCGCCTCTGGGGTAACACAGATTTATCAACGTTATCCGGGTTCCCCCACGTGGGTCCCTCATCTCACCCAGCCTACTATTGGTGACATAAGCGCGGCGGCGGTGTATTTCCCGCTCACGGCCGTCGTTGGACCAGTCGAACTCCCCGAGCTCATTATTGCGCCCTCGGGAACGCTGGCCTTCGAGGTATTGATTCCCGACGGATGCTGCTGCGAGGAGTTTGTGACTGTTCAGACCATCCCTACGCCTGTCGAGGTTGCTGACCTAGGCGCGTCCGTCACCGGAAATATCGCAGTGGGCATGCCTCTCATCGGCACCGTGCTTATTCATGAACGTCTGGCCATCGGACCATACTCGCCCGCTGCATCCCAGATGATAACGGGGCCGGTCGGCTTTGGTTTCTGCGTCACTTTCATGCACGACGACGACACTCTTATTATCGGGTCCCCACTCGAGGCGGTGCCCTCCCAGCCCGGTTTCTCGGGAAGAGTTTACACATACAAGGCTGCCGGCGGCGGAGTTTATACTCCGTATGCGGTATACGACAGTAACTTCGGCAGTATAGCGGCCGCTGAGGGTTACGGGTTCAACTGCGCCTCCGATTACACTGCCGCGGTCATTGGCGATTGGGCCGCAGTGGGCCACCCTGGTTACCTGGAAAGTCCGTTCATCACCCAGACCGGACGACTGGGAGTATTCTACACGTCTGACGTGGGGGGTATCCACCACTGCGACCTCGATGGTGATATGTGCACAGGCGACGTGATTGACTGCCCTGGTGGAACATGCGTCGCAGGACCTACTCTTTCGTACAACGACAACAACGCGTGCACAGTGGACTCGTGTGACAGCGTGCTGGGCTTTCTTAACGACTTCGAGCCCCTTGAGGGCCTGGGGTGCCCTGATCCTCTTGGGGACCCGCTCTGCTCGGGCACGTGCTCGTGCGGAGCCTGCATCAACGTCGTCTGCGTCTCCCCGAGTCCTTCGGCCACCCCCACCCCGAGTACGACGCCCAGCAGCTCATCGACGCCCACTCCGAGTACATCCTTCTCCAACACGCCGAGCACGTCGTTCTCCAACACGCCGTCGACCACCGTGAGCGCCAGCAACACGCCCAGTAACACGCCGAGCTCCACCAGCAGTGGAACCCCCAGCTCGTCGACCACGAACACGGCCAGTGCCACTGCCACCCCCACCGTCAGTAACTCGAACACTCCTACCAACACCCCGAGCAACACGGCGTCGACCACCGCGTCGGCCTCGACCACCCCTACGCCCACGGTCAGTGATTCGAACACCCCCACCCAGACGCCTACCAGCAGCCAGACACCGTCCTCGACCACGTCACAGTCGCCGTCGACCAGCGGAACGCCCACCAGCTCGCTCTCCGTTGGAATGAGCCCGTCTAACACGCCCTCGATCTCCACCACCGCCTCGGCCACCATGACTCCCTCGACTACGCGTACTGCCAGCCCCAGTATGACACGCACTCCCACTTCCAGCGAGTCGTTCAGCCCTACCCCCAGCGTTTCGGAGTCGTCATCGGCCACCGTCAGCGACTCGCAGACGCCTACCCGCACGCCCAGCAGCAGCGAGTCGCAGTCGCAGACGCCCAGCAGCTCCGAGAGCGTCAGCTCCACCCCGACTCCCAGCGAGTCCATGAGCAACAGCGCCTCCACCACGCCCGCCCCGTCCCTCTCGCCCACCTCCAGCGAGACGCGGTCAAGTACCCCATCTATCACCTCCTCACGGACGTCATCTGCCACCTCCTCGGAGTCCCGCAGCGCCACCAGGTCCGCCTCCCAGTCGGTATCCATCTGCGAGGACGACAGCGACTGCCCAGAGGACCCAGGCGGCAACTACTGCCTCCACCCCATCTGCATCAGCCCGTCCCTCGGCTGCTCCTACGACACCACCAGTCGCCTCGGCAACTCGTGCGTCACCGGCGACGAGGACTTCTGCCATCACACCTCTCAGTGCGGAGCGGGTGCCGTCTGCGGCGAGACCGTCTTCCACACCTGCACTTCCGCCGACCCCTGCAACCCCGCGGTCTGCGACCCCGACCAGGGATGCGTCGCCGACCCCGTTGCCGGCCAAGGCGCCGCGTGTAACCCCAACATCGGCCAGCTCCTCGACTCCTGCTACGCCGACAACGAAGGCATCTGCGACGCCGGAGAGTGCCTGCCTGACCCCTCGGCCACGCCTGACTCGTGCGACGACGGCTTCGCCTGCACGACCGACATCTGCATCTACGCCCACGGGTGCATCAACTTCGCGACGCCCGACTACTGCCAGTCCACGGACGCTTCTTCGTGCGTCGACTCGCAGTGCCTGCCGTCTTTCGGTACCCCAGACGGCTGCGTGGACACGATCAAGGCCGACGGCAGCTTCTGCATCCACCCGATGACATGCGTCGTCGACGATCACTGCGAGACCGGCGCCTGCGTGGGCACGCCGAGCACCGACCCCGACGCCTGCCCCAACGCGGACGGCTGCAACTACTCCTCGTGCATGCCCACCATGGCCTCTGCCGACCCTGCAACCGGATGTCTGGCACTGGTGGCCCCCGTGGGCACTCTGTGCAGTGACCTGGACACGGCATGCCAGAACGGCGGCCTCTGCGACATCCTCACGAACTGCGTCGAGGACGTCTCCGTCACGACGTATGCGGCTGATCTTTACGTCCAAACGAGCGATTGTGCAGTGCCCATGTGCGACGATATCTTCGGTTACTACGAGGAGCCCGTCATTTTCGGTACCCCCTGTATCACCACACTGGACGGCATCTGCTACACCACGCCGGGCTACTGCGACGGCATCGGAGGATGCCAGTTCAACGCCACTACTTCCATTTCATGCGACGACTTCATCGGCTGCACGAACGACTTCTGCACCATCGAGGGCGGCGGCACGTGCCAGAACCTCCCCGACCACGACTTCTGTGCATTGATCAGCAGCGGCGACAGCTGCAACGACTTCCTCTGCGTCGGCACCACCTTCAACACTACCGGTTGCGAGCTGGTGCCCAAGGACGACGGCACCGACTGCAGCGAGACCGGCACCGACGCGTGCTCTTCAGGTGGCTCATGCCAGACCGGCTGCTGCATTGCGTCCGGCAACGACGCCCTCTGCTCCGCCGACCCCAGTCTGCCCTGCGCCGTGCCCACCTGCTCCGGCACGTACAACTCCTGCACTCCCACCGCCACGGCATGCACCCTCGACGACACGCCCTTCCTCGGAGACCCCTGCGACCCAGGCCCGGTCCTCCCCGGCGAGGCGTGCCTCGATGACCCTATCTGCGTCGCCGGCGGAGCTTGCGACTACTCCTCGGTCATCGACCCCGCCAACTGCGAGAGCCCGGCAGTGCCGTGCCTGCTCGGCCTGTGCGACGTGAACGAGGGCTGCCAGACAGTGCCGCTCCCGGCAGGCACCTCCTGCAGCGCCCTGCTCGGCGGAGGCTCCCCCGAGTGCACCCCGGTCGGCGTGTGCGACGGAGGCCCCACCTGCCTCTACAACGGCACCGCCTCGGCCACGCCGTGCAACGCGCCTCCCACCGAGTGCTCAGTCGCCGTAGACTGCACGCCCACCGGAGACTGTGTTTACGCAGCTGACGTATCCGTCTGCGAGACCCTTTACGGCGCCCTAGCCCAGCCCCAGTGCACCGAGTACACGTGCTCGCTCACCGCGGACTGCGCCGTGGTCAACGTCCGCGAGGCCAACGCCTGCAGCGACGGCTCCGACTGCACCGACAACGACGCGTGCGCAGCCGGAGAGTGCATTGGCGTGGCCCAGGACTCCCAGTGCGACCGCTCCGACTCCTGCTCGCCCGAGACCTGCGAGGTGACCGTCACCCCGGGAGTGGGAACGGTCGGCGTCTGCCAGGTCACCGCCGCCACCATCGCCGCCCGGGAGGGAGAGACTTGCGACGACGCCGACGTCTGGGACGAGTGCAACCGCGACCCGATCTGCGCCTCCGGCGTCTGCCTCGCCAGCACCATCATCACCAACACCGAATGCGCCGCCCTGCCCAACCCCCTCGACGCCGAGTGCTCCATTCCCGTCTGCCTCGCCGACCACGGGTGCGCCTACTGCCCCGAGAACCTGGGCCTCGACTGCCTCGACGACCAGGGCAACGAGGGCAACGCGTGCTTCGAGGACAACGTCTGCAACCACCGCGGTTTCTGCGACATCGACCAGACCCGCCCCGCCATGGACTGCTCCGACGCCTTCCTCTGCACGCTCGACTCCTGCTCCCTTGAGGAGCTGGGCTGCGTCAACGAGGAAGAGGTCGGAGTGTGCGTGCTCAGCGGCCTCGACTGCCGCATCCCCTCCTGCGACATCGCGGCGTTCGGGGCCGCTTCCGGCTCAGGGTGCGTTCTCGTAAACGAGCTCGACGGCCAGAAGTGCGACTCCGAGCAGGCCGGAACCGACAATGGCCTGTGCAGCAACGGCTACTGCGAGCCCATCAAGGACCCCACCAACTGCCCCGAGCACAGGACGCACCCCACCTGCCGTGTCCCGATCAGCCTCGCCGAGACGCGCATCGCGGAAACCGACGCGCTCGCGGCCCTCTACGACGGCATCAACTTCACCGGCGTCCTCCCCTACCTCGGCCCCGACCTGGTCTGCGGCTTCGAGCTCCTCGACAACGTGACCTGCACGCCGCCGCCCTCCGGCTCCGCCTGCTTCGCGAACGGGACGGGCATCTGCCAGGCCGGCGACTGTGTCCCCATGGGAGGAGGATCCTACGATTGCGACGACTTCAACCCGTGCACGGCCGACACCTGTGACCCGGAGCGCGGCGGCTGCATCCACGAGCACCTGGCAGACTTCACCCCGTGCGAGCGCGACGTCCGCCCAGACCCCGGCGACTTCTGCTACCTCGAGGACGCCTGCTTCACCGGAGAATGCAAGGCCAACATCCACGGCGAGACGCGCGAGTGCCCCGAGCCCGACTTCCACTGCCAGCGCAACGCAGGCTGCGACTCCGTGAACGGGTGTAGCATCGTCCCCGAGGACGGCCGCTGCCCCGAGCCCTCGATCTACGAGGCGCCCTGCAGCCGCATGATCTGCGACCCCTTCCATCCGGCCGCGGCAGACACCTGGCACGGCTGCCGCCTCGTGCTCAACGAGTTCCCCGGCGACGGGGGCAGCTGCGACCACCCCAACAGGTGCCTCACTGGAGAGACCACCTGCAGCGCCGACACTCTGGAGTGCACCGGAGGCGAGCCCCTCATCTGCCCGCCGGCGTCCCGCAGCGGCTACGCCAACGTCTGCGAGGACGGAGAGTGCGTCGAGCAGCCCTTCAAGGACTTCTCCACCGACAACAGCTGCACCATGTTCGGGTGCTTCGAGTACTGGTGGGTCGCCATGGCCTTCTTCCTCCCCCTCGCCGTGGTGGCCTTCGCCATCCTCGGCCTCATGATCGCGAGGAACCGCCGTGACTCCGTCGTACTGGCCAAGAACAGCAACCCCGCCACCTCCCAGCAGGCCTACGACGCCATCGGCGTGGGCGAGGACGGCCTCTTCAGCCTCTCCGACGACTTCCACCTGAACTAGGCCGTGGAGGTGATCTACTTTGCTCTCTCTCTTTCCTCCCAACGGCGTTCTACCCCGTGCTACGCGCGCGGCTTCGGTACTGCGAGATCACCACGACCGGCTCCGCCAGCTGCTCGCCCCCGGCCTCTCCTGTGCCCTCCCCCCACCACGCGGCCTGCTTCACCACACTACCCTGCTGGCCACGCGCAAGCGCACAATGTACAGGGAACGGTGTGTATGTGTTATAAGAGAGTCGCCACGCGCATGGCTAGCGCGCCGCCTGCAGTCGAGAGTAGGCCACGTCCGCGCTGCGCTTCACTGCGCCGCGCGTCATGTGCCGCCGTTTCCCGAACTCCCCCGGTGCGTGCGAAAGAGCTCCTTGCATGCACGCGGTCGCGAGGGCCATCTTGTTGTATGAAGTGGACTGTGCCATGTAGGCTCGCGAAGCCGAGGCGTGGAGGAGCCCTCTTGCGTGAGACGGGTGGCGCCGGTGAAGCACGAGCCGGAGGCGCCCAGCCAACGGCGGCGGTGCGAGTTTGAGGGTGACCATCGCAACCGCCGCCTCCAGCTCTTCCGATGAGACGCCTACGAGATGAGAGAGGAATCGCTTATCGCGTATCCCGCACTTGAGGGAGGTGAATGTGATGCCCCTCTCAACCATCCCGTTCTCGCGGCGGTCATCGCTGCCCCGGGTGGTCATGATGCGGTCCCCGCTGGATCTCAGGCGTGGCATGATCGACGAGGAGGTTGTGGTATAACAGATGCGGTGGAACGTGCACGACGCGCACGGAGTTGGAAGAGAATAGAATAAGTCGGGAACACGTGGTTCTTATCTGCACGTGTGCAGCCGGGAGAAATTGGCGGGCTCGGGGCACAAGGCAGAGAGCGGTGACAAATGCCGGGCCGGGGGGAGGTTGGTGCTAAAAAGGGTGGATGCGTCCAGTATGTGGCGTAATCGGGAACTGTGGGGGCAACATTGATATCCCTATGGGACGATAGGCGAGGGGAGGGTGTGGTGACACCTAGCCAGGGAACGGAGGAGGAGGAGGAGGGAGAGTATGAAAGACGCAGGTGTCATGAAACACGTGTGGTACTCGGCCTGTATTGCATCGGAAAAAGTACTGCTCGATAAGTGCCGTCCCCGCACTGATTAACGAGCCAACTGCGCCACGCTATCGCGGCAGTCATCGATCTGCTGTACGCAGTTACGTAGGACAAAAGACGCGCCTAGCGTAACGAGCGTGATGGCTGCCATCATCATAACGATGAGTAACGCCAGGAACCTCGTGCTCTTCACCGCTTTCTTCCGTAGACGTTCCACCTCCCACGGCTGGTATATGCGCTTCTCGGTCTTCTTCGTGCCCTTGAGGAACTCGTAGATACCTAGAGCAGGTGTATGTACCGACCGACGGTACCAGCTGGGGGGACTCGAAAACTTCATGCCCGCACCACGATCGGCGCGTGCACTCGGCCTATGCCTCACCGCCTCCTGCGTAGGCATACTGGCAGGCTGAAAGCTCCCGGACTCCAGCATCTCGTCGAGGTCGGAGTCATAGGTTCCATTTTCTGTCATATTGATGGCAGTGCCCATATGCCAGACCGCCAAAACTGAGGGGATGCGCCGCGGACAAATGGGGGACGAACAAGCAGCATGTCGGGGACAGGGGGAGGGGGGGGGGGGGTAATGCTTGCGCGTTTGCACCACTCTCTCACTGGTACATGCGGTCCACGATGTATTCTAGCAGCATGACAAATGCCCATCCTGCGTAGAAGCCAATAACAAAGCCACCAACCCACGCTCTCTTGTCAGGTATCACCCGCTTCTCTCCGGGAGAAGCCTGTCCATCCTCTGCCGCGTGCCGCCTCGGGTCATCGAGTCGGTACTCCAGGGGAATATCGCCCTCGGACAAGTGATCGAGTTGGATAGCACGTTCTTCCACGTGGCCAGCGGTATCCACTGTCATGAGAGAGGAGGGAGAGAGAGAGGCGCTTTGTGATGCGCCAGTGCACAAGGTTCGAGAGGTAAAAGACGTGTACTATGTGCGAGAGGCCTAACACAACTGCCTCCTGCCGGGTCGCGCTCCGCGCAAACATGAGGGGGACCCCTCGGTTAGTGGCATGCGCGAGCCATCGTTACAGGCCGGCCACGATCGCTGCCACCAGTGCTACGAAGTAGCCCAGTACGACTCCGGTGAATATCCCCAGCATGAGCATAGGGAAGCCGGCCGTCATGGCCATGACGATGGCCTGGATCCATGATCGCGTTACGATCAGTTCCAAGTCGTCACTGGAGTAGTACCCAGCAGAGTAGGTGTCCATGAAGTTGTAGTCTCGGAGCGATTTGAATATCACGTTGGCGGAATGAGGGACGCGGGATGCGCGTTCGTTAGACTCTTCCATGTAAGATGCGTAGTCGACCGCGTCGTCATCGGCATGCTCACTCCCATGATCCGATCCGTCGGGTGCGGTGGTAGGTATCCCTAAGCTCGGGGAGGTGCTAGAGAGAAGGATCCCGGTACCGGGATCATCGTCGGTGCCGAAAAACACAGCCCCGACGTTGTTCATGTGGGAGGGGCGTGAGTAATGAGGTTAAACAGTACGCTACTTGCACTGGTAGGCGCGGTCGGTGTTCGGGAAGACTGGCTCCGCTAAGGGCGTATCACGCCCCCCCCCCGAACCTCACCCCTCCGCCCCCCGTCACCTTAACGACCCCCCCCCCCCCTGACCGGCGGCGATTTGCGGGGGCGACACCCGCCTGTTTGAACGGAGTACCGCACACGCAGGCGGCGATTTCGATTGCGTGGTAGATACCACCTTGTCCCCATACAGGCGGGTATTAGGCCGCGGGAAGCTAGTCGAGGCGTACGCAAGTGTCTCGGGGAGGTGGCTCGCGCACTCCGCCCACTCTCATTCGTCGGTTACCATGGCTGCTAATGCAACGGTGCACGAAACCAGCGCCCCACACCTCGTGGAGGAGGGCGATGACAGTGACAGTAACATGATGGTGGTGGACGACGGTGACTCTTCGGCGTGCTCCAGCGACATTGAAGAGATCGCGGGTGGGACATCCCGGCCCCCGCCCAGCCTGGTCCTTCCGACGGAGGAGGAGGAGGCGGAGGCGTTCAGGCGCGGGGTTGCCATGCTGAACGACTCAGACAGCCTGCTCAACGTGTTCTGTGCGCATCTGCCGCCAGGCGCTCAGCTCTCGGCACGCCATGAAGCCGAGTTGAAGCGAGACTACCTGAGCCATGACATTTCCCGCGAGGACCTCGAAGTGGACGAGAAGCGCGCCGCCAGGGAGATCCAGCTGAAGGAAATAGTGAGGAAGGTGTGGAGCAACATGATCGAGAAGCACGGCACCGAGAAGATCGGAGAGTGCCCGCCGAACACCTACTACGCCTACCCCCGCTACTACACGAAGCCTCTCACGAAGACTCCGATCCCCAAGCCGCGCGAAGTACGCAACTACGCGCGCGGCAACGGTGTCCAGCACTGGAGTATCACATCGAAGCCGCAGACCGATTCGGTCCCAGCGATTAGCGCCGGGGACACCCAGGCCACCGCTGCCCCGTCCGCCTCCGCCGCCCCGAAGGCTGCCGCGAAGAAGGCCAAGAACCTGGTGCACGTGGTGCAATACCGCGTGATCTTCGCCACCGAGAAGCCTGACCCCAAGCGGCCCGGCCACATAATCACGAAGCTCGGAGTCTACTGTGCCCACAAGGTGTCGCCGAACGTCTGCCCCGACTGCAACACGCGCAACAACTTCATCAGCTCCAACGCCGATGCCCGCCTCCTCGAGACGGCCAAGGTGCGCCGCTGCCCTGTCTGCGGGGTGAACGACGGCCCCTGCCCGCACCCGATGGCGGTCCCGTCACCGATCGGCGACAAGATGATCCCCGCCGGCCGCATCTGCCTGTGGAGCGTCCCAGGCCTCACCATCTACAAGCTGCTGGTCCGCAAGTCGTCCGCCTCCGGACGCGACAGCGCCTACTACTGCCAGCACGGAGCGATCTCTCCGCGCTGCAAGATGTGCCGCCTCTTCTTCACGGAGCTCACCGAGTACTGCCGCAGCGGGGGCGAGGCTACGAGGCCGTTCGTCGAGAAGCCGACCGACCACGCCAAGCTGAAGAGGGCGAAGGCGGCGGCGCGGGCCAAGGCGAAAGAGGCCTCGTCGGACGGAGACCCGGTGGCGTTCTACGGGGAGCAGTACGTGAAGGAGGCAGAGACGGCGAAGAGTAAGAAGAAGAAGAAGAAGGAGAAGAAGAAGAAGAGTGCGCCAGAGGACGACGAGGACGGGGAGGAACCGGAGGCTGAGGAGGCGGAGGAAGAGCTCACCCTTGACCAGGCCCTCACCGCCGCACTGAGTCATATCTACGGGGACGAGGAGGACGAAGATGAGGAGGAGGAGGATGAGGAGGAGGACGGCGACGATGACGAGGAGGATGAGGATGACGAAGATGAAGAAATGGAAGAGGAAGAGGAGGAGGAGGCAGCCGATGCCGAGGCTGAAGAGGTGCAGTCCCCAACGCCAGAAGACGGCTCCGCCAGGCGTGAACAGGGGGACGGCGTCAGAGGAAGGCTTGCGGGGAGCAAACGCCCTGCCCCTGTAGCCATGCGGTCTTCGGCGCCGGCACACAACACCTACCTGGTGACTACGCTCATCAACGGCCTGCGCACCAGCGACCTCATGAGCATGAATGGCGCCTCGACCGATGAGATGCGCCAGGCCATCAAGTACCGCATCACGCTCCTCGACGATCTCCAGGCCTCGTACGCGCACATGCCCTATTGAACGATGGAGTAATATATATATCATACCGCAGACAGTCGTCTATACTACGGCCTCCAGGTCGGTGCCGAGCAGCTGGTCCTTGACGATGCTCTCCGCTGCGATGGTGGAGTACTCGGCGCAGAAGGTCTTCCAGAAGGCCATGTCCAGGAAGGCCAGAGCTCCCGCCTGCACCGCGGTGGGCAAGTCGGTGTCCGCGCGCAGGAGGAGGCGGGGTACGGCGGGGACCATCTTGCGCACGAAGCAGAGGCCTCCCCCTGCGTCCCTCGCGCCGCCCGCCTCCTGGAGGGTATCGATGCAGTTGAGGTAGAGCTCTTGCATGGTCTGCTGTTGCCAGGTGGCGGAGTCCGTTGCTGAACCGTCTGCGATGTAGCTCTCGCGGGCGATGCGCTTGTCCAGGTCCTTGAGGCGGGTTGTCAGAGCCAGGGCCGTGAGGACACGGTCGGCGAACACCGCCTGGCAGTCGGGCGACAGAACGCCCGTCGAGATCGCACAGTTCACCGCCTTGATGCGGACGTGAGCCATGCGGCCTGCGCGCACGCTGGCCTCTCCGCGGTTCTCCACCAGGTACACGGTGTTGGCCGACTGCGAGATGACGTGGCGCACGAACGCGGGCCAGAAGTCTGCGTCTCCGCCCTGGCCGCCGCCCTCCGACAGCGCCTCGGCGAGGCTGGCGGGCAGTCCTCGGCGCATGCGGTACGACCGGAGCGCCCGCTTCATGGAGGCGCCGCTGCGGAACAGCAGGTCGTACATGGAGTAGGCGACGACCAGGCCCAGGCACGTCCAGTAGGTGGCGTCGACGGCGAGGAAGTACACGAACCGCCCGTTGACGTAGGAGAGGAGGCCGAGGAAGTTGAGCACGGCCAGTGGGATGACGCCTATCGCGAAGGCCGCCACCGCCACGCCGTAGCGGATGCGCATGTGGTCGGCGAGCGAGGGGGATGGCGGAGGTCGGTAGTCGATCGACTCGGCCAGCACGGCGGCGGCCACTTCCTCGCGGCGGCGGTGTGACTCAGCCGCCACCATGTCGGCCGCGGTCGTCTTCCAGGCGTGGGTGTGGTAGACCTCCAGGGGCCGCATGAGGGCCGCCTGGGAGGCCATCTCGTCCGACCGCATGGAGTTCCACGAGCGGCGCACGCCATCGCCGGCGTAGCTGTGCACGGTGTGAATGCCGTCCTCGCGCCGCGTGCGGACCGTCGCAATGCAGCCGCAGAAGCCCGGCGGGAGGATGGTGGCGGCGACGGAGACCAGGTAGGCCAGCGTCATGTAGAGGCATGAGATCACCGCCGTAAGGCGATAGCGGATCGCCGCAATGATCAAGGTTACGCTCCCGCCCTGGTTGAGCGGCCACACGCCCTGGCCGGAGATGTGCGCGGGAGAGTTGCCGAACACGATGGCGCGCGCCAGCTTCTGCGACAGTGGCTGGTGCCGGGTATAGCGGCGAGCCATCAGTATGACCGTGGCGACCATGGCTGAGAGGAGGTAGATGGAGGCGAGCACGGCGACCTTGATCGAGGGCACGCTGTAGCAGCTGTTGGCCTCGGCCACCCACGTGACGACGCCGGGTATGAAGGTGGCGACGAGGGCGATGGCCAGAGGCGGCGCCAGCACACAGAGTACTGCGACCGCGCGGGAGAGGCGGAGCTGAACTATCTGAGGGCGATTCGCGACGAGGCCGATGGCGGCGAGCAGCGGGCGGCGGAGCAGTCCAGCGCGCACCTCGTAGAAGACGCCGGCTGGGAGGGGCAGGACGAACATGTCGGAGCGGGGGCCGTGCTCGTGGTCGCAGGTGTCCTGCGAACCGATGGAGTTGAGGTGGTCGTCCAGAGGCACCTCTTCCATGGCGATGCAGTTCCCCTCCCCGCCGACCTCGGTCATGGCCTCCTCGGCGCTGTGATAGGCCTCATCTCCGTCGTCGTCGTCGTCGTCGCTGCTGTCCGCCTCCTCCACCAGCGCTAGGCGGTTGTAGTCGTCCAGTGTGAGGGGCACGTGTTTGGTCTTGCTGCGCCGCGGTATGAACACGTCGACGTCGACCTGGTCGCCGGCCACAGAGACTCGCGCCACCGGAGGAAGCTTCTTGGAGGCCTGCTCATCGCTCTCCTCGGGCTTGCGGTCGTACTTGGCGCTGGCATAGAGGGCGAACTTGGTGGGAATCTCCCGCGGCACCACGGCCTGGTCGCCGGCGAGCTTCCGTTCAGCAGCCCTGTACGCGGCGGCGATGATCGTATTGACCGCGCGGCTGTTGGGGTCCTCCTCCTCGCCAGCGCCTTCGTCGCATGCCTCGTTGTCCACGAGGCCTCGCCTACCTCCGAGAATGGAGGATATCCGCGGCAGGATCACGAGTGCGGATATGTGGGACGTCACCACGCCGTACGTGAGCGCACCGAACATCAGCGCGAACGCCATCATGTACATCCAGTAGTCCCAGAACACGCAACTGGCGAGGCGGATGACGTCGAAGTGGTCGATGTGCTTATTGGTCACGAGGACGGTCGTGAGCTGGACCACGATGCCGAGGCACATGCAGACGATGCCCGGGGCTCCCACCAGGCGCACATTGGCGGTCTTCCGGTGGAACACCGCCGTGAACGCGACGGCGGCCGCTGCCAGTACGGAGACTGCGTAGACCGCGAGAACAACGTAGTCCAGCGGGGCCTGCGGATCGAGAGGCCGCTCCGGGTCCACCGTGATGGTCCATGCGTCCAGCATGGTTGGGGGTCGGCCTGCACGTACACGACACTACTGATGGGCTGGCGCGGGCCTAGGCGGGTCCCCATGCACACATCGCGTACCCCCCCCCCCTCCACATGCCTTTTCCGTCGACTAAACTACGGGCTGATGATGTCGCCCCCCTCCCCCCACGGTCCCCCGCCCCACCGGAGCGGCCAATACGCCAGCTCCCAGTTGTCTTCCTTCCACGCGTCATGACGTCTCTCCCCCGCCACTCATCATCTCCGCTCTCTGTCCCCTCCCCTCCCCCCTCCCTAGCCTGAGACAGACGTGAAGTGGTGCGGTGATATAGTGGGCGTACGGTAGGTCACAGGTAACGCGGTAGTACTCGGCCTTTTTTCACCTCTCCTCTTCGCCCCTCTCCCTCTCCCTCTTCGCCCCCTCTCCCCCCTCTGCGTCGCGTACTCTCCCGCACCCTCTCATCCTCACGATATCCTCCCGCGCCCCCCACGCCTCCACTATGCCCACCACGTATTTCAGTCGCCACGTGTTTCCCCACGCATACGCTGCCCACTATGGCAGCCGCTGCCTCCAGCACTCTTCATGCCCCGTCTCCCCCACCCGCCATGACCTACGAGGATAGGGCATTTTTTACTCTGCCTGAAGACAAGGAGGACCTCCGCTCCGTACCACTTAACATTGTGCGACTGGTAACTCCTGCCCCCGTGAATATCCCGTCGCTCTGGAGGAACATAGCGGCGGCGGTGCCGGAGTCGTCGACTGACGACTGTGGGGACGAGGATGATAGCGACGGCGGGCGTCAACGCCCTCGGTCGCCGGAGGAGGAGGAGGAGGACAGTGATGACTCCGACCTGGACTATGGTCACGCGTCCGCCGTGACGAAGAGGGAGGAGGAGGAGGACCCGCGTATCACGCGTGCACTGGAGACGTCCACCTGGATGGCCAAGGCGGCCAAGCTCGCGGTACGCCCTGCTCCGCCCGAGAGGAACAGGGACTGGATGATTGCTGACAGCAGCGGCGACGAAGAAGAGGAGGTGGACGAGGACGCTGTGTACGGGGGAGGCATTAAGCAGGCCGTCGCCGGCCTTTGGGCCGTGGTCAGCGCCCATGGCACTGGCGCGGATGATGACGATGACGAGTCATACAGCCTGGCGAAGAGCCGGTGGGAGGCGAGAGCCAGCCACCTGGCGATGGAAGCCGACCAGGTGATATTCGCTGACGCCGACGACTGTGTCACGCCCGTGTGTATCGTCTACACCGCCCCCAACACGACCAATACCATCTCCACCGCCGACACCGTGGGCATCTGCATGGCGGCGGCCAACCGCACCGGCGCATTCTCTGAGATCGGCCACGTCGGCCTCGTGGTGGGCGATTGCTATGTCGGAGTCACGGCCCACTCGGTTCATGTCACAGTCGAGTCTGTCCGAGAGAAGATAGCCTACTGGAAGAAGTGCGTCGACGAAGATCTCCGCCTCGGCGAGTCCGAGTCCCGCTACCGCTTCTTCGGCCGCTACGTCACCTCCGCACAGGAGGTCGCCATCAGGCAGGCGATGACCGAGATGGTGGACTCCCCCTCCATCTCCTACACCAAGGCCACGGCGGCCGTTCTCGCCATGTGCAGCCGTGTCGGCGTGCCAGACCACCTCATCATCAAGTGGACGGCGCGGGCCGGCATCAAGAACTTCACGTGTGTCACGTGCATCGCCCGCCTCCTCACCGCCGGCGGCCTGGCCGAGAGCGACCGCTTCCAGACCGTGTCCGCCATGACGCCGGAGCGATTCGTCGACGCCCTCTCGGAGAACGACGACTTCGACGAGGTCGAGTACGAGGAGTGGAACGTCGCCGACCTGGCGGGAGCAGTGGACGACTGGGACAGGGCGAGGGCGAGGGCGGCGCTGATCGGGTGAGCGCACGCGGCCTGTACATATTTGTTATACATACTGTCTCATACCGAGTTGATCACTAGGGCAGCGCCACACGCACACGCATCCTCCAGCGCTCCGCGCGTCTTTCATGGCCCCGTCACGTTTCTATCCCCCCCCCCTCCCCCCTCTCCCCTCCCCCGCCCTCCTCTATTCCCCGCGTCCGGTGACCGAGGCCCCTCCCATTCAAGCAGTGCCCTGGGAGTGGCAGGAGCATGTCTTCCTCTGCGATGATGGGCATAGAGGAGCTGCGTAGCATGTGCGTCAACGTGGCCGTGGACGAAGTGGCCCGGCCCGAGTGGCGGGGCCAGCCCGACTGCGGGAACATCAAGGTCGCCACCTTCTTGGAGCGGCAGAATGTGGAGACGAGCGTGGGCAGCAGCGAAGCGAGCGCCCCACGCATCGACTCGCTCACGTTCGAGCCGTACAGCACGCCAATGCAGGCCATCCTCGCCCTGATGTCCGGCACGCCGATGCGCGTCTACGTGTGCAGCGTCTACGCCATCTTCACGTCGTTCGGCTCCGACTACGGCATCAAGTCCATCTTCGAGCGGAACACGACCAACGGGCAGCGCCTGGTGATCTTCCACGAGCTCCTCTCCGCGCTATTCGCGGTGCTCTCCGAGGACGGCAACGAACACGTGAATGGGTTATGTCCGCGGCGCGTGGACTTCTGTCTCGACGAAGTGCCGAGCCTACAGGCGTCGGTCACCGGCGGGACCAGAAGCCAGCAGTTCGTCTACTTCTTCCGCCGCGACGACATGAACGCCGCCGCTACCGCGGCCAAGCTCGTGAGCAGCTGCACGGATATGCTGACCGCCGCTCCTGCCGGCGGCATGCCGCTGTACTCCATTGCAGTGTACTACTGGGCCGTCGCCCAGCTGATCTACGGCAGCGGCGCCAGGACCGGCTTTGCGAAATTCACCGAGAAGCTCTCCTCGGCGATGCACGATGAGGTGGCCTCCATCACGGACAAGTTCTCGATTGCCTACGTGGACGATGCCGTCCACTACCTGACGGTCTCGTGCATTGAGGTGACGGACAGCGTCGACGAGGACGAGGACGGCGTAGACGACATCACGTACGCCGTCACCGCCACGAACGATTTCCTCCGGTCGGTCACCAAGATCCTGAACTACGTCGAAGACGTGCCGCACGAGGAGATGATCAAGGTCTTGCTCTCCGACACGTCGTAGCCCTGCGACCACCGCCGCGTTGTTTATACACACACTCTCTCTCTCCCCGCTCTTCTGCCCGCCTTCCTCTCGCTGAGTGAGGGAGCCCCGCCGCTGAAACCTACTCGAGTTACGTGCACATTGCCGTGCGCACAAACAGATAAAATGTTCCGTTGGTTTACTGTGCAATGGTGGTTCTCCTTCACCATGATCGACCTCGTCTGCTCAGTGCCATGTTCTTCTCCACGTTGCTATTGATCTCCTCGTTGCTCTTCTTCGTGTTCTTCTTCTTGTCTTTTATGATCTTCTTCTCCTCCTTCTTGATCTTCTTCTTCTCCTCCTTGATCTTCTTCTTCTTCTCCTCTATGATCTTCTTCTCTTCTCTTCTCCTCTCTCTCTCTCTCTCTCTCTCTCTCTCTCTCTCTCTCTCTCTCTCTCTCTCTCTCTCTCTCTCTCTCTCTC
>Ga0316204_10003987_pt1 | contig 27797 bp, 27 predicted proteins | sample 6monrhotite_MG_2_FD_205661 | JGI IMG/M metagenome (GOLD analysis project Ga0316204, IMG submission 205661) | Microbial mat bacterial communities from mineral coupon in-situ incubated in ocean water Damariscotta River, Maine, United States -... | ecosystem: Environmental > Aquatic > Marine >...
TTGTCCACGAACATCCACTATGTCACCTACTGCAACTGACTCATTTGAAAAAACAAATAATCCATCGGACGTATTAATATTAGCATCACCAGGTTCTGGCGATTGCATAAAGAAACCAGAAGGTGAAACAGCAGTAACGACATTACCTTGAGTTCTTATAAAGTCATCAGCAATCGGTGAAGCACTACCGCTTCCTTGAATATCATAAATTTCCATGATTTCTTCAATCACAGAAAAAGTAAAGACATAGTTTCCACCAGCAATACCATCTTCATCTCCATCTAAAAAGTCATTGTCTCCATCTAAATCAATAATCTCATCGCCCACTACCGTGACAGTACAAATATCTCCTTGAGAAAAGGAGGTTGTAGGAGTGAGAGTTACTGAAGACACATTAGATGCAGGCAAACCTGTAAATGTCACAACACCTGGGCAATTTAATAATATAGCTGTGCTGGTATTCAAAGTCACATTTTCTGAAAAATTTACTGTCACCGTATCATTAACAGCTACTAACACTTGTTGATTGGCAGGAATGCTGGATGCCACTCTTGCAAGAGTATCACTGGCTATTGTAAAAGAAAAATTAAAATCATCTCCCGCAGTTCCATCGCCATTACCATCCAAGGTATTTGCGTTGCCTTCAATATCGGTTATATTGGCAGCTATCATATTAACCACACAATTAGATGAGGCAGGCCAATCAGTATCTGGGGTTAGAGTGAAACTTTTCATATCAGCATTGGCAGAGAACAAATGATTCTGTAACAAGCTATCACAAGTTACTGTAAACGAAGTAGTGACCGCATTAACGGGTTCAGAGAATGTAAACTCAATAGGTGTTGTGGAATCAACCGCAGATGTGCCTGTTAATGGAAATGTTGAAACAACTGTAGCAGGAACATCTAAAAAGGTTTGATTGGTATTAACTAAACCACGTGTATGAGCCGCTGGCGCATTCCAAGTAAACAACTGCAATTGATTTCCTGTTCCTGACAATTGTAACGACTCTCCTATAGCACCAGGCTCGAAAACCAAAATATCTACACTTGTCATGCCAGCTGCAGGCCCATTCGAAGCAACCATAGTCCCTTCATAACTTATGAAATTTATTACCGTACCATCGTTGACTAAGGCAATGCCATCTGGAGCACCATTTTGAATACTTGAAACTATACGGGAATATACTGTGAATCCATTTGAAGTAGCTCCAACATCAAAAGTATCTAATGTACGCGGTAGTGTTGGCACGATCATAGTTCCATTTGAGCCATTATAAAAAATCACATCTATATCTGATAAAGCTCCGACAAAAGTATCTTCTAATACAACTTCAACAAACTCATCGACATCACCACCCGTATTGTCGTAATGAATTTCATTAATCCACATTTGTTGTGAATAACTTGAAAAAGAAAGGATAAACAAAAATAATAAGGATATTAAATAGCGCATAATGATAACTTCAGGGTTTGTTATGCGTGTGATTTTACCTTATTTGCCAAGTGAATTGTCACCTATTAACAGAATTATGTTTAACACTTGTTTAAATTATTAACTCAGTAGAAATTAAAAAGAATTATAAGCATGTGAAAAACAGTGAAATATTAATCTTTAACTTTTAACTAATTGTTTAATTTTGATATTGAAACCTGCAAAAATAAGTGTCATGAACGGACTTAAATAATTAAAGATGGCATAAGCAAAATATTCTCCTACTCCGACACCTAAAACTTGTGACTGGTAAGCACCACAGGTATTCCATGGAACCAAAACGGAAGTCACAGTTCCTGCATCTTCTAATGTTCGACTTAAATTTTCAGGAGCCAAGCCCCTATCCTTATAGGCTTTTTCATACATTTTTCCTGGAATGACAATAGCCAAATATTGATCTGAGGCAATCACATTAAGACCAAAACAACTTAAGACGGTACTTGAAAACAAACCAAAAATAGATTTGGCCATTTTCAACAACTCGTTGGTAATTCTGGCTAATGCGCCAATACCATCCATGATTCCACCAAATATCATGGCCGAAATAATCAAAAGAATTGTCCACATCATGCCTAACATACCTCCAGATGAAAACAACTCATTTAACATATCGTTATCTGTAGTAATCGCTGTGTCCACAAATATAGACTTGATGACTGTCATAAAACTTGATGTCGAAAGCTCCTTAATTAAATCAGTTTGAAAAATAAATGCAAAAACGGCTGCTAACAACACACCTATAGATAAAGCAATTAAAGGTTTAGTTTTCATTATTATTAATGCCACAACCACTCCAGGTACTATAAATAACAATGGTGATATATTAAATGTCTCATCTATTGAAGTTAACAAGAATACTATATCAGCATTACCACTTGTCTCAATATTCATACTCAAGAAACTAAATATGATTATGGTGATAATAATTGTAGGTATTGTGGTTAATGACATATAACGTATATGCGTAAATAAATCTGTGCCTGCCATGGCTGGAGCTAAGTTTGTGGTATCACTTAAGGGTGACATTTTATCACCAAAATAGGCTCCTGAAATGACTGCTCCAGCTACCATTCCTGTAGGAATACCTAAAGCTGTCCCTATACCAATTAATGCAATGCCCACTGTAGCTGATGTTGTCCAGGAACTGCCTGTTGCTATGGAAATAATGATAGCAATGACTATCGATGCAGGTAAAAATATTGTAGGATTAAGTACTTGTAACCCATAATAAACCATGGCTGGAATTATGCCACTAACCAACCATGTACCTGAAAGCGCTCCAACCAGTAAAAGAATAAAGATAGGCACTTTAATTTTATTTAAATTTTCAATGACTTCAGTAAACATCAGTTTTACAGAAGAGTTATTTAATAGACCGACAACTGCAGCTATAAAACCAGCAATGAGTAGAATATAATGATTAGAATAGCTTCCTAACAGCTCTCCACCTGCATAAAAAATATTATAGGCCAGCATTGCCATCAAAGCGACAACAGGTATCAATGCTTCAATGAGGTTTAATTCAACATTTGCAATAATCCTTTGATCGTTTATTTCAATTTCTGAGATACCCTTATCTTTATTATTTTCTGACATAATTATTTTGTGTTATTTTGAACCAATATCATAATGGTTGATTAACCATTTGTACAACTTTGATGATGAGTATTATTTAGTTTATTCAATTTAGCACTTGCAAATACCGCTGGGTTTAATAACAATAACTCATTATGAAATTATCTAAGTCAATCTCTTTATTTTTTGTTTTACTTTCTAGCAGTCTATTATCTTCTTGTGTTAGCGGCGGCTTGAAAGTTATCAACAGTCTGGCTAAATCAAAGGAATTTGAATCTCATCAAAACCTGCCTTATGCAGATAAAGCCCACAATAACTTAAATTTATTTATTCCGAAAAATCAAAACATCAAGGCCACAATTATATTTTTTTATGGTGGTTGTTGGGGGAATTGCAGCACATTGAATAAAGATCACTATTTATTTGTAGTTGATACATTAGTCCAACAAGGTTACGCAGTAGTTGTACCTGATTACCGTAAATTTCCTGATGTACTTTTTACAGAAATCATTGAAGATGCAAAATTAGCCACACAATGGACTATTCAAAACCTCAAAAGATATGACATTACAAATGAAAATATATTTTTAATGGGTCATTCAGCTGGCGCACATATGGCAGCTATGTTAGTAGCAGATGAAAATTTTTTGGGTAAAGATTTAAATAAAATATCAGGATTTATAGGCTTAGCTGGGCCCTACGATTTTTATCCTTTTACTGATCAATACATGTACAAATTATTCTCACCTGAGAATGATTATTTCAATTCACTTCCTATTAATTTCATTAATGGCAATGAACCACCTCACCTACTTCTTCAAGGAAAAAAAGATAAAAGAGTATTTATTCATAACGCTGTGAATTTAGCCGAAAAATTAAAACTAAATGGTGTTGATCATCAACTAGTACTGTACGAAAAAATGAGTCATACTAGAATATTGCTAAGCCTATCTAAAGTCTTTAAAAACCGCTCAAACGTGATAAATGATATCACTCAATTCATAAAAAAACATTCACTTTAATATTAAACATCTATTGGCATTTATTTTGGGATCAAAAATTCATTATCGTGATACTCTAAAACAACGCCATCTTGAATGATTTCTTTCAGTAAAATTTCATTTTCAATCAAATCTCCTACTGCTAATTTAACACCATTAATAATGACAATGCGATTAGCTGGATCTTTATCATACACATGAATATTTAATTTTATTTGCGGAATGTCTTTGCGTACACTAAAAGGCAACTGATAAATATATAAATATTTTTGCTTGGTTATTTGTGTCGATGATTCTTGCTCATCTTTTTCCCTGGGCATTGTCAGAGTTAACACAGGTTCTTTTTTAATTTCCACTTTTTTTACATCATTATTTTCTGTACTATTTTTACTACCATTAACTTGCAGATTAATTTCATCAGGTACAGGTCTTTCAACACTTTCTAAGGCTTTTTTATCTTTTATACTCAGCCTTCTATCTTGCAAATTTTTATTTTTAAGATCTTGAATTTTTTGTTTAACATCATCACTGTTTGGTTTTTGAATTTTTTCAGCATCTATTTCTGATTTTTTACCTGAAGTAAGTTTCACATTATCATTGGCAAGGCTTGAATTTATTAACTCATCATTAACTGGAGTTGATTTTATGTCATTATTTACATCTTCATTGAATAAATACTGATAACTAAAATAGCCTATTACTAATGTTAGTATGATTAAAATTATTAAGGGTAAAAATGATTGGGATCCCCTGCTGTTTTTAGAGTTGCCAAATTTAAAGTTGTCAATTGAACTTTTACTGTTGTCATTGCGTTCATCTGACGATTTTTTTAATGAATCTAATATGGTTGACATAAATATATTTTAGTGTTTTTATTAATTAAGAGTGGGTCCATTATAAGCCATTAGACTTAATGTCATTTGAGTTTCTTTGCCAATTATACCATCAGCAACCAATCCATTTTCTTTTTGAAAGTTAATTATCCATTCATCCAATTGTATCGATGATATATTTTCAACAGCGATTGAATTTGCCATTTCTAACACCCAACTTTGTATAGTGTGACTATCTGGCTCTGTCAAAAGTTCAGCAGGCATTGGCCAAATAATAAAATATGTGCCTAGCCATTGCTGTCTTATCCAATTGACATCAACAATAGTTGATTGAATTTTATCATTTAACAATTCCACTGAATCGTCATCAATCGATGACATCAATACAATACTGTCATCTTCTAATAACAATAACACTGGATGGTTGAGTTTTTGTATTTGATTTAAATTACCCTGTCTTCGCAAGCAGGCCATACCTGTATCTTTACTATCTGGGCATTTCGATTTTTGCCAATTTTTATCACTACTCGCATCCCATAATTTATAATAATATTGCCAAGTGATTTTAGCGCTTGCAGGTCTGAATTCTTGTGTAAGAGTTTTTGCTTTATCTATCTGATAATAATCAATCACATCTTTTTTGACCTCTTCATTAATATAAAAACCAAATGGCACCAAGGCAATCAACCCAAAAAAAATAGTAATCATGCGCCAATTAATCGCTAATGTAGATTGATTACTTTCTGGCATAACTTCTATTGCCGCTATTTTTAAGTGCTTCTTACTGATCTGTTTTTCATCATTTGAAAAAGCTGCTAGTAAAGCCCTGTCCATCAAAATATTAATTAATCGAGGTACCCCGCCTGTTATTTTATGAACAAAATTTGAAGCTTGTTTTGAAATAATAGCCTTATCACCACCTGCTATGTTGATTCTATGCTGCAAATAATCGTAAGTTTCATTCGCTGACAAAGGCATTAAATGATATCGTGCAGTAACCCGTTGAGCTAACTGACGCAAATCATTCCTGCGCATGGTGTAACGCAGTTCGGGTTGTCCAATTAGAATAATTTGCAGTAATTTATGGGTATCTGTTTCTAAATTTGTCAATAACCTTAATTGTTCCAAAGTATCTCTAGGTAGATTTTGTGCTTCATCGATAATTACAACTGTATTTTCACCATCTGACCATGATTTTAGTAAAAAATTATTAAGCTTATCAATTAACGCATTGAGTTTACCTTTAATCCCTTGCATGGATACTTTCAATTCTTTACAAATGTTTTGAATAAGTTCCAGAGGTGTGACTGTGGGGTTGAGAATTAAAGCTACTTTAGTATTTTCAGGAATCTGTTCTAATAATAGTCGGCTTATGGTTGTCTTTCCCGTACCGACTTCACCTGTTAGCTGAACAAAACCTGCACCACCACCTCGGGTAATTCCATAAACCAAATGCGCCAAAGATTCTTCATGTTTTTTACTTAAAAAAACAAACTTGGGATCTGGTGTGATTGAAAATGGCGGCTCGTCAAAACCAAAATAGTTTAGATACATATATATAAAAGGTTAATTAATCTATTATTAGGACATTGGACTTATTGAAAGTTCAATTACTGGGATAATATTGCATATTGGAATAACTAAAATATCAACAGTATAATTCACTCAAAATATTATTTTTTGCTAAATAATTGTCTAACAATCCATGCAGGTCCAATCAATAAAAATTGTAAATCTTTAAAAAAAGACGGCTTTTTGCCTTCTATTTTATGACCCACAAATTGAAATATCCATGCCACAACAAACAAAGCTAATGCCATATAGAGTAAAGGCAAACCTAAAGATTCTAAAGTATCATTGAGGATTAAACACAACACACTAAAAACAATCATTTGTATAGCAATTTTCAAATCTTTGCTTATATAGTAAAGACTTAATAATGCAGTCATTACAATAGCCAAATTGTCAATATAAGGTAACTTTACTACCCATAACATCGCAGAGATTGACCAAAATATTATAGGTACCGCAACATAATGTATCAGCTTATTAGTTTTATTCTGATGGCTTGTTGCATATTCATCAAGTAATTGATTGATAGTTTGACTCATCTGACACCTCTAATGTTATTTTATGGTAATTTTTATCAAAAAAAACCACCTTTACTGAATAATACCTATTATATATCAAAAATCAACACCTGTGATTAATTGATAAGCTTCAAAATATTTTTGTGCAGTTGCTTTAATGATATTCTGTGGTATATGAGGTCCTGGTGCTGTTTTATCCCAATCCAATGTTTCCAAATAATCACGAATAAACTGCTTGTCATAACTTTCTGGGCTAGTACCAACTTGATATTTTTGTTTATTCCAAAAACGAGAAGAGTCAGGTGTAAGTATTTCGTCCATCAATACTAAGTTATCATTATCATCTAAGCCAAATTCAAATTTAGTGTCTGCAATTATTATGCCATTTTTTGAGGCATGTTCAGCTGCCATACTATATAACTTCAAAGAGACATTTTTAATTTGATTGGCTAATTTTTCACCTATTTCATCAATCATTTGTGCAAATGATATATTTTCATCATGGTCACCCACACTGGCTTTTGAAGAAGGTGTAAAAATAGGCTCAGCTAGTTTTTCTGCTTGCCTTAAATTTTTTGGCAAATCTATTCCGCAGATTCGACCAGTTTCTTGATAATCTTTCCATCCTGAACCAATAATATAACCACGAACAATGGCTTCAACTGGTAATGCTTTGAGTTTTTTTACGACCACAGCACGTGCAATTAAATCTTTATCTGCATCGATTATGACTTCTTGCACTGGCGTATGAGTCAAATGATTTGCAATAATGTTTTGAGATTTCTCAAACCAAAAATTTGAAATCTGGGTTAATAATTGACCTTTTTGTGGAATAGTATCAGGTAAAACGACATCAAAGGCACTTAAACGGTCACTGGCAACCATTAATAAGCTATTATTATCGATTTGATAAACATCTCTTACTTTTCCTTTGTGTATTAGCGGTAAATTAATCATGCTTGTTGTAAAATACGTGACTTTTTAAAAATTGCATTCTAACACTTAATGACTTTAGAGACATTTGCATAAACAGGATAACAAGAAAAAATGATTAAATTCACCCCATTATATTTAAAATTTTTGCTAATTGACTGTTATTGCCTGAGATTACTGTCTCAAGCTAAACACTTATCTCTACTTTATATTTCGATATTAGTTTTTCAAAGGTCTCAATAATATGATAATGATAGGCTCACTAATTGGTTCAATCCTTGGATATAAATTCGGTGGTTTCTTTGGCTTAATATTTGGTGCAATCCTTGGCGCACAAGCAGAAATCTGGATTAGCGAAAATTTACTGGGTAAACCCAATAGAAAAACTCAAGTACAAAAAGCTTACTTTGATGCACTATTTGTGACTCTAGGGAAATTAGCCAAAGCCGATGGTGTGATTACAAAAAATGAAATTCGCAAGTGCGAAGCCATTATGAATCACATGCAACTTGATGCTGAAAGACGTAAACTAGCCATCAAATTATTTAATTTAGGTAAACAAGATAACCTAGACATCAGCTTATATTTGAAAACATTTATTAAGGCATCCCATGGTGCTTATTCAATGAAGCAAGTTTTTTTAGAAATGTTGATTGAAGTGGCTTCAGCCGAAAATAAAATCAATCAAGCAGAAATGAGATTTATGTACAATATAGCCGAACAAATCAAATTCCCAAAACCGATTTTTGACACATTGCTGCGAATGAGAGGCTTCAACATCAATGGACAAAGCAACCAACAACGACATCAACAAAGGTCTCAATCATCCAATAATCAACAACAATGGCAAAGAGCAACAATAACAAGTCCTTATCAAACTTTAGGTGTACAGAAAAATGACTCTAAAGCTGTCATTCGTAAAGCCTATAAAAAACTGATGAGTGCCAATCACCCGGACAAACTTATAGCCAAAGGTTTGCCACCCGAGATGATTGAAATTGCAAAGAAAAAGACACAAACTATCCAAGCAGCTTGGGAAGAAGTAAAAGAATCGCGAGGATTTTAAAGGATTCTTGACAATAAGCTACTATTTGTAAATACTGCTAATTATTTAATTTCTGAGTTTTATTATGTCAAATTTCATCATATCTCCATCTATTTTATCTGCCGATTTTTCTCGCTTAGGTGAAGACACTCAATCAGTACTAGATGCGGGTGCAGACTGGGTACACTTTGATGTCATGGATAACCATTACGTGCCTAACCTAACAATTGGTCCTATGGTCTGTGATGCATTGAGAAATTATGGCATAACTGCTCCAATAGATGTACATTTAATGGTCAAACCTGTTGATCGTATCATCCCTGATTTTGCCAAAGCTGGCGCCAGTTTGATTACCTTTCATCCTGAGGCATCAGAACATGTGGATAGAACGTTGGGACTAATTAAGGAGTCTGGATGTAAAGCTGGTTTAGTTTTAAACCCTGCGACTCCAATACATATTTTAGAGCACGTAATGGATAAATTAGACATGATTCTACTCATGTCCGTCAACCCTGGATTTGGTGGCCAAAGTTTTATTCCTGAAACTTTAAAGAAAACCCGAATGGTTAAGGAACTCATTATAAAAAGTGGTAAAGATATACGTCTTGAAATTGATGGAGGAGTAAAAGTAAACAATATTCGTGAAATAATGCTAGCTGGAGCTGATACTTTTGTGGCTGGTTCTGCCATTTTTAATACTAAAAATTACAAGGCCACAATTGACGCCATGAGAGAACAATTGAATTTAGCGTAATTCATGTTCGATTCATCCTATTGTGCTAGAATACCTTCATGAAATTTAGAACACTTTATAAATTAATAATCTTTTTAATATTATTCACAACCAATATTATGAATATTAGTTATGCAAAAGTTACCCCTCATATCACACTTGAACAAGCATCTGAGACCGTAAGAAAAAAATCCAAAGGTAAAGTTTTATCTGCTAGAACCATCCGGACTATTAATGGTACCAAAATTCACAAAATTAAAATTTTAACACCTGACGGTAGAGTTAAAATGCATTCAGTTCATGATAGACTATCACCTGAAAATGACATTTATTCTGGCAATAAGCCAAATATAAACCGATCATCTAATTATAGAATAAATAATGCAAGTCAAAAGCCTCAAACATCACGAACAACGACTAAAAAACAATGAAGATATTACTTATAGAAGATGATGAAAATTTAAGAGAAGTTCTAGAAAAAAGACTAAAAGAAGAAGGGTTTGTAGTAGAAACAGCTGACAATGGAGAAGATGGACTTTTCCTAGGAAGGGAATTTGAATTTGACTTAGCCATAATAGATCTAGGCTTGCCTAAGGTTTCTGGCATGGAGGTCATTCAAACATTAAGAGATGAAGGAAAATCCTATCCAATTTTAGTTTTAACAGCACGTGGCTCTTGGCAAGATAAAGTTATGGGTCTTGATGCAGGTGCCGATGACTATCTAGTTAAACCTTTTCATTTTCCAGAATTATTAGCCAGAGTCAATGCATTAGTACGCAGGTCAGCTGGATTTTCATCACCAGAATTAATTTGCGGTTATGTCACTTTGAATACATCAACTGGAGAAGTTAAGTCAAATGATAAGCTGGTTGATTTAACTTCTTATGAATACAAGGTATTAGAATACCTCATGTTGCATCAAAATATTGTGGTATCAAAAAGCACTTTAACTGAACATATTTACCATCAAGACTATGATAGAGATAGTAATGTTATTGAAGTATTTGTGGGTCGATTAAGAAGAAAACTACAAAATAAAGATATCAAACAAAAAGTAATCGAAACCCTAAGAGGACGCGGTTATAGAATGCGTCCTAATGAAGCAGAATAGCGTTTCATTACTTAGGCGATTTTCACTCACAAATCGTCTTCTAACAACCGCCACACTTGCTTTGATTATAGCATTGAGTTCAATTGGCATTGTTATGGATAAAGCTTTCGAGGAAAAAACAATGCATTTGGTAAAAGAACGCTTAGAAGGGTACGTTTTTGCCTTGCTGTCAGCCATTGAGCCTACCCAAGATAACCAAATACTCGTTCATGAGAATCTACCCATTCCAAAATTAGAACAGCCCGTCTCAGGAATATATGCGCAAATCACTAGCAAAAATTACAAATGGCAATCCATATCAATGTTTGGTGTTGATCTACCAGAGCCACAATTATTGATAAGCGGAGAAACGGCTTTTGATGCCCCACTAACATATAAAAATGATGATTATTTTAGAATGACCAAGGGCTTTATTTTTGAGACAGATCATGGAGACATTCCTTTTGTATTAAGCGTATCTGAAAATGCAAAAAATTATTTTAGAGAATTAGATGAATTTAAAGAAAAATTGTGGACGTGGTTATTATTTACTAGTGTTATTTTACTAGGCATACAAGGTCTTATTATGAATTGGTCTTTGCGACCATTAAAAAGGCTGACAACAAATTTATCTGAATTAGAGAAAGGTAAAATTGATAAAGTGAGCGATGACTATCCACCTGAGCTAGCTGGATTAACCTATAACCTTAACCAACTCTTATCCAATGAACGTGATAATTTGAATCGACAAAGGAAAACTTTAGGCGATTTAGCCCATAGTTTAAAAACGCCCTTAGCGATCATTCATTCCGAGCTTGAAAATAAAGGCCAAGCCAATAAACTTTTAGTCAGCGAACAAATAAACAATATGAATGATATTGTTGAGTATCAATTAAAAAGAGCAGCCGTTGCGGGTCATCGAACCTTTACTATCGGAATTCCAGTTATTGACAAACTAGAGCAAATTATAAGAACATTAGATAAGGTTAATAGGAATAAAAAAGTAAATGTTCATTTACAAGTAGCACCAGGTGCAGAATTTTTTGGTGAACATGGTGATTTAATGGAGTTATTAGGAAACCTATTAGAAAATGCCTATAAATGGTGTGATAGAAATGTTTCGATTACCATTAAAATTCTAACCCTACATAACCGGAAACGCACGGGATTAATTATAGAAATAGCAGATGATGGTCCTGGTATTAACAGAGAAAAAAGAGAGTCTTTGTTGGCTAGAGGTGTCAGGGATGATGAAAAGGTAAAAGGCCATGGTATTGGATTATCTATTGTGAATGATATTGTTGAATCCTATCAGGGAAAAATTTTAATCACGAACCATGGCTTGCTTAAAGGGGCTCATTTTATAATCACTTTACCTCCATGAAAAATATTAACAACAATCAAAAAAGTGTCCTAGATGACATCGCCAATGATTTACCAGAATTACAAAAAGCGGTTGAATTAACTATTAATGCAGCTGAAATTGGGTTTGACTGGCTAACGATTGAACCAGTTTTTTTAAAAATGCAAGAAGAACTCTTTGAATTAAAAGAGGCCATAGAAAAAGGCGACCCAAATTTAATAAAAGACGAATTAGGAGATGTCTTATTTGTATGTTGTAATTTAGCTAGGCATTTAAAATTAAATCCAGAATCAGCACTGGCTCATGCCAACAATAAATTTGAAAATAGATTCAGAAAAGTTGAACAATTAGCCCATAAAAATCATGGACCAAAAGACTACTATGATCTGAATTTATTAGAAAACCTTTGGATCAATGTAAAAAAGGAAGAATAATCTATTAATTATGAACGAATTCCATTGAAAAGTGGTCTTATCAACCTTACTATAATTTTTTAAATGACAATTTTATGGAGAACTTTATAAAATGAATGAACATATTACTAATGCAACAGATGAAAGCTTCGATGCAGATATTAACGGTGATGTACCTGTGCTTGTTGATTACTGGGCGGAATGGTGTGGACCTTGCCGCATGATTGCTCCAATTATCGATGACGTAGCAGAAGAAATGAAGGATCAAATCAAAGTGGTTAAAGTTGATACTGAAACATGTAAAAATACTGCAATCAAAATGGGGGTTCGAGGTATTCCAACATTAATGGTATTTAAAGGTGGGGAAGTAGTTGATCAACATGTCGGTGCTTTATCTAAAGGACAATTAGTTGAAATGTTAAATAAGCATACGGCTTAATACTATTAGAATAAGTATTTTTAAAATAGGTGAGATATTGTAATATATCCCACCTAGTTCTTACATTTAATTTAAAACCTTTATTATTTCATATTCATTTAATATTTTAGTTGCTCGAATACTAGCAACATGTTAACTTACATTTATATTCAATTGAGGGGTTGAATCAGAAACATTTCAATTTCCTATTCAAACAATACTTTACATTTAATTTAAATAATCAACAACAATGCATGTGATTATTATTCGTTTAATAATTCAACAAAAATATCTTATCAAAACACATCTTTTAAAAAACTTAATATGAATTTAACAGACTTAAAACAGTTCTCAACAAAACAATTAACCACAATGGCTGTAGAAGCTGGCATCGAATTAAGAGCCAGAATTCGCAAGCAAGATCTAATCTTTAACATTTTAAAAAAGCACGCAAAAAGCGGCGAAGACATCTACGGTGGAGGCGTTCTTGAGGTGCTACCTGATGGCTTTGGCTTTTTACGATCTCCGGATAGTAGTTACCTAGCTGGACCTGATGACATCTATGTTTCTCCTAGCCAAATAAGAAGATTTGGTTTAAGAACTGGTGATACCATTGAAGGTAAAATTAGACCTCCCAAGGATTCAGAAAGATACTTTGCCATGCTCAAAATTAATAAAATTAATTATGAGCCTCCTGAAAATACACGTGGCAAGATTTTATTTGAAAATTTAACACCTTTATTTGCACAAGATCAACTTATCATGGAACGTGGCAATGGATCAAAAGAAGATTTAACAGCCCGAATCATCGATTTAATTTCCCCCATTGGTAAAGGACAAAGAGGATTAATCGTTTCTCCTCCTAAAGCAGGTAAAACATTAATGATGCAAAATATTGCAACTAATATTGCCTTAAATAATCCAGAATCCAAATTATTTGTTTTATTAATTGATGAGAGACCAGAAGAAGTCACAGAAATGCAACGCATGGTCCGTGGCGAGGTGATTGCATCAACTTTTGATGAACCTGCATCACGACATGTAATGGTAGCAGAAATGGTTATCGAAAGAGCCAAACGTTTAGTTGAACATAAACAAGATGTTATTATATTACTTGATTCAATAACACGTCTTGCACGTGCTTATAACACGGTTGCCCCATCATCTGGCAAAGTTCTTACCGGTGGTGTAGATGCCAACGCCTTGCAAAGACCTAAACGATTCTTTGGTGCCGCCAGAAATATCGAAGAAGGTGGCAGTTTGACAATTATTGCAACAGCATTGGTTGAAACTGGATCTAAAATGGATGAAGTTATCTTTGAAGAATTCAAAGGCACAGGTAATATGGAAGTTCATCTTGATCGACGTGTCGCAGAAAAGCGTGTATGGCCTGCAATTAATATAAACCGTTCAGGAACACGCAGAGAAGAATTAATGGTGCCACAAGAGTTCCTAACTAAAGCGTGGATATTACGTAAAATATTACACCCAATGGATGACATTCAAGCCATTGAGTTTTTATTAGAAAAATTAAAAGACACCAATACAAATGAAGAATTTTTTACTTCTATGACCCGTTAGATTGATTTAAGACAGTAAATTTTTTTTTCAAATCTTCAGATTCATTTAGCGGTTTATCTTGGTATTCAACCCAAGCATGAGCCGCAAATTTTTCATCTGAATTATTCACACCAAATTTGTGCTTAACGTCAAAACCTAATGATTTCAATTGTTGGTATAAGGCAATGGATCTAGGTAAACAATGACAGTCATAGATTAACCTTGATGCCCAAAAATAACTCTTAACAATAACATTAACAGAAGTTTGATTCACAAGAAGTTCATACTTTTTATTTATCAATAAATCATAACTTACAGTCTCTAATTGTGATTTAACCCAAATCAAATGTTTCCTTGACTGGGGCATAATTTTCATCGATTGAATTATTTCAAACAATTTCATTTAGCTGACTATATAATTGAAATAAGCTATCTCTACTGTGTTGATATTTTAATCGATAACTTTTTACCAATGTACTAGATTTATGACAAAACGACAAATGATTTTGCAACTCACTTTTGGCAAATAATTTTGTAGCTACGGAATGATTAATTAAGTATTTTATACAGGAAAAATTATCTAAGGATTTTAAACAGGTATTATCAGTAGATTTTTGTGCAAATAATAATATAGTTTCTTTGACTAAATTATCCCCTTTATATTGTGAAGATACCGGCAATTTAAGTTGTGGAAAATTAGGTAAAACTTGCAATCTATTTTCATCAATTTTTAAAGGTAAAATATCGTCAGCAATGCGCTGACAATTTTTCTGTTCATTCATAAACCTTGCAATAGTAGATTTTCCAGTTCCTGAATCTCCCATCAATATAAATATTTTATCCTTAATTAGAAAGGCTGATGCGTGTAGACAAAATACTTTGTTTAAAGCTAAATTTAATATTAACACAGGACCTAATAAAAGAATATCATCTATAATACTGTCCTTTGATTGAATCACATTGGGAGTAATACAAAATTCATGCTTACCAGTTTTTAATAAGTAATTTGCTGTCACAGTAGAGCTTACTGTTAAATGATAAGACTTTTCACCAATAAGTGCATAATCTTGAAAAATACTGGATTGTATGGATTGATTTGGTGTTTTTAAAAACTCTTGTTGATTTTTATTGATACTATTACAATATAGCCCTTCAAGAGCATCAATTTGTAATTCTGAATAATAGTAACTATCTGCTAATTTATAACAGAGTTTTTTCTGAATATCTTCCTGAGAAAAATTTAAATACCGCACATGTGATTATGAGCCAAAAGGATTCTCAGACCCTGCACCAGTACCACTATCTCCAGAACCTAGAGACCCACCCATAGTCACATCTCGGATATCTCCAAGCGCAATTAATTGAGGCTTTTTATAGACTTCTTTGTTTTGAGTTTTGTCTTGATTTTTGTAATTTTTCTTTTCTTTCATAATAAATTTCTACCCACATTCTTGGAGGTTATTATCAACAATCCTTGTTTCAATGTAAAGTTAATTATTATTAACTTAATGCCTTATCAACGATTTCAAATACATCTGGAGATAAATCCGCACTATCTTTAATTTTCATTAATTGTTGTGACAATAATTCTCTTCTGTTTTTATCAAATTTTTTCCATGTATTAAATATTGAAACCATTCGAGATGCAACTTGAGGATTGATTTTATTTAATGCAATCACTTGATCAGCTAAAAATTCATAGCCTTTACCAGACTCATGATGAAAGTGTAACAAGTTACCAGAAGCAAATGCACCAATTAAAGACCTTACTTTGTTTGGGTTTTCCAAACTAAATGCACTGTGTTGCATTAATTCATAGACCTTATCTAATGTACCAAATGCAGGTGATGTGGCTTGAATAATAAACCATTTATCCATAACCAATGCATTGTCATGCCATTTATTAAAAAAGTCCATTAACAAATCATTGTACCCTTCAGCCTGATGATGCACATATAAACTTAAAGCAGATATACAATCTGTCATATTATTAGCTGATTCATATTGTTGCTGACACAATCTTTTGATATCAGGATTATCTGAACACATCAAGTAAGCTAAACAAGTGTTTTTCAAACTGCGTTTTGCCACATCTTCCGACTCTACTTGATAATCACCTTCCACAAAATTCTGATTATAAACAGACAAAAACTCTACTTCTAAAGCATTAGCCATCGCCTTTTTGACAAATTCACGGGCTTTATATAGCACATCCACCTTAATATCGTGCATAGAAACCATTAAAGTTTTCAAATCTGGTAATGACAAAGTTTCAGCTAATAATGATGGATCAGTTTCAAAGTCTGTCAAAACTTGCCTCATTGCTTGTATAAAATGTTTGGGACAATCAGCATCTTTGTTTTGACACATTGAATTATATGCACCTAAGATAACCTTGCTAGATATAATTTGTGCAGCATCCCATCGATTATAAGAATCGGTATCAAATTTAATTAATTGAACTAAATTATCTGTGTCTTGCTGAAAATCAACAATAACAGGTGCAGAATATTCTCTAAACAACGAGGCTATGGGCTTAGAAGATATGTTTTTAAATACTAGCTTTTGTTTTTTTTCAACAATCTGAAATACTTGTTCAGTATTACCCGCTTTATCCAAAGCAAGTTGTGTTCCATCTTCAGAAAACAAAGCAACTTTGATAGGTATCAACATGGGTTGATAATCTTTTTTATCGACATTTTCAGGGTGTTTTTGTTTAATACTTAATGTGTATTTTTGCTTTTTCTTATTATATTTTTCTTTGATTGAAACTCGTGGTGTACCATTTTGAGAATACCACAGTTCAAATTGTTCTAAATTCGTATCATTGGCATCAGCCATTGCTTTTCGAAAATCATCACAGGTAACAGCTTGACCATCATGGCGTTTAAAATATAAATCCATGCCCTTTCTAAATCCTTTTTCACCAAATAACGTATGATAAATACGCACCACTTCAGCACCCTTTTCATAAACCGTTAAGGTGTAGAAGTTATTAATTTCAATAAATGAATCTGGGCGTATAGGATGAGACATTGGACCAGCATCTTCTGTAAACTGAAAAGCTTTGAGTGTGCGAACATCTTCAATTCTTTTCACAGCTCTTGATTGCATATCGGCCGTAAACTCTTGGTCCCTAAAGACCGTCAAACCTTCTTTTAAACTGAGTTGAAACCAATCCTGGCAAGTCACACGATTACCGGTCCAGTTATGAAAATACTCATGGCCAATAACGGCTTCTACACCAATAAAATCATTGTCTGTTGCAGTTTCTGGTCGCGCCAAAACATACTTTGAGTTAAATATATTAAGCCCTTTATTTTCCATTGCCCCCATATTAAAGTCATTGGTAGCCACAATATTATATTGAGATAAGTCATAAGCCAGTCCATAGCGTTTTTCATCCCATTTCATAGATCTTACTAACGAGTCCATGGCATATTGACATGAATTTATATTTTCTTCTTCCACATAGATACGAAGGACCACATTATTTCCTTCACTGGTAAGGTAGTTTTCTTCAATGTAAGAAAGATCTCCAGCCACTATTGCAAATAAATAACTCGGTTTTGGGTGCGGATCTGACCATCTTGCATAATGTTTTCCATTAGAAAGGTTTCCAGAGCTTACAAGATTGCCATTAGATAAAAGTATCGGATATTTTTCTTTATCAGCAACCAATGTCACATCAAAAGATGCCATTACATCTGGTCTATCAGGATAATAGGTAATCTTTCTAAATCCTTCTGCCTCACATTGTGTTAAGAAAAAACTTCCAGATTGATACAATCCTTCTAATGCTTTGTTCTGGCTGGGATATATCTTATTTTCAACTTGCAGTTCAAAGGTTTCAGGCACTTCAAACACAATCAATGATTCTTCATCAACCTTATAATCTTCATCATTAAGTTTGTTGCCATCAATTGAAATTTGTAATAATTCTAAATCAACGCCATTTAGTTCTAACTGATGATTCTGACTATTATTTTGTCGAGAAAATTTAATTTTTGATTTAACCACAGTAAAATCTGGCTCAATCATAAATCCCAGACTGACTGATTTAACTAAATAATTGGGTTGTTGATAATCTTTTCTATAAATTACTGAATTATTTTCTGGCTTCATGGAACAAATTGCACATCAAAAATCTTATTATAACCTATCTTTATTAAACTGCTAAATATTATTAAACTGATTTTATGAACTGAAACTGAATACGGCCAGTTGAATATTTGACAATCAATATATGAAAGGTTTAGTATGGATATTAGTTAACATAAATGAGGCAAACATCATGAAACATATCTTCCTTTTTATTTCCCTATTCTCATCTTACACACTATTTGCCAGTCCATTTGCCAAACCATCTGAAGCCAGTGGCATTTTAAACCTTAGCATTGCTCGGCCTTCAGCCAACATATTCCCAGTAACTATCTATGCCATTGATGGAGATCAAACCATAAATCGCAATAAAGCTATTTGGTTAAAACCTGGCGTTCATACAATTAGTGTCAATTCCGTTATTGATCTTAGTAACAGAAGTAAATCTTTACTGAGAAAACACAGAATTAAAAAAGAAGACAAAAATGAATTAAAAATTACTATTGAAGAAGGAAAAACTTATTATATTGGTTATGATGCCAATGCAAATGATCCCAATGAATGGAGACCAGTTGTTTGGAAAGTTAAATAAAAATTGAGTTAAAATCCAAATTTAATTTGAAATTTTTTCTACTTTTCCTTTTTTCAAAATTCTACCCATGATGATGCCTATTTCAAATAGAAACCACATGGGTATTGCCATTAATGTTTGCGAAATCATATCAGGTGGTGTCAAAATCATACCAACTACAAAAACTCCGATTACAACATAGGGCCTATTATTAGCAAGCTTCTCAGGAGTGGTCACACCCAACAGAATCATTAAAATAACAGCTATTGGCACTTCAAAAGCCAGACCAAAGGCAAAGAACAATCTAACCACAATATCCAAATAACTATTAATGTCAGGCATATAATTTATTCCTGATGGCAATATGGCTGGTATAAATTGAAATAATATTGGGAAAATCACAAAATAAGCAAACAAACAACCTAAATAAAACAGCACAATACTTGAGAATAACAAGGGTCGTGCAATTCTTTTTTCGTGTTTATATAAACCAGGTGCAATGAATGCCCAAACCTGATATAAAATGACAGGCATAGAAACAATAATACTTAGAATAAATACCATTTTCAATGGGGTCAGAAATGGAGAAAGTACACCTGTAGCGATCATGCTACTATTTTCTGGCAAATAAGCCATAACAGGTTGAGCCATAACTGAATATATTTTGCCAGCAAAGGGCAATTGAATAAGTACAATGACTAAAATAGTGACAACAGCCTTAACTAAGCGGCTACGTAATTCAATCAGGTGAGCAACAAAAGTTTGATTCTCAGCCACTATTTTTCCCAATCAATTGTTTCAGGAATTTTTTCATTGCCTTTTTTTACAACACCTTTAATCTCAGACGTTACTTCATTGACTGCTTGTTTGGTATCTTTAAGAATATTGTTTTCTGCTAAACGTTTATTAAGTTCTTCAGTTTCTAATTCACTTTGAACTTCACGTTTCACGTTTTCAAACGATCTTTTGGCTTTTCCAATAAATCTACCTACTTTTTTTGCAAAAGCAGGCAGACGCTCTGGACCAATCACGATTAACGCAATGACTAAAACCATAAACATTTCTGAAAAACCAATATCAAACATAAACTAACCCTAAAATATTCAATTCATTCCTGTTGTTTTAAATAGTAAGAATTTATTTATTTATTTTCAGAATCTTTTGCTTCTACTTTTTCAGCAGAGGCCTCTGATTTTTCTTCAGTAATTTCGGCTTTATCTTCATCTTTAATCCCCTTCTTAAACCCTTTAACCGCTTCGCCTAAATCACCGCCAATATTTTTTAATTTCTTTGTGCCGAAAATCAAAACTACAATAAGTAAGATAATGCCAATTTGAACTGGACTAATACCCATGTTAATCTCCAAAATTTTTATATCATAAATCCTATTATAACTTTTTTATGCCATGATTAAGAACTAATCCATCACAAAGTTTAAAATCTCATAAAAAAACTATTTCTAAATATTGAAATTATGCCAAAAATTAAAAGATCAAAAGTAAAACAGTTACGCAACAGTATTTAATTTTTTGATTTTTTAATTGTACATTATACGTTTTTCATTGCTGATTGCTTTACCTGTTTAATCAATTTAATTCTTTCTTGATCAATCTCTACCCCGAGTTTTTCCCCTTCGAAGCCTCTTTTGATTAATGCTTGAACATCTACTTTTTGAGTTGCTTGTAAACATTTTCTTAAATAATCGGCTTGTGGGTATTCAGCGAATTCTAAGCCCTGTCGACCCGTGGCATCTGCTTGACAAGCTTGCAAAAACTTCTCAAATTGTTCTGGTGATTGATATGCGCCTGTATTAACGAACAATTTATGTATGGATGATGCCCTTAACTCATAAGCCGTATGAGAATGCAAGTGCCAACGACAGACAATTAGAGCCAGCCTCTTATATTTTGTGGGCACTTTTAATCGCTCACACACAGCCTTGACCAACGGCACACCTCCGGCCTCATGCCCTTTGTGTGAAGGTAGAATTTCAGCTGGTGTAATGCCTTTACCAAAATCGTGAGTAAAAACTGCAAAAGCTGTATCATTTTCTAAGTTTGCAGCTTTATCCATGGCCATCAAACAATGTATCCCTGTGTCGATTTCAGGGTGCCATTTTTTAGTTTGGGGTACTCCGAATAATTGATCAAACTCAGGAAATAATACATTTAAGGCAGAACATTCCTTTAGTACTCTCACAAACTCTGAGGGTGTTTTTTCATTTAGAGCTTTGCTTAATTCTTGCCAAACACGCTCTGGTACCAAGGCATCAACTTCTCCGTTGTTTACCATTGATTGCATCAATTTATTAGTACCTGGATCTACTGTAAAACCTAAGTATGCATACCTAGCAGCAAATCGTGAGATGCGCAGAATTCTTACGGGATCTTCTGAAAATGCAGATGAAACATGACGCAATACTCTATTTGTCAAATCTTTTTGCCCATTATAAGGATCTATTATTTCTTGGCTTTCAATATCTTGAGCCATGGCATTAATAGTTAAATCACGCCTTGCTAGATCATCTTCTAATGTGACTGAAGTATCTGTATTAAACTGAAAACCATGATAGCCTTTAGCCATTTTTCTTTCTGTACGTGCCAAAGCATATTCTTCATGCGTTTTTGGGTGGAGAAACACTGGAAAATCTTTACCAATTGGTCTAAATCCCTTATCAATCATTTGTTGAGGCGTTGCTCCTACCACTACATAATCCTTGTCTTTAAGTGGTAAATCTAATAATTTATCTCTAACAGCACCTCCAACTAAATATATTTTCATTAAAAGGCACCTCTATTAATTGACATGTTTTCAGGGTATCAGGGTTATTTATTATCAAGGCAGATTGTAGCAGAGTTTCATTCTATCTCAAGATATTCTAACCAGGAGAATGGAAAACCATAAATCCAAAGATAGGCTTGACTTAAGAAGCCTCAGCAGACAACATTAATTGATTTAAAATGTTGTCAATTAGTAGTATTTTTCTTAGAACACTCGACTGTTGTGGTTTCTTTTGAAGTCTTATTATTTGGCCAATTTTTCATGGCTTTTCCATTGACAGGAAAAGTCGGCATCCAATAGCTAATTCTTCTAGGATTTTTATTGATCAACCAATCATAGATGGTAATATTAGTTAATATTTTACTAATATAATCTCGGGTTTCCATATAAGGAATTGTTTCTGACCATATATCTGGTGAAGTGGAGAAATCCTTAAGCCAATCATTGGCTTTGGTTTCACCTGCATTATAAGAAGCCAGTGCTAATAAAGGATGATCATTAAATTCATCAAATAACTGACGTTGGTAAAAAATACCCAACTTTAAATTAAAACTGGCATTATGAAGTTGTGGTTTTCCCCAATAATTCAATCCCAATTTTTTACTTAATCTCTTAGCGGTAGGATCTATAAGTTGCATTAACCCTCGCGCATCAGCACGTGATATGGCATCGGTTTGCCAAGCACTTTCTTGCTTAATGATAGACATTATCCACTGTGGTAACAAGTTATACTTATTTGCTAACTGTGTTATTTCAGATTTGTAAGCCAATGGAAAACGCATTTCATAATTATTCCATAATCCCAATGCGCCCATTATCGCTGAAACTTTGTTATACCAACCTTTTTGATAAGCTATATCAGCCAAATACCTTCTTTGACCAATATTTAGTTGTCTGTAACCAATGATCCATTCTTTTCTGGCTTCGGTTATATAGTCCATTGCAAATAGCTCGAATGCATTCAGTAAATTTTCAGGCATTTTTACAATTATTTCAGAATCAATATCATTGCTACAAATTTCATAAGGTAATCGCATATGATCTGCTGCCATAAACCCATAAAAGTTTGTTTTTAAAGCCAACTGACTAAACAAACTTTTTGCTTGAAGTTGCTTACCTGTTTTTGCTAACGCACGGGCATACCAATATTGCCAACTGTCTTTTTTTTGCTGAAAATCAGGCATTGAATCAATCGTCTGAATGACTTTTCCCCAATGATTTTTATTCAGATAATACCTCACTTTCCATGCATTAATTTGTGAATCTTGATGCTCTGGAGCTAAAGCATCAATGGCTTTTATGGTAAATGGTAAATAATCTACAGCCGCAAATAAGGCATTAGTCTTTTCAACTTGAGCCAACTGTTTTGATGTAAAAGTATAATGATTTTTTAATTTTGGCCATAATTGATACATCTCATTGGGCTTTTTTTGAGCCATAATTTTTGATTTAATATAGACCAATTCTCGATTATGAATATTATCTTGCCAATTCACTGAGCTCTTCAAGGCTTGCATTGGATCTGACATTAATGCTTGGGCATTTTTTACCCACGTAGGTTGTACTTTCATTTGAGCAGCTAAATACCTTGCGGTAGAAGCATTATTAACTAAAAAATTTAGTTTGATTCTTTTGGCCAACAATTGATCATTGAGATGCCCTTGTTTTTTCCACCACTTAAATACTGAATTACACGCATCTGGTAGCGATAATCCATTCAACCAAGTGTCAGTAATCGCTTGAGGTAAACCTTTAAAATCCTTGGTATCAATCCGTGCTTGCAAATACCAACAGTGTTTTTTTTGAGAACCTTTTTGGTTTTTATAACGGGGCAAGTATTCAGCCCAATTACCTTGTTTACCCAACTCATAAGTTAACATATCATCCAATGTTTTCACTAAAGGACTTGTAGGATGTTGAGCTTGAAATGTTTTAATTTCTGCAATAGGCAGTTGTGCAATTCTTGATTTTAATAGAGCAAAATCTAAATAATGATTCAGGCGATAATTTTTTAGTTGTTTTATTGCTTTATTGACTGCGGTTTGATCACCTTTTAGCGCTTGAGTATAGGTTTTTTTGAACAAATTTTGTTGAGGTGTCAATGCGTAAACTTTGACACTTATCCATAAAAGTAAAAATCCAAGTATTCTCATCAACTAATTTCTGATTCCAATTGTTTTAAAAAGTCTAGCATATAATTGTGCCTTTTCTGGGCTTCATCTTGAGCGGCTTTGGTATGAAAACCAGAATTTAATTTTAGTAATTTTGAGTAAAAATGATCTATCGTCCACTGTCTATCTTGAGGGTCGCGTTTTAAACAAAATGGATCATCCTCGTTGTATAAAGTTGTATCCATTTTACCACCTGTCATCATCATACGTGCCACACCAATGGCTCCTATAGAATCAATTCTATCAGCATCTTGGACAATTTTTGCTTCTAAAGTTTCAGGAGTTATATTGGCAGAATAACTATGCGCTGCAATTGCATGCTTTATTTGTTCTATGTTCTCTTGCGGATATCCCCATTTCAATAGAAGTTCATGTGCTTTTTTTGCTGATAATCTTGAAGCCTGATTTCTTAAATTGGACTTTTTTGAAACTGTATAACAATCATGCAACCAAACAGCGGGTATAACAATACTTAGATCTGCCTTCTCAATAATGGCAAATTTTACTGCACTAACTGCGACTCTTTGTACATGAGCCGCATCATGTGCGGCATCTGCAGATTCTAAGTTATGAATATATTGACTAAATATTTGTGTCCACTTTTCCATTATTCTGGTTTAGGAAATATATTAAAGAGCACATGATAGAGCTCAGTTAGTTCCAAACTCATCAACGTAAAACGTGAATCTAGTAACTGTTCTTCTGAATCAATTGTTTCTAGATCCATTTGATCTAAAACAATATCAGTAAATTTAATACTTTTCAATGCAAAATCATGGGTTAAAGTAAATTCAATTCTGTCATTAAAAATCAAACCAATTTGTGTCACTAAATATCCATTCTCGATATGACGTTGCATTTCATCAGTCAAATAATTGACATTCTTAGCTCTAATTACACTTTTGGCTTCATCTAATGTTTCTAAAACCAAGCTTGAACCAAATTCTAAACCACCTTCTGCATGTCCATCACTTATCCACTTAGTGAGTATGGTCGCCATACCCGATGATTCTCCAAAAGCGGTTGCTTTGAAAGATCCCAATGTTTGTCGCAACTGTGAAATCACATTTTCAGCTGGATTCTGGCTGGCAGAATCTACAACCATCAAATGATGCACATCATCAATGTATGCGCCAATCTTCTTTAGCTTGGTAAATGCTTGTGGCAATAAATCAAACAGAATCTCTTGTTTCATATCAGTTTGTTGTTTACGACCAGGCTTGTTGCCTGTATCACTTTTAATTTGAGATACTTTTTCTTGTAATTGCTGATTGACCACAGTTGAAGGTAAGATTTTTTCTTCTATTGCCAATGTAAACAATTGAGCTTTACCACTTTGTAAACAATACAACTCATCATTGTTTAAAGAAAAAGGTGAAATCCATCCTTGTGAAGACATATCTTGTGAGCCACACGGCTTTAGAGCATCGTCTTTTAATTTCTCAGAAAGACTGTCGGTTTCAATAGAAAAATCTTGGGGCAATTGAAAAATTCGGGCGTTTTTAAACCACATAAAAATCCTTGTTAATAAATAATCGTTTATTTTAACTGATAGATGAATGTGAAAATAGTTATTTACAAAATTATTGCTTCACTATTTTCGTTGACATCATTCATATTGCATTTTAAATAACCTCAATGCATAATATGCAAATTTCAAGAGAACATCGTATGGTTACTCGAATTCAAATTTTATTGTTAACTTTATTCTTAGCATGTCACATCACTTTTAACTCACATGCTAATAATTTAAAAACGAAGGATGATTTTACAGCTGTAAATTGGCAAGATATTTATACCCAAATGAATGTAAACCATAAATCCATCCCACAAACTATTGCAGTATTTGAGCAAAACTATTTGAAGGCCTCCAATGTAGATTCAGGTGACAGAGATGGAAATGGCGATGAATTTGGGACATCAATAGCTATTGACGGAGATACCTTGGTAGTTGGCGCGAAGTTTGAGGATGGAAATAATGATGATACATTGAGCTCTGGAGCTGCCTATGTGTTTGTTAAATCAAATAATATATGGGTTGAACAAGCGTATTTAACTGCCTCCAATGCAATAAATGATAGTCAATTCGGCATTGCTGTCGGCATCTCTGGTAATACCATTGTTGTCGGCTCCCATAAAGAAGATACAACCGCTACTGATTCTGGTGCGGTATATGTTTTTACCAGATCATCCAATATATGGACAGAGCAAACAATACTTAAGGCTTCCAATCCAGGGCTTAATGATAATTTTGGTAGCAGTGTCGACATCGATGGAGATACCATTGTTGCTGGAGCCTACCTAGAAGATGGAGCCGATGATGGCAATGAAGATGATGCAGGCGCGGCCTATGTCTTTGTTGGCTCAGGGAATTCATGGACTCAACAAGAATACCTTCAAGCAGATAACCTAGAAAATGGTGATAATTTTGGTGTATCTGTTTCAATCTCTAATGATACGATTGTGGTGGGTGCTAATTCAGAAAATGGTGACGACAGTGGCTTGCAAGATGATAGTGGAGCAGCCTATGTATTTACACGCGCAGTCACAAGCTGGACTCAACAAGATTATCTTTCTGCATCTAATGCCCAAGATAAAGATAATTTTGGTATTTCTGTAGCCATTTCAGCTGATACCATCGTTGTAGGAGCACACCTAGAAGATGGTCTTGATAATGGATCACAAGATAGCTCTGGTGCTGCCTATGTTTTTACACGTTCAGGTAACTTTTGGAACGAGCAAGTTAAGCTTAAAAGCGATAATACTACTGCTTCAGATTTATTTGGTAATTCAGTTGCTATTGATGGTGACAATATAATTGTTGGAGCACCCAATGAAGGGGGTGATGAAGGTGCTGCCTATTTATTTACACCTGATCAAAATACATGGATACAACAGTCTCATCTAAAAGCATCAAATTCAGATGCAATGGATTTATTTGGTTTAGATGTGGCGATATCAGGGAACAATTTAGCATCTTCAGCTCCTGGTGAAGACAGTGCATTTATTAACAATCCTAACGACAATACATTTGATGCCATTGGTGCAGGAGCTGTTTATGTGTATTCTTCTCTGGAAATTTTGTTTTCTAATGGATTTGAAAGTATTGTAATTTCACAATAGTAAAGTTTATAGTAGTAAGTACTAATTTGGCAGGATTTAAATGTATGCCTTTCTATATTAAATAGGCACCAAACAGGCAAGCAAAAAACTTCTGAAATTTCTGTATATATCAAGAATCTTATTGATTAAAATTAGGATTTTTTAGGATTAATTTCATTTGATTTCTTCAAGATGTTTAATAATTTTTGCAGCGACATTTATGTTTGTTGTTTTCTCAATACCTTCCAATCCAGGTGAAGCATTAACTTCTAACACCAAAGGTCCTCTATTTGATTGTAACATATCAACACCCGCCACAGACAACCCGATGGTTTTGGCAGAAGTGATTGCAGTGTGAATTTCAATTTCTGTTAATTCAACTTTTTCACCTTTACCGCCTTGATGTAAATTCGAACGAAAATCATCTGGCCTTGCATTGCGTTTCATAGCTGCTACCACTTTGTCTCCAATAACAATAGCCCGCACATCAGTTCCTTTTGATTCTGCAATATATTCTTGAATA
>Ga0316204_10003989_pt1 | contig 27791 bp, 20 predicted proteins | sample 6monrhotite_MG_2_FD_205661 | JGI IMG/M metagenome (GOLD analysis project Ga0316204, IMG submission 205661) | Microbial mat bacterial communities from mineral coupon in-situ incubated in ocean water Damariscotta River, Maine, United States -... | ecosystem: Environmental > Aquatic > Marine >...
AACCTGGCCGGTTTTACAGCGTGGGTTCGCAGAAGAACAACACCTGGGCTCCGTCGAAAACCGTCCACGTGTTCGCAAGGTCTTGCCTCCTGATGTCGCCTTGCGGCGAGCATCTGACGTCGCAACACCCTCTCACCTGAGACGCTGGGACGTCACGTTCCTCAACGGTACGCACTCGCAGTTGGCGCGCGCCATGCGGCGCGTTCTGGCATGAAGATGGGGGGTTGTAGGGGGCTCGTCCCCCCCTCTCCCGTGAGATGCTGGGACGTCGCGTTCCTCAGAGGGGCCTCTTCGCGGTTGGCGCGCGCCATGCGGCGCGGTTGGAGCCGCTGGAGTCGCTGTGAAGCAGCCGCTCTGAAGCCGCTGGAGTCGCTGTGAAGCAGCCGCTCTGGGAGAGGAGAGGAGGAGCACCAACTCTGGTGATCGGAGCTGTCGCGCTCCGCGCTCAGAGCTCGCTGCGCTCGCGGGATTGGGGGCTGGGAGAGGCTCCCCTCAGTCCCCGTCCTTGGGCGCGGGCAGGCGCTTGAGCACGTTCTCCAGCGTGGTGCCCTTCAGCAGTCGGGACAGCACATCAGCGACCGAGTCACCGCCCAGAATGGCCAGCGGCGCCATGGACTCCGCGACCCGCTCGACCATCGCCTGATCCGAGAACGCCTGGAGCGCGGCGATCAGATCCGGGCTCACAGCACCGGCCTTGGCCGTCACCGACTCGACCTCCGCCCGCAGCTCAGCCAGCCGCTGCTCCAGCCGAGCCTGCTCCACCGCCAGCTCCTGCTCACTGCTCGCTCGCGTGCGCCCCAGCTCCGACGCCTGGATAGCCGTCATGGCCTCCTGCTTGGCCTGGTTGGCGGACAGGGTGCGCTCCTGACTCTTCACGTTGGAGTCAATCTCCGCCAGCCGCACGGCGAGCCGCAGCGCGATCTCGTCCTGCTTGAGGGCCAGCTCGGACTTGCGGGTCTCGGCCTGCTCCTGTGCGATCTGCCGCCGGATGACCTCCCGCTGCTGCACCGTCTCCAGCTCCCGCTGCTCGGAGGCGATGGCGAGCGTCTGACTGACGACCGCGTGCTGCGCCTCAATCAGCATCTTCTCGATGTGCTTGTCGCCGATGCGAACGTCGAGCACCTCGACATCGTAGATGCGCATCCCGTTCTCGGCGAAGGCGCGACCGCCGCGCTTACCGCCCTCCGCCGCCGCGCCGAGCACCGTGTCCCGCAGGAAGGCGATGGCCGACGTGTGGAACTCCTGGATCCCGACCTGCTTCACCGCGTTCCGGATCATGGATCGCATGTGATCCGTCAAGAACTTCACGTAGTTCTCAACGTTGAACCACCGCTCGGGCTCCCCCTCGAAGTTCACCCGATAGCTGAGCTCGAGCTGCACCTGAACCAGGTCGCGGGTCTCGGCCTTCACCACATCCGAGACCTTGTTGTGCAGCGACCGCAGGTAGACGGTCTTCACCCGGGAGCGATCCGACTTCGGCCGACCGGTGGAGAGCTCCATGGCCTCCAGGATCTCGTCGTACTCCAGGAGCGTCGTCTGCGGGCCCACGATGACCCGGCGCTCGCCGCTGCGGGAGACCACCAGCACCGCGTAGCCGGTCCAGACCGAGAGGGTCACCGCCCCCTCATACTTGGTGTTCAGCGTGATGGTGCGGGGCGGGGTGAAGTGGGTCTTGCGCTGGAAGTCGTCGCCGGCGAGCCCCTCGGCGGCCGCCTCCTCAGCCTCGAACAGCGCCAGCACATCGACGCCCTCGTCGCCGGCCTGGGGGATGTCGTCCTCGGCTATCTCCTTGAGCGCGAGGTTGTACGCCAGCGCCTCCTCGTTCCCAGGGAACCAGAGGGCCACGTGCTTGGGCTCCAGCACCCGCCGCACGATCACCTCCGTGCGCGGATCCGGGAGGAACATGGCGGGGCCACGCACCAGGCTGATCTGGCCCGTCATGCGGTTCATGCGGTAGCGACCCTCGCCCTTGGGGATGGCCACGGCGTAGTGGATCTCCTGCTCGCCGTAGCGCACGACCGCGTGCTCCGGGCGGGGGAAGTAGATCATCTGCTCCCGCCCCGTGATGAAGAGCTCCTCGCCGACGGCGTACGACCGCTCGCCCTCGGTGTAGGGCACGATGACCTTCACGTAGAGGCCCGAGTTCTCGTTCAGCTCGACGGCCCTGAACTTGCGGGCGCCGCCGCGCCCGACGAAGGTCTCGGTGGGCTCAGGGAAGACCACCGCCGGCCCCTGGATGTACCGCTTCTGGCCCGACTCATCGAGCAGCATGCAGTACTCCAGGCGCTCCAGCGTCACCGCCTCGCGCACGTAGCGGTTCTGCGCATCCCGGACGACCTCCACGCCGGTGGGCGGGATGTAGAAGGAGACCTCGGTGCCCTTGATGACGAGCTGGTTGCCCATGGTCAGGTCCGGGGCTTGCGGGAGGGCCTCCCCGTCGTCCGCGCCGGACTGGCGCTTGATGACCGCCTCTCCCCAGCTGGCGATCGCCGCCTCCTCGTCGTAGACCCGCACGATCAGGTACTGGTTGCTGCGGAGCTGGTGGCCCTGGATGATGCGGCCCATCTGTCCCGGCCAGAGGGCGAAGGTCACCGGGCCGGCGATGTTGACCTTCTTGCCGACGTTCAGCTCACCGAGGTTGCTCACCGTGCCGGTCTTGGGCTGCTGACCGTTCCGCGCCGGGTTCTTGATGACCACGTACCAGCCCTCGGGGGCCGTCGGAAAGACCTGGGTCGACTGCTCCAGGCTGCAGGGCTCAAAGCGCTTGCTGCGGGCGTTGAAGATCACCGGCTTGTCGGTGTTGGCCAGGCTCGTCTTGTAGGGCCCTACATAGACGTTGATGTTGCCCTTGGTCTGGTCGCCGATGAAGGCGAACTCGTTCGGGGAGAGGACCAGATCTCGCTCGCGGGAGGACATATCTTCACTCATGATCAGGTGGTTGCCTCGTGACTCACCTGAAAGCTATCGCCCGACGCCCCCGCCGCCGCAAGCCCCCGGGAGTCCGGATATAGTCCGGCCGATGCCGACAGGAACTCCAGGCAACCAATTCTTCGGTCGCCAGCGCGAGCTGGAGAGGCTGAGCGCGCAGACTGAGAGCGGCGCGGTGACGGTCCTCGGGCCCCCGGGCGTGGGCAAGTCCCGCCTCATCCAGCGCTGGCTCGCGAGCGGCGGTCAGACGGCGCGCTGGTGCAACCTGAGGGGCACCGCGAGCTGGCCCAGGCTCTTGGAGCACATCGCCGCGGCGCTGAACCTGCGGCCCTCCGCGCCGGGGGCGGTTCCCGAGGCCGGCATCCGGCGGGCGCTGACGCGTCGGCCGGGAGAGGTGCTCGTCCTCGACGGTCTGGACGGCGCCTGCGAGGAGCGCGGGGCCGCGCTGGCCGCGCTGGCGCTGGCGCTGGCGCCGGAGCCCGGCGGGGGCGTGCTCATCATCACCTGCCGCGCGGATCCCGGTGCTGGACAGCGGCTGCGGCTCGCGCCGCTGGTGCCCCGAGATGCGGCGGCCCTCTTCCTCGACCGGGCGACCCACGCGGCCCCGCGGATGGCGGCCCCCGACGCGCTGATCCGTCAACTCGTGGTGCGCCTGGACGGGCTGCCGCTGGCGCTGGAGCTCGCCGCCGCGCGCTGCGCGGTGCTGGGGCCATTGGATCTGCTGAGCCGACTGGATCGACGCTTCGAGCTGCTGCGCCCCATCGGGGGCGAGGGTCAGGCGATGGAGGAGATCCTGGCGGAGTGCTGGGCCCCCATGAGCGAGACCGAGCGGCGAGCGCTCACACGGCTCTCCGTCTGGCCCGGCCGCCTCGCCCTGGCGGCGGCGGAGGCGGCGCTGACGCCGCCGGGGCCAGCGGAGGATCCCCTGTCGCTGCTGCAGCGGCTGGTGGACACTGCGCTCCTGCAGCCCGCCCCCGAGGGGGGACAGGCAGGGTTCTATGTGCTGGAGAGCGTGCGTGGGTTCGCGCTGGCACAAGCCGATCCGGCGCTGCACCAGCAGGCGCTCGAGCGACGGGATGCGTGGGTGCTGGCGCGGGGTGAGGCCCTCGTCGCGGCCCACCAGACACGGGACGGCGCGGCCGCGGCGCTGCGGGAGCTGATGTCGCTGCGGAGCCCGCTGATGTCTGCCTGGCAGCAGGCCTCCGATCGCCCAGGCCCCGACGCCCTCCGAGCGGCGCTCTGCCTGGATCCCCTCTCCTCCCTCCAGGGCTCGGTCGCCGACGCCATCCGGCGACTGGAGCTTGGCCTCGAGCGGCTGACTGACGCCGACCGGGATCTGCGCTTCGCGGGCGGGCTGGCGCTGCTGCGGCGCCTGATCGAGGCCCGCATGGTGACGGCGGCCGCCTCGCTCGCCGGCCGCCTGCCTCCCGCAGTGGGCGACGCGGAGGTGCTCGCCCTGGAGCTGGAGCGCAGCCGGCTGGCGAGCACAAACGGGCTGCGCGCGGCGTCCGAGGCTATCGCCCGGGCGGCGCTGGCGCGGGCCGAGGCCGCCGGAGAGGCGCTGTGGGCGGGGAAGCTGCTGGGTCACCTCGGCTTCCTCCAGCTCGACCGCAGCCGCACCGAGGTCGGCGACGCCCGAGAGGCCGCGCTGGAGGAGAGCGCGAGGCTGATGGTGGCGTCCGAGCGCCTCCTGGCGCCGCTGGCCCACCCCCTGCACCGCTTCTCCTTCCGCATACAGCTGGGGCTCTTGAAGCACGCCCGCAACGACCCGGACACGATGTCTTACTTCCGGGAGACGCTGGCGCAGGCGCGGGAGTCCGGGCGGCAGCGCCACGAGCTGCGCTGCCTGTTCTACCTGGGCGCGATCGCCGAGGAGATCGGCAAGCCAGAGCTCGCGCTGTCGCCGCTGCGCGAGGCGGTCGCGCTCTCCCGGCTGCTGGGGGAGGAGCTGCAGGAGGCGCGCTGCCTCGCGAGCCTGGGCGGCGCGCTGCTGAGCCTGGGGCAGCTCACGGAGGCGGAGCGCGATCTGACCGCCGCCGTCGTCCTGGCCTCGGCGCAGTCGCTACCCCACACCGAAGCCAACGCAACCCTTCACCTGGGCTACCTGGCCATCGAGCGCGAGCAGCAAGCCGTCGCCAGGACCCACCTGGAGAGGGCCATCGCCCTAGCGGAAGGCCGCGCCCCGGTGATCGACCGGTGCGCCCGCTGGATGCTCTCGGCGCAGGGGCTCGGAGAGCTCCCGAAGCCCGACACTACGGAGGCGCGGGCGGATGACGAGGATCGGCTCTTTGAGGACTTCTGCGAGGCGCTCTCAGGCCTCGGCGCCGGCGATCCGGCCGCCCGACCGCTGGGTGAGCGCGTCCTGGCGGAGCTGACCCGCCCGGATCCGCCCCCACGAGACGCCAGCTTCCGGGTCTTCACCCGACTGCTCGCCGTCGCGCTGTCCCGAGGCGCCCGGCTTCAGCCCCAGGCCCACGAGCCCCTCTGGACGCTGCGGGTCTCCCCGAGCTGCGAGCGCTTCCGGATGGACGACGCCCCGTCGGTGGACCTCGCCCACCGCCCCTCCCTCCAGGGCGTGCTGGCGGCGCTGGTGGCTCGCCGCCAGACCCCGGAGGCCGAGGCGCTGACCGTCGAGGAGCTGCTGGCCGCGGGCTGGCCCGGCCAGCGCGTGCAGCCCGAGGCCGGCGCCAACCGCGTCTACGCCGCGGTGCGGCAGCTTCGGCGGCTGGGGCTCGGCAAGGCCCTCATCACCCGGGGTCGGGGCTACCGCCTCTCGGAGCGGGCCCTGATCACCCAGGCCTGATCACCCGGGCCGGATCACCGCCAGAGCCAGACGCCGTCCTCGGTGCCGGCGATCAGACCGGCGCCGTCGCTCCAGAGGCTCTCCACGCCCGCGGGCTCCTCGCTGTGCTGGCGCCAGCTCCCGGAGTCTCCGATGCTCCAGAGTCCGTCCTCCGCCGTGCCGAACCAGGCGGCCTCGTCCAGCGTCGCCGCGCCAGATGGCGAGAAGCTCGCGGGCAGCCCGTCGCCCTCGGGCGTCCAGCTCTGCCCGTCATCGCCGGACTGGTAGAGGTAGCGGCCGCTCTCCGTGCGAACGCTCAGCAGCAAGGTGTCCGCGGCGCGCGCGATGGAGACCCGGGCCTCGTCGTCAAAGGAGGTGACGCCGGTGGGACTCGTCCAGCTCCCCCCCTGGTCATCGGAGCGCCAGAGCCCGGCGTGGGTGGCGACCAGCAGGGTCCCCGGCTCCGCGAAGACAGCGCTCACCGCCACCTCGCCGCCGTGGCTGCGGACGGGCAGCCCGCCGGCGATGCTGGACCAGCCGGAGGGCGCCACGAAGCGGTGGAGCCCGCCGCCCACATCGTAGGAGGCCCCGGTGCCGTGGTTGGTCTCCGTGTCACCGGCGAACCCCACGAACACCGCGTCGCCGTCGTCGGCCATGGCGGTCGCCGGCTGGGAGCCGCTGTCCTCCTGGAGGGAGATCTCGAAGCTCTCATCGACATCGGGGGTGGCGCTGAACCACACCCGCCCCTTGGACGCCGCCAGATAGACCCCACCCGTGACCGGGAGGATGTAGCTCGTGCCGATGTAGTAGGGGTTATCGCCCGAGGACCACCCCTCCTCCTCGATGTACCGCTGGGTCCAGGTCAGGCCGTCAGTCGAGGTGTGCAGCTCACCGTACTCGGTCGCCGCCCAGAGCGTGCCGTCCGCGTCGGCGACAGCGTGGAGCACCTTCTGCCCGAAGGGGGAGCGGTTGACCCAGACGCCCGAGGCGTCGAGCTGCTCGACCTTCAGGTTGTTCACGTAGAACAGCTCCCCGTCCATCTCACCGAGGTCGTGGGTGTAGATCGAACCCCGGTCCTCCGGCGAGGGGACGATCGTGGCGGTCCCGTCCGCCTCCAGCCGGGTCAGCGCGACCCCGTCCTCGAACAGGTAGAGTTCGCTGTCGACGACCGCCGCCGAGGTCACGGCGCCGCTCCAGGCGAGCGACCAGCTCTCGCCGCCGTCCGTCGAGAGCCAGGCGTCCTGGTAGTCCACCGCCGCGATGGCCCCGTCCAGATCGTAGAGATCCATCTTCGGAGGCAGCCCCGAGTCCTGACAGTCGAAGCCGTCGCTGCCCAGCTCACAGAGCGACACCGGCTCCGCCGTCACGCCGTAGAGCGTGTCACCGATGACCGACAGGGTCGCGGCCTCCTCCAGCTCCCAGCTGGTCCAGCTCCCGCCGTCCAGGCAGAGCGCCTCGTAGGTGGACTCTTCCGCCCAGTGGTACTCCTCAATCTCGCGGTGCTCGCGGCTCACGCAGAGCGCGTCTCCCACGACCATCGCCTGGCGCAGGTCGCCGCGGTAGCCCGTGCCTTCGGTCCACACCGTTCCGTCGGTCCAGGGCAGCGTCATGGACGCCCAGGTCTCGCCGTCGTCCTCGGAGAGGTAGATGCCGTACTCGTCGGTCACCCAGTAGAGATCGTCCCCGACCTGCTGGAAGCCGTCCACGGTGAACAGGCTGCTCATCGACTCGGCGATCGGCAGCAGATCCCAGCCGCCGCCGCCCTCGATGATCCGCGCCAGGGCGCGATCATTCTCTCCGTACGGGTAGAGGTAGAGGAAGCGCTCGCTCATCCACCGGGCGTTGGCGCCGGCGAGGCCGGGGACACGCTCCCAGCTCCGCTCGGGCCCGACGGGCCCGGTGTCGGTGGTGCTGGTGTCACCCATCCCGGTGTCGGTGGTGCTGGTGTCAGCGGCGCCGGTGTCGTCGGCCCCGGTGTCATCGGCCCCGGTGTCAACGACCTCGGTGTCGCCGGTCGCGCCGGTGTCGTCGCTCTGCGGAGCCGCGGAGTCATCCGCGGCGGTCGCGCCGGTGTCCTGCGGGTTCTTCCCGCAGCCCGCCAACAGCAACCAGATCAATGGACTCATTCTTACCTCCTTGTTGCGTCAAGGTGGCTGGCCCCTGGTGCCTTCAGGCCTGAAAAGATCCTGAAAGCGGCTCCGCTCAGCGCCCTGGAATCTCCAGCTCGTCGCAGTAGCCGTCGAGATAGGGCGTCCAGACGTCGAAGGGCGGTCGGTCGCCGTCGTTCACGGCGAAGTAGCAGACCGCCAGGAGGTGGGTCGCGAGCACCTCGGGCACAAAGGCCTGGGCGTCGGAGTACAGCACGCCGCCGCAGCGATCCCGGGTGACGCTGCCCGGACAGGTCAGGTTCTCGCCCAGGAACTCGTGACGGCGTGCGGGATCCCGGTAGGCGGCCCAGCGCAGGAAGGCCGGTCGCACCGCGCCGTCCTCGTCCAGCCCGGGACGCGCGGGCACAGTGGGCTCTTTGGCAGCGCCGTCGTCTGTCGAGGCGGTCTCCTTGTCCGGAGCGCTGTCCGCATCGCCATCCGCATCGCCATCGGCCTCATCACCCTCTGCCTCATCGTCTGGCGCCTCAGGCGGCGCGTAGCCCGCGAGGTAGGCGGCCACGGCGAGCTGAACGGCGGCGCCCGAAGCCAGGAAGTCCTGGTCCTGCCAGGCGTCCCGCAGCGCGCCCAGGTCCAGGCGCTCGCCCGTCACCAGGGGGATGGCGGCGAAGGCGACAGGCATGCGCTCGCGCTGGAGCCGGGCCACGTCCGCCGCGTAGTCCGCCCGGCGGTGCTCCAGCCTGACGTAGACGTCTTCCTCGCCGAGCGCCTCCGTGCGATCCGAGACGGCCTGAAACAGCCGGCGGTCCCAGGTCGCCGTGGCGCGCAGGGCGTCCCGCCCGCTGACCCGGACGTTCTCCTCGATCACGAAGTCCTGGTAGGGCCGCTCCAGCCGATCGCTGAACGGCGTGATCTCCTCGGCCGGCGAGTAGACCAGGTAAGCCGCGGTGCCCACCGCCATGACCACCAGGGTGATCAGGAAGGGCACCATCAACTTGACGGCGAACCAGCTCCGGGCGGGCTTGGGAGCCGACGGCATCGTCGGCAGGGGCTCGGGCTCGGACGGTTTGGATGATATAGACGGCTTGGATGATATGGACGGCTTGGACGGCTTGGGGATGAGCTCCGGCTGGGCCAGCTCGGACTCCCAGGACTGGAGCATGGCGTAGGCGTCCGGGAAGCTCAGCTCGGGATCGACCGACAGCGCCTGCTCGATGGTGCGGATCATACGATCGGCCATGTTGTTGACCATGTCATCGATGGGCTTGTACAGCCCCGCCTCACGGGCCGCGGCCAGCGCCTCGCGGCCCTCGCCCTCGAAGGGCGCCCGCCCGGCGACCGCCTCGTAGAACAGCACGCCCAGGTCGAAGACATCGTCTCGCACGTCGCCCGAGGCGCTGGTCGTGAAGCCGTAGCCGGCGATGCGCGGCGTCAGCACTTCGTCGGCGATCTCGAGGACGACGTGCTCCGCGTCGATGTGGCCGTGCACCCTCCCCCGCTTGTGCGCGGCGGCGGCGCCTCGCAAGATGCCCCGGGCCAGCTCATCCAGCTGGCCCGGGCGCAGCGGGCGACCGACCAGCAGCTCGGTGAGCGCGGGCCCGTCGACGAGGTCCGTCACCAGCGCGACCACGTGATGATCAGCGCTCGCGACCTGGGCGACGTCGCTGACCGCGATCACGTTGGGGTGCTGGAGGCGGCTCAGGGAGTTGGCGTCCCGCACGACGGCCATGGCGGCCTCCCGATCGCCGGCCTCCACCAGCCGGAGCACGTGCCGGGTGCTCGCCCGGATGTGGCGGCCCCGGTACTCCTCAAAGCCATCGCTCAGGCCGATGTAGCCTTCGATTCGATAGTCGCCGATGCTGTCCGCGTCCCAGATACCCACCTCAGAGTCGCCTCCAGCCGCCTGTTTTCGGGGGCTTCAGTGCAGGTAACCTATCGACCTCAGCTGCTTGAGGAGGTCTTCATCCAGCGGAAGCAGCGCCGGCTCCATGTGCGCGCCGTCAGCGGCCTGAGCAGCCTCCTCGGTGCGCAGCCGAAGGCTCAGGGCGGCCTCGACCTGAAGATCCTTCATGGGCGCGCCGCTGGCGTCGGTGAGGGTTCCCAAGCGGTCCACCATCCGCAGGGTGTAGCTCTCCGTGAAGTACCCCTTGGCGCTCGCGTTCTCGTAGTCGGTGGATACGAGCACGCCCGTCGGGAGTGACGCCCCCAGCAGATCGCCGCCGCGCAGCCGCGGCGGCATCGCGGCGGGGCTCACCCCCGCCGCCAGGAGCGCCGTGGGCGCCAGCCCGGTCAGCGAGACGGGCTCCGAGACCCGCCGCGCGCCGCCGCCGGGCGGGCGGATCACCAGGGGCACCCGGACAGCGGCCTCGTCCAGCGTGCGGCCGTGGCCGTAGTCGCCAGACTCCCAGAAGGACTCCCCATGATCGCCCGCGACCGCGATCAGCGCGCCGTCGTAGAGCCCTCGGGTCCGCAGCGTCTCCAGCAGCGAGCCCACCAGCCCGTCCGCCTGCAGCACCTCCCCGTCGTAGGCGTCCAGGTAGGCGTCCACGCTGAGCTGCGCCGCGCCGTCTGGCCCCGAGAGCTGGTAGCAGTCCGGCAGCCCGGCCCAGGCGTCGGCGGTGAGCGCGCGCCCCGTGGCGACCGCCAGCGGCGGGAGCGAGGCCGCCAGCGCCTCGGGCGGCTCGTAGGGGCAGTGCGGCTCGAAGTAGTGCACATAGAGGAAGAGCGGGCGCTCGGGGCTCCGGGTGCGCAGGTAGCCCGAGACGCGATCGTTCAGCGCCGCGCCGCTCAGCCCGTCGAGGCCCTGGTAGGGCTCGAACCCCTGATCCAGCCCGCGCGACGGCAGCAGGTAGGGGTTCACGCCGAAGAACGCGGCCTCGTAGCCGCGCGCGACGAGCCGCTCCGCCAGCGTCTCCACCTCCTCCGGCAGCGTGCGATCGGTCTCGGTGGCCGTGTGCGCGCCCGGGCCGAGGCCGGTCAGGATGGAGGCCACGCTGGGCAGGGTCCAGGGCGACGGCGCGTAGGCGCGATCGAAGACCACGGCGTCCGCCGCCAGCGCGTCCAGCGCGGGCGAGGTCGGGCGCGGGCTGCCGTAGAGGTGCAGCCGGTCCGCCCGGAGGGTGTCCACCACGATGAAGATGACGTCCGCCGGCGCGGCGCTGAGCGGGGCCTCGGCGGGGGGAGCCTGGGGAAGCGGCGGAAGCGGCGGCGCATCGGGCTCCCCGCCGCACGCGACCGCGAGCAGCAGGCTGCCAATGACGAGGCGCCTCACCACAGCCACGGGAGCAGCGCCCGACGCTCGGGCGGGTACTCCGGGAAGGTCTCCCGATACCAGGCGTGGTTCGTGCGCGCGCGCGGCGCCAGGTTGGCCGCCGTGTAGACCGCGAAGGCGAGCCCCGCGAGCGACCAGGTCGCGATCGCCCAGCCGAGCCACTGGAGGATCTCCCCGAAGTAGTTGGGGCAGCTGATGTAGCGGTAGAGCCCACCCCGGGGCACGCGGTAGCCGGTCTCCCCCGGCGCGCGCAGGCTCCGCAGGGTGGCGTCCGCCTGGCGGTTGATGACGAGCCCCGCCAGGAAGACGCCGGCCCCGACGAGGAAGCGCGGGTCGGTGAGCCAGCTCGTCGGGTAGTCGCCGAAGTGCGCGATCTGCAGCCCGTTGGCGTAGGCGTTGGCGGTGTTGAAGCCGACGGCGATCAGCGGGATCAGCGCGGGCATGGGCCTGCCGCCCGGCTGCATGCGCAGCGGGAAGGCGAAGGTTCGGTAGACGTAGTGGAGCTGCCAGAGCGCCAGCAGCGCCAGCGGCGCGGGGGCGAGCCGGTCCTCGCCGAGGAGGTAGAAGACCAGGAAGCCGACGCTGGCCGGCAGCTCCATCAGCACCCAGCCGAGCCGCGGCGGGATCGTCGGCCCCCAGCCCGAGCGGGCGTGGCGGCCGTAGGGCGCCGAGACGAACACGAGGATGAGCGCCGTGGCGACGGCGGCGGCGAACAGCGCGAGCACGACCCGCTCGTGGACGGTGGGATCCAGCAACATGGCCGCCATCATTCCATGGGAGAGAGCGCCGTGAGCGCCTGCTGGGCCTCCAGGAAGTCCACGGGGTGCCCCTGAGCGTCCAGCCAGACGCAGACCCGCCGCAGCGCCTCCAGCAGCACGACCTCCCGGGCCTCCCCCGGGAGCTGGGCGCGGCGGACGAGATCGTGGCGTGTGTTGAGGCGGACGCGCACGAGGTTGCCCTGACTGAGCGCGGCGTCGACCGCGACGGGCGGCCCGTCTCCGCTCTCCAGCGTCAGGCGGAGCACCCGCTGGCCGGGGGCGTCCTGGAGCGCCCGGTCCAGCCTGCGCGACAGCTCCGCCGCCGGGTTGGGCAGCGCGACCTCGACCGTCGCGCGGCGCGCGGCCTCGAAGCGCGCCCGGTACCGACGGGCCAGCGCGGCATCCACGCCGGGTCCATCCAGGCGCTGGTGGAGCCGGGTCACCGCGGCGCGGAGGCGCGCTCCCTGCGCCGGCGACAGGCCCCCGCGACCGGTCACCCGCAGCAGCCCGCGGCAGGGCAGCGCCAGGCTCTCGGACTGGGCCGGTCCGCCCACGAGCAGCACCGCCCCCCTCGCATCGTAGGGATCCGCCAGCCCGATCCAGCCGCCGATCCCGGGGAAGCTGACCGGCTCACGCAGCGCCCAGCCCGGGTGCTTGGGGTCCGTCAGGTTGGCCAGCTGCTCCTCCTCGGACGGCTCCAGCGCCCCGCCGTCCATCCAGCCGGGCATGCCGGGGGGGCTGCCCGCAGCGCCCGCAGCGCCCGCCAGCCACTCCGAGAGCGAGACACCGCCCAGCAGCAGAGGCGCGTCGCGCAGCCGCGAGAGCTCCCCCCACCGCTCATCCAAGGCGGCGTAGATCCGCCCGTCCGGCGCGCGGCGGGGCCGGGTCCCCGCCGACAGGATGGCCTGGCCCAGGCGGCGCTCTTCCGCCGTGACCGCCCCTTCGGGGACCAGCCTCGCCGCCGCCGCCGTGGCCTCCGCCGTCAGCGCGCGGACGAGCGACTCGCCAGGCACCCGCGCGAGCGCGTCCGCCTCGAAGCGCACGCTCACGCCGGGCAGCGACACCGCCAGCCCGCCGGCCCACTCGCTGCGGCCCGCGTGAACCAGCAGCGCCGGGGTGCCCCCGCCGGGCGGCCCCCAGCCCGGGGTGCCGCCGTCCCGGTGCAGGCGCATCGTCAACACCCCATCCATGGGCACGGGGGTCTCCAGCATCACCGGCAGGGAGATCTCATGGGCTGGGCGCTCCGCCTCCAGCACCCGCCGCACGAAGTCGATCTGCTCAGGCGTCTCCAGCGGATGCACCGCGTGCTCGGGCAGCGCGGCCTCCACCTCCGCGGCCTCCTCGGGGGACAGCACCAGCACCCGAAAGGGAAAGCGCGCGGGGTCCGCCGGCCCCGAGAGCCAGGCCGTCAGGGAGGGGTCCACCCGGAAGAGCGGCTCGTCCGCCGGGAGCGCCGCGAGCGCCTCCCGGGACATCCAGCCGCGCGCGCCCAGCAGCGTCACCCCGTCGGGCCGGGGGGCGGCCCGACCGCTGAGCGGCGTGCCCCGTCGGCTCACCCGCGCCGCGAGCGCGTCCGCGATAGGCCGCAGCACACCCAGCAGCGCCCCGAAGCGCGCGTCACGGACCACGTCGGACTGGTCGGCTGTCTTGTTCAGCTCGTCATCGCAGAGCACGCCGATGAAGGGCTCCCTGAAGCTCTGGGCCTCCCAGTCGTTGTTGGCCACGCTGCCCAGCTCCGGCAGCTCCAGGGTGGTCACCCAGACGCCGCCGACGACGACCCGGAAGCGGTGGCTGTCCGAGCCGATGGGCACCCCGAGCACGCCCCGGCGCGCGCCGTCGTCAAAGATGATCTGGTCGCGCACGCTGAACAGCGTCAGGCCGCGATCCGGGAAGTGTCCGAACGGGGCCGCGCCGTTCAGCAGGATGGGGATGGGCGTGTAGAAGCAGCGCTCCTCGATGAGCGCCTGCTCAGGCGGCAGGGTCGGCCCCATCAGCGATCCGAGCCCCCGCCGGAAGCCCACCCGCAGGTAGGTGCCCCGGATAGGCGCGCTCACCACCCCGAGGCTCCCCTCCCCCGCGCTGTCCAGCTCCACCCGGAGCGTGCCCTCCCGGGTGCCGTCGCCGCTCTCGATGCGCACGTAGCGGGGCCGCTTCTGGAGGACGGCGTTGACGCCGACCGCCAGCTGAGCGAGGTGTCGGGTGCCCGGCGCGGAGCGATCGGCGAAGAGGTAGTCGAACACCCGACCGGCCTCCTCCTGGCGCAGCGCCGTGCCGCCGACCCAGGCGAACAGCAGCGAGCCCGCGTCCACGTCGATCGCGACCGACTCGGCCCCGGCGAAGACCGCGGCCTGGATCAGCTCCAGCACGTACTGGTGGGGATCCCGCAGGGTGAACTCCCGCAGCTTCTCCACGGCGCGGGACCGCGACAGCGTGAAGCGCCGCCGCGCCACAAAGGTGCCGGGCTTGCGCGACCGCTCGACGAGCGCCTGGAGCTCGTTCACCGCGGCCCCCCGCTCAGGTGATCCGGGACCGCGCGCATCAGCCGACGCCAGGCGCGCTCGCTGGCCCCCTGCTCATGAAGGATCGCCTGGGCGAGCCCGAAGCCGGCCCGCGCGGGCGCCCGGACGGCGGCGGTGAGCCAGCTGCGGTAGACCGGGTGCTCCCGGTTCAGGAACAGCGCCTGCCGGGTGATCCGCTGTCGCAGCGACCGGACCGGACCGCCGCTCGTCCCCCGCCGCCCGATCCCGTCCGCGCCGGCCTCCAGGGTGAGGCGCTCCCGCCAGTCCCAGCCCCCGCCAGCGAGCGCGCCAGCCACCAGCGGACGCCGCCAGCCGGACGCCGCCAGCAGCGCCTCGCAGCCGTCGAGGAGCGCGCGCTCGTTCAGGTCGAGGGCGGGCCTGTCCGCGGCCTGAATCATCACGAAGTCCTCGCTCGCGTGGCGCAGCCTGCGGCGGTGGCCCGTCCCGGCGAGCGCCAGGAGCAGCGCGCCGGTCTCCGAGAGCGCCTCCACCAGCAGCTGCCCCCTCGCGATGAGCGCACCTCCCAGCAGATCCTCGCCCGGATGGGTCCAGACGACTCCGGTCCGGCGCTCGGCCCGCACGATCGCGCGGTAGCTGATCGGCGCGCCGTCCGCGCCCCGGAACACCAGCGCGCCGTCGAAGCGCCGGCGCCAGCGCAGCCCTCGAAGCCGAGGCGCCTCGGCCGTGAGGTGGCGGTGCCAGACAGCCAGCGAGCTGCCGTCCGCCGCGGCCTCCTCAGCCGCGGCCACCAGCGACGTCACCAGGGACTCGGCCGCTTGTTCCAGCGACCCCATCACCCCCTCCCAGGCGTCGTCGTGGATGACGTTGTCGCGGGTCAGCGTGTGCTCCAGCACGTCCGACTTCACCTTGAAGCGGTAGCGCTCCAGCGACGGCGCCCAGCGCCCCAGCACGTCGGCGTCCGCGGTGTTCACCAGCGTCAGCCCGCCGTTGTAGAAGCCGTACCTCGGCGACCGCGCCAGCCCGATGAGCGCCCGCATCCCAGGCTCCTCCCACGTCACCACCAGATCGCCGTCCAGCGCCAGCGGCCGGTTGACGGTCTCCCGCGCCTCGGCCGGCGCGTCGAAGGCCGCGAAGGGATCCGCCGCCGCCCCCGCCCCCGCCGCCTCGGCCGCCGACCGGGACTCGAAGGTGATGGGGGTGTCCGAGTGCTCACACCAGCTCCCCAGCACCCAGCGGCACTCCTGGATGAGCCGCGGCGCCCCGCCCTCCGACACAGGCACGAACAGGGTGATCCGCGTGCCGTCCACCGCGCCGTCCAGCCGGGTCTTGTCGTAGCTCCGGTCCCGATGGAACAGGAGCTCCCAGGCCTCGCCGTGGCGCCCGGTCCGCACCAGGACGGCCTGTGGGTCGAGGGCGAAGATCGACGTAAACCCGACGCCAAACTTCCCGATGCGCGTCAGATCGTCCTCCTTGTCCGACGCGAAGAGGTCAGTGAGCTTGTCGTCGATCGTCGCCTCGTCCATCCCCTCGCCGAAGTCATCGACATGGATCTCCAGGGCCCCCGGCGCCGGACGCACCCAGACCTCGACCCGCGGGCTGCCCGCGTCGATGGCGTTCTGCACCAGCTCGCGCAGGCAGTCCAGGGGCCGGGCGAACTGGCCGACCAGGCTGGCGAGCGCCTGCTCGGCCAGGGCATCCGACGCAGCCGCCGCCTCCGCCTCAGGCGACGCGCTGTCCTGCTCAGGAGGGGAGACCATGCCCAGACTCTATGCGATATCCTCCAGGGGTATGAACGACGTCCCCTCAAACGCCCCCCCCTCTCCCCCCGACGAGCCGCCCGAGGGCGAGCCCGAGGTCGAGCTGACAGGCCCCATTGGCTGGCTGTTCGGTCTGATCCAACAGTTCCTGATGCTGGGCGTGAAGATGGCGGTCGCGTTGGTGCAGGGCATCCTCGGCGCCTTCCTTGGGGGCGGCGCCAACAGAGCGCCCCCGGACGCCCCGAGCGACGAGCCGGAGGACGATCCTTGACGATCAAGGTCCAGGTCCGCCGCGGCGCCCCGGACGGCCCCGAGCTGCGCGCGCTGGCGAGGGCCCTCGGCGCGGCGCTCGTGGGCGGAGACCTCCAGGCCTGCGTCATCCAGGTGAACGCCAACCGCTCCCGGGTCATCTCCATGCGGCGAGACCAGGGCACCCTGCACCTGAGCGTGCACTGGTCCGTGCTGGACGCCACCGACGATCTGGTGGCGCTGCTCAAGCGCCGGGATCCGGAGGCCCGCGCGCGCATCCTGGACCGGTATCGGCCGGGGCCCGACGCCCCTCAGGCGGCCGCTACACCAGCCGGCCGCCACTTCCACCTGACCCCGCTCTTCGACGCCGAGCACGCGGCTCACTTCCTCGCCCCGCTGAGCGTCAGCTACGGCTGGGGCCGCCGCGTTCGGCGCCGGCGTCCCGCGCGCACGCTGCGGCTGGGGAGCTTCCGCGACACCCCCCGGCGCATCACCATCCACCCCGTGCTGGATCACGGCAGCGTGCCCGAGTTCTTTGTGCGCTTCGTGCTCTTCCACGAGATGCTGCACGCGGACATCCCGCCGACCCGCACCCCCGGCGGTCGACGAACGCTCCACGGACCTGACTTCCGCGAGCGGGAGCGAGCCCACCCCGACTACGACCGCGCCAGCCAGTGGGAGCGGGCCAACCTCGCTGCCATGCTGGCGCGCGCAGCCCTTGGCGCAGACGATGATCGCTGACCGCACCTCCACGACCCGCGCCGGCCTAATGGCCTGCCTGCTCCTCCTCGGCTGCTCTGGCGACAAGAGCGCGGAGGACCCAGCCGCCCCGGACAGCACCGGGGACACCCCGACGGACACCTCGGATGCGGACACCTCGGATGTCCCTGACGACACCCCAGACGACACAGACGACACCACAGACGACACAGACGACACCACAGACGACACAGACGACACAGACGACAGCGGACCGGACGACACCGGGCCCGAGCCCTTCACCCCGCCGGCGAGCGTCACCCTGAATCTGATCGTCGGTGTCCACGCCGGCGAGGGCCGCTGCACGCTCGAGAACGTCTACGAGACCGGCAACGAGGACTACGTCGCCTGCCGTGACGCCCTGATGAGCATCGCGGCGGCCTTCGACGCCTCAGGGGTCCGCGCCGAGTGGCAGCTACACCCGGGCTTCCTGGCGCTGCTCCACCAGGACGGGGTCGATCTGGCGACCGAGCTGCTCGCGCGCCGGCAGGGCATCGCGGGCCACCTCCACACCCAGTGCCTCTTCGCCGAGGACGACGCGGAGCTCTGCGCCGGGGCCAGCGGCGAGTGGGGCCGCACGAGCGGCGACACCGAGCCCACCGTCGAGGTCTTCGACCTGCGCACGCGCAGCCTCGGCGCGGCCTTCGACGCGACCCCCTGGACGCCCTCCAGCTTCAACTTCTGGGGCGGGGAGCACCACCTCTCCCTCGACGCCACCAAGGGAACCCGGGAGGGTACCGACCTGCTCGTCGCCAACGGCTGGGGCTTGCCCACCATCGCCGCGAACGTGCCCTACGACTTCCGGCGGGCGGACGACGAGGCCTGCTTCGATGGGCTGCGCGATGAGGACGGCGACGTCTGGAAGGCCCTGGTCCAGCCCGTGACCTTCGAGGGCACCGCTGGCGGAGAGGTCGTCGTCTACTCCACCGCGACCCCCAAGTGGGGCGCCAACACCTACACGGATGCGCAGGCGGAGGTCGGCCTCCTGGACACCTTCCAGTGCCTGACCGAGCGGGTGACCCACTACGAGGCGACCGGCTGGCGGGGGGAGGTCTTCGCCTGGACCGGCCTGACCCACCTCCACAACCTGATGGAGGACGCCGACCGCGACGGCGCCTACGATGGCCTCGCGCACGTCGCCGGCTTCGCGATCCTCGCCGAGCGCATGGCTGAGGAGTGGAGCAGCGACGCCCTCACTGTCACCGTCGACTTCCCCAGCATCGCTGAGGTCGAGGCGCTCCGCGTCGCCGCGGAGGCCGACGGGGCCAGCCACGACTACTGATCACGATTACTGATACGGTCCAGCTTCGACCCAGGAGTCCTCCATGTTCGGCCGATCCTCCAGCACCGGTGCCCCGAAACACTCCCCTATGTGGCACCAGTTCCGCCGCCTCATCCTGGGCACGGTGGTGGAGCACCTGCTGGACAACAAGGTGCAGGTGGCCTTTGAGACCATCGCTATCTCGTTCCACAAGGACAGCGACTTCCGGGTTCCCCGCATCAACAACTACATGCGCTTCAAGGGGGATCTGAAGGCGATGCTGGTGTCCGAGATCACCCAGGTGACGATCCTGGAGCTTGAGCGCGGGGTCAAGGAGACCTGGCCCGAGCTGCTCAAGGTGGTCGATATTCCTATCGGCGATCGGCTCACCTCTGAGAAGAACCTCGTTCGGGTGACGACCGTGGATGAAGCCGCCGGCAAGCGGCTCATCATCGAGTTCGATCTGATCGCGGACTGACAGCCGCCGCCGCGAGCTCTGAGCGCGCAGCGCTCCAGCCTAGCTCTATCGCGAGCGAAGCGAGCTCTGAGCGCGCAGCGCGACAGCTCCGATCATCAGAGTGGGGGTGAGCGAGCTTGCGAGCGTGACCACCTCGCAGGGCGCGGAATCATGCCCGGTGAGTCGCGCCCGCGCACTCCCAAAACCGCCTCACATGAATCCGCGACCGAGGACCGCACCACGCCACTCTGCGCCTCAAAGGAGAGAAGGGCCAGAGGGGGAATTGTGCCCTGACGACGAAGGAGGAAGGAGACGCACAAGGGGGGAACGGAGTTCTCCCAGGCAAGCAAACCAAGCCGTACCTTTTACCTCACCGAGAGGCCCCGCGACCTCTCCTGCCAGTACCGCCGAGACATCCCGCCTTCCGCCAGCCTGAACCCGCACACACCCGCGTAGAGCCTTCGTTCATCCTCCTGCTGGTGCTGCCTAAACGTCCCTGTCTCCTCCAACGGACCCCGCTCGAGCCGCCACAGCCGACCCTTGGAGAGCTAGCGGGCATGTCCCAGCCGGCTGATTCGAGTTTCCACAGACGAGGTCCGTGCCTGTGTGAGCGTGGTGTGTCTTGCGGAGACAGCGGCGTCTCGGCAGCACCAGCAGGAGGTGGGCGAGAGGTCAGCGCGGGTGTGAGCGGGTTCAGGCTGGCGGAAGGCGGGACTCTCGGTGACGCAGGCAGGAGAGGTCGCGGGGCCTCCCGGTGAGGTAAAAGGTACGGCTCGGTTTGCTTGCCTGGGAGAACTCCGTTCCCCCCTTGTGCGTCTCCTTCCTCCTTCGTCGTCAGGGCACAATTCACCCTCTGGCCCTTCTCTCCTTTGAGGCGCGCAGTGGCGTGGTGCGGTCCTCGGTCACAGAATCATGTGGGGCGGTTTCGAGAGTGCGCGGGCGCGACTTAACGGGCATGATTCCGCGCCCTGCGAGGTGGTCACGCTCGCAAGCTCGCTCACCCCCACTCTGATGATCGGAGCTGTCGCGCTGCGCGCTCAGAGCTCTCTTCGTTCGCGCGTAGGGGACTGGAGCGGGGCTGCGGGGGATTTGCTCTCAAGCTCGCTCACGCCGGTGGGAGCCGCTCTGGATGAGCACCACTCTGATGATCGGAGCTGTCGCGCTGCGCGCTCAGAGCTCACTTCGTTCGCGCCAGTAGGGAGGGGCTGTCAGGGGCTCAGAAGTAGCTCTTGAGCTGCAGGAACGCGGTCGTCGGGGTCATCCCGAACTCCGTGGTCACGGGGATCGCCCCCAGGATCGCCTCCTCCGTCAAGCCAGCCTGCAGCAGGTTCTCCAGCGAGATGCCGTTGGGGCGCTGGCCCAGCGCGAAGTAACAACCCGCGGCGAAGTCCGTGTTGCCAGCGACCGACCACGCGAGGGTCGGCGCCACAAAGGCGCTCGGATCCGAGAGGTTGCCGATGAGGGCCATCGCGCCGTACACCGTGGGCGTGATCTCCTGGCTCACCGAGAGCCCCGCGTAGTACTTGCCCACGAGCCACAGCTCACCGCGGCTGTACCGCTCACCAGTCAGCGAGGAGAGATACTCCGACGGGTCGGTGGTGCCGAAGGTCTGCAGGTAGACCTCCCCGCTCAGCATCGTCTTCTCGCCCGGTCGCCAGTCGCCGCCGACGACCACTCTGGCGAAGGCGTCCTCCTCCTCGTCCGCGGGCTCGGTCCAGGTCGCCTCACCGCGCAGGCCGATGGGCCCGACGGAGCCAGCCGTGGCCAGCCCGCCCACGAGATCCTCGCGCACGCTGCCCGCGAACAGCCCCAGATCCCAGACGCCCAAGGTCGTCTGACCGTAGCCCGCCAGGATCATGCCGGGGAGATCCCAGCCCCCGGCGTAGGCCGCGGCGAAGGTGATCTGGGTGGCCATCCCCGCGTAGACATCCGCCCGAAAGGCGTCCACGCCGGGCTTGTACTCCTGATCAATCACCGCCGGGTTGAAGGGATTGACCAGATCCATCGGGGTGAAGATGAGCGCCTTTCCAAAGGAGATGGGCTGGCGGCCGAGCGCCAGATCCACGCTGGGCCCCCGCCAGGTCAGCGCCAGCCGATCCACCCGGCTCTGGAGCCGCAGCCCCTCGCCGTCCACCTCGTCCCAGGTGAGATCGACGGCCTCGTCGGCCCCGCGCCCCACGCCGGAGCTGGTCATCCCGCCCGCGCCGTTGGGGGCGACCCCGGTGAGGGCGTTGTGCAGCTGAAACTTGAAGGGGCCGCCGCGCACGTCCAGCTTGAGCCGGAAGTCCGCGACGCCCTGGCCGGTGGGGTCGATCTCGGGGGCCGGGTCGTCGAAGATCTCCAGGTCGTAGGGCGGCTGCAGAAACAGGACGTGATCGTAGGGGAAGGTCGCCAGGAAGAAGGTCTTGATGTCGCCGCCGAAGTCGACATCCAGCACCTCACCGTCGTACACATCCGCGGCCAGCGCGGGGGCCACCAGCAGCGCGAGCAGGAGGCTCATCACCGCAGCTCTTCAGACTCGATCCTGCCATCGAGCATACGCACGACGCGCTTGGCGGCGGCCATGACCTTGGGATCGTGGGTCGAGAACACGAAGGTGATGCCCATCTCGTCGTTCAGGTGCTTCATCAACTCGATGAGCCCATCGCTCGTCTTGGAGTCCAGGTTGGCGGTGGGCTCGTCGGCGAGCACCAGCGCCGGCTCACCGGCGATGGCGCGGGCCACGGCCACGCGCTGCTGCTGGCCGCCCGAGAGCTGGTTGGGGCGCCGGTCCTCCATCCCCTCCAGGCCGACGGCCTTCAGGGTCGCCATCACCTTGGCGCGGCGCTCGGCCTCGGGCATGCCGCGCATCAGGAGCACGAACTCGGCGTTCTCGTAGGCGGTGAGCACCGGGATCAGGTTGTAGGCCTGGAAGATGAAGCCGATGCGCTCCAGGCGCATGCGGCTGAGCGCGTTGCCCTTCATCTCCCCGAGGGTCTTGCCGTCGACCACCACCGTGCCGCCGGAGGGCTCATCCAGCCCGCCGATCAGGTTGAGCAGCGTGGTCTTGCCCGATCCCGAGGGGCCCATGAGCACCGTGAACTCACCGGACTGGATGGTGAGGTCCACCCCGTCCAGCGCCTTCACCGGCAGCCCGCCGCTCTCGTAGGTCCGCTTCAGATTGTTGACTTTGACGATATCCATGGTCGGTGCACCGGGTCAGATGTGGTTCATGGCTTCGACGGGCTGGAGCTTGGAGGCCCGCCACGCCGGATAGACGCTCGCCAGCGCGGTCATGACGAGGCCGGCGACGCAGAAGAGGATGTTGCGCTCCCAATCCAGCGCGCCGTAGATCATGGCGGACATGGAGACCCCGCCCATGTCGACCTGCTCCATGCCCATGAGGCTGGAGAAGTCGATGCCGTAGACGATGAGCGGGTAGCTGGCGGCGAGGCCCAGGCCCAGGCCCAGCGACACACCCACGAAGCCCAGCAGCGTGCCTTCGAGCAGGACCAGCGAGGACAGCGAGCTGGGCGGCATACCCAGCGCCAGCAGCACGCCGAACTCCCGCATGCGCTCCATGACGCTCATGAGCACGGTGTTCAGCACCCCGAAGGCCGCGATGAGGCCGATGAAGCCCATCATCACGTTGTTGGTCTCCTCGTCCCGCACCAGCATCATGTGCATCTCGGGCAGCGCCTCGTCCCAGGTCAGCACCTCGACGGCGCCAGCGGAGGCGCCGAGCGCGGCCAGGATCGCGTCGCGGGCCTCGGGGGCGTCGGCGATATCCGGCAGGTGCAGGGAGACCTGGGTGGAGGCGCCGGGCTGCTCCAGCAGCTCGCGAGCCGCGTCCAGGTGGATGAGCGTCAGGAAGCCGTCCATCTCGGCGCTGCCGGTTCGGAAGACACCCGTCACGCGGAAGAGGCGGCTGTTCACCTCCTCCTCGCCCTGGGCCATCATCACCAGCTTGTCGCCGAGCCCCACGCCCAGCGCCTCGGCCATCTTGGCGCCGATGAGGATGCCGCGGGGGTCATCCGGGGAGAGGAACTCCCCCTCGACGATCTTCTCGTGCCAGTCGCTGACCAGCGGCTCCAGCGCCGGATCAATGGCCGTCGCGGCGATGCCGATGGAGTTGACCGGGGAGTTCAGCAGGCCAGCGATGAAGGAGCGCTGGATGACCCTGGCCTCGGGGTAGAGGCCGGCGATCGTCTCAGCCACGGCGTCGGCGTCGGGCACGCCGATCTCCATCTCCTGCTCCTCCTGGTAGCCCTCCCCCTGCACCACGACCGAGCCGGCCATGGTGGACACGCCCACGCGGATCATCTCCTGGTAGGAGCCGGTGGCGAGGGTGATGGACCAGATGAAGAGGGCGAGGCCGCCGGAGATGGCCGTCAGGGTGATCAGGGTCCGCCGCTTGTTGCGGGTCAGGTTTCGAAACGCGAGCTTGAAGAGTTTCATGGCTTACACCTGACGCATGGCGTCGACCGGACGGAGCCGGGACGCGCGGAAGGCCGGCCACACAGCGGCGGCGACGCAGACAAAGAGGACGAAGGAGGCGGTGATGACGATGCCCTCGACCGTCACCTCGCCCTTGATGTAGGGGGGCAGAGTCACGCCCTGGTACTCCATGCCCTGGCCGTTACCCGTGGAGAAGTTGATGCCCACGGTGACCAGATAGAAGTCCATCAGCCCGCCCAGCACCAGTCCGCAGGCGACCGACAGCCCGCCGAGCAGCGCCGCCTCCATCATCACCAGCCGTCGGATCTGTCCGGGCGTGAGCCCCAGGCTCCGCAGCAGCCCCAGCTCGCGGGTGCGCTCCAAGACCGCCATCAGCATGGTGTTGAGCACCCCCAGCCCGGCGACGCTGAAGACGATGACCAGCATGATGTAGCCGCTGGAGCTCGACATCTGGATGAGCTGAGCCGTCTGCGGATCCGCCTCGTACCAGGTCCGCACCAGGTAGCCCTCGCCGTAGTCCGCCTTCACGGCCGCCGCGAGCACGTCGATCTCGTCCGGATCCTCGACGCTCATCACGATCTCATGGGCCTGCTCTTCGAGCGCCAGCAGGCTCTGGGCCTCCTCGATGTGGACATAGACGCCCGAGCGGTCCATCAGCGCGCTGCCGGTCTTGACCAGGCCCACGATCTCGTAGAGCGCGTTGCCCATGGAGCCATCAGCGGCCTGGACTATCACGATGAGCTCGTCGCCGACGCCGACCTCCAGGGTCTCGGCCAGCCCGGCGCCGATAAGGGCGGACGTGCCGACCTCCTGGGGCAGGTACTCGCCCTCGACGACCCGGCTGGCGAGCTTGGAGAGGCTGTCCTCACGATCGGGGTAGATGCCGGCCATCCTCGCCCCGGTGCTGGTCTCCGCGCTGGCGGCCAGGCCGAAGGAGAAGACCCGGGGGGAGGCCGCCGCGGGGGCCGCGTTCTCATCGATGCGCGCCATGACGACGTCGATGTCACCGATCGTGTCGTAGATCTGCTTGCGGGCCGGGTAGTCCGGGTCGTGCATCTGCACGTGCCCCAGCGTCTGACCGACCAGCACGTCGAAGAGCTGGGCGTTCATGCCGTCCATCAGCGCGATCATGGCCATGGAGATGGCGACGCCGATCCCCATGCCGATGGAGGTGATCAGCGACCGCCTCCGGTGGCGCCAGAGATTGCGCCACGCGATTGAGAAGAGGGCCATCGAGGCTTCTCCGGTAGGTCAGCGGCGCAGGGCCTGGAGGGAGAAGGTCGAGTCGGGGATCTCAGCGTCGAACTCCAGCGAGTCGTAGATGACCTCGGTGTACTCGCCGGGCTTGTCCGCTGGCGTGATCCGCATCCGGGCCGGGACCATGCGCCCGCTGTAGTCCTTCACGTCCTCGAAGGACATGGTGCGGACCAGCTCCCCCTTCTCGTCGTAGAAGCGGGTCTCCACGGGGATCTTGTCCGCGCGGACCTCGACCTCGATCTTGCCCCAGACGACAGGCGCGTCGGGCTTCGGCGTGAGCTCGATCTTGTAGACCCCCTCAGGGCTCTCGTCGGCGGGCTTCGCGGTGATCTCACCGGTGAACTCCTCGGAGAGGCGGTTCTCCTTGACGAGATCGTCGTTGCTGAAGTGGCTGCCCATCCAGCTGCCGCCCATCATCGACGCGGGCACCTTGATGGTGCGGTCCACCTTGGGCAGGTAGTTCCAGATGTTGTCCTCGACCTTCAGGGTCGCGGTGCCCTTCTCCTTGGCGGGGGCCTCGATGAGGATGAGGGACTCCTCGGTGCCCCGGGACCACGCCTTCATGGTCACCGTGCGCTCGTAGCGCTCGGTCTTCACGTTCATGGTGATGACGGCGATGCTCGAGTCGCCGCGGGCGATGTCGTCCGTGGCGTTCAGCAGCTCCTCCATCGTCGGCTCGGCGGCCAGGGCCGGGCTGGAGAGACTCGCCGCAAGTCCGGCGCCGATCAGCAGCGTAAACAGTCGCTTCATTGGTCCTCCCTCGACGCCTTCCAGCGCTCGATCAGGTTGGGAAATTCAGTCTCAAAGTAGGCATAGAGCTCGCGGGCCTCCAGCAGGCGCTGCCGCCGCTCGGGCTCCGAGTCCGCCAACACCTCCAGGCCGTGGTCCATGACCCGGCGGAACATGGAGATGGCGGTCACCTTCGACTCCAGCGCCTCGGTCCAGGCGTTCGGCGAGATGCGGAAGAACGAGCCCCGGGTGCCGGGGACGGCCACCTTGTCGATGAGGTTCATGCGGATGAGCATGCGCGTCGAGGTGCTCACGGAGCCCTTGGAGGCGCCCAGCGCCTCGATGATCTGGGCGCTGGACTGCACGGGGGGCTCACAGATGAGCAGATGCCCCAGCAGCTTCCCAGACATCCGAGGCACACCGAAGCTCTCGTAAAAGAGCCCCATCTCCTCGATGAACAGCCGCTCACGTTCTTCCTGAGCCGTGCGGGTCAAGTCAGCCTCCAGTCCCTCAACGAGTAGCGGATTCTGAATATTCAGTAGGTATTGAACACTCAAATCGTAATCTATATTACATTTGAAGCTTCTGACCGCCGCTTCGTCCCAGCACGCTGAATCCTGTAGAGCAACGAGGAGCCGCGCTTGCCTCTGATCACAGGCCTCCTTCTGGGCGTCGCGACCGCCGCCGACTACCACCCCTCCCCGGCCCTCGACGGCCGCAGCCAGCTCACCCTCGAACGCCTGAACGCGCTGCGCGCCGATCCGCCGGCCTACATGGACGCCTTCCGGGCCATCGTGCTGAGCCCCGAGGCCCGGGGCGACTGCGACGAAGGCCCGGAGATCACCGCGCCCCTGGCGCACTACCAGCCCCGACCGCCGCTGGCCCCGCACCCGGCGCTGACGGCGGCGGCGCGCGGGCACGCGGCGGACATGGTCGACCGGGACTACTTCGCCCACGTCAGCCCGGAGGGCGTGGGCCCCAACGCCAGGATCCGCGCCGAGGGCTTCCCGCTCGACGGCGAGGTGCGCGTCGACGGCGCCGTCTGGCGCTACGGCGACGCGCTGGGCGACAACCAGACCGAGTCGCTCTTTCAGACCGAGCGCTGGTCGGACGGCTACTCCCCCTACCTCTCGACCGACCACTGGGCGGACGCCGTCGACAACCTGATCGCGGACGCCTGCGTGCCGGAGCGTGGCCATCGGGATCACCTGCTCGGGAACAATCCCCTGAGCGCCATGGACCGGCTGGTGGGGATCGGCTGGGCGGTCGATGAGCGGCCCGACGCGCCGGGTTGGATGGGGTGGAAGCTGGCGCTCGCGATCGAGACGTCAGTGGCCGCCGAGGGACAGCGCCGCGCCCGCTATGTGCTGGGCGTGGTCTGGGAAGACCTCGACGGAGACGGCGCATACGACCCGGGAGAGGGGCTCCCGGGGGTGCAGGTGTCCTCGCCCGAGCTGGGTGTGTGGACGCGCACCGCCGAGGGCGGCGGCTACGTGCTCCCAGCCCGGTGGGGTGACTCAGGCACCGTCCGGGTCTGGGGCCGAACGACCGCCTTCGCGACCGATCGCGACAACATCAAGCTCGACTTCGACCTGAGCGCCACCGATGACCAGACTCAGTCCCGGATGTAGGGGAAGCCCGAGGGCTTCAGCACCAGCACCGAGCACGTCGCCTGCTTGACGAGCTGCTCGGAGGTGCTGCCGCGCAGCCGATCCATCATGCCCTCGCGGCCGTGGGTGCCGGTGACGATGAGGTCGATGTGCAGCTCATCGACCATGGACATGGCCACCTCGATCAGATCGCCGCCGACGACCCTGGCGTGGATGGGCACGCTGGCGACGCCGGGCACGGACTCGGCGAGCTTGACGCGGACGTCCTCGGCGGCCTGCATCAGCGCACCCTCGTCGTCCTCCATCACGTCCTCGACCGCGGCCGAGTCCGGGTTGCGCTTGATGGCGCTGTCCAGCCCGCGCTCAAGGTAGAGCAGGTGGACCTCACCCTTCTTCCCGGCAGCAGCCATCCAGAGGGCGGTGTTCAGGGAGGCGTCCGCTGACTCACTGAAGTCAAAGAGGACCAGGATTCGCTTTGGGGTGAACATCAATACTCCAGATCGTTGAAACTCACCCACCCCTAACGCAAGGGTCGTACCGCACACCAGCCACGAAACTTCAACCAGATAGCTCGAAGGTCAGTACGACCCAACACAGCCTGCAGTGTGATAAGACACATGCCCCGTCACCGTCCACAATCGCCCCCAACGGGGGCCTCGCGGCCCGTTGACAGAGGGCTCCTCCCACTGACCCCGCCCCTCCCGCCAACACGCGCCGCACGGTGCGCCAACTGCGAAGAGCCCCCTTTGAGGGTCATGTTGTCCCCTCACTGAGTTCTCACCTTCCACCAGACCGCGCCGTACGGCGCGCGCCAACTGCGAAGGCGTACCTTTGAGGAACGCGACGTCCCAGCGTCTCAGGTGAGAGGGTGTTGCGACGTCAGATGCCTCGCCGCAAGGCGACATCAGGAGGCAAGACCTTGCGAACACGTGGACGGTTTTCGACGGAGCC
>Ga0316204_10003990_pt1 | contig 27784 bp, 35 predicted proteins | sample 6monrhotite_MG_2_FD_205661 | JGI IMG/M metagenome (GOLD analysis project Ga0316204, IMG submission 205661) | Microbial mat bacterial communities from mineral coupon in-situ incubated in ocean water Damariscotta River, Maine, United States -... | ecosystem: Environmental > Aquatic > Marine >...
AAAAGCCGAACTGCCGTTTTGGCTGCATCATTACAATTGGCACAGACCACATTCCGGGATAAATAGGAAAACACCCATCAGCCGATCAGGCTTGGATGTGAACAACCTCATGAGACTCCACAGCTAGTACATCCCAACCAGCTTACTGACCTTAATCCCTTGCGGCACAAGATACTGCGACGCGAAGGCCGCAACGATTAGCCCGATACCAAGATCACCGTGGCCTGATGCGTTGCGCGCCTGAGTAATGATTTGGTTGCCTGCCGCCGTGGTTTGAGTGGTGAATGTCGCCAAGTCTTCTTCAATTTCTGAGCGAAGCGGCAGATCATGGGCGAATTTCAATTCGTCGGCGGCAAACAACACCGCGAGATTTTCGATCATCAGTGTTTTGGACGCGTTCACATATCGGCCTTTACGCGTCCAGTCTGCCCCGCCAGTCATCTGTACCGCCGAGTGTGGGACAGACTGATCCCAAAGCATGTCAGACACGACACGCCCCAAGCTGGTGCCGTCGATCACAAGTTCTGATTTGCCGCCGAAGGGGGGCGCATTACGCAGCTTGATCAGGTGGTCCACCACGACCACATAGCTGACGCCTCTGAATTTGTCGGCATAGACAATGGTTCTCTCACGAGAGCCGAGAGTGACGTACGCGCCATCGGAGACTGGCAACTGTTGATCCTTGATCACGACAACCGAAGAAAAGTCATTGGCTTGACCCAAATCCGCACCAATAAAGTATCTGACAAACCCAGTCACTTTGGGAATGGCGGGGTCTTGATTGGTTTCGTTGACCACACGGCCATCCGGCAAAAAGCTCAGGTTTAAAGTCGAGGGCATATGGCATTCTCCATGCTGGTGGCGTTTTCAATTGTCGCCAAATCAAAATATGAAAGCCCGTCTGAAAGCATTTCGACCTCCACCTCCTGACGGAAGCGCGTGGCCGAAAGCTGCGAACGCAGGCGCTCAACGCGGGATGCAAGGCGCGGGATTGATGTGCCTTTAACAACGATGAGGTGAACGTCGTCTTTCGTTTCTTGGAACAGTTCCGCGAAGTGGTTGTTTTTGCCCGCAGGTGTTGAGGCAAACACGACTTGGGAGTTTTGGACGTCATCCCGAAGCATTGGCAGAACGGAAACGATCACATCTTCGCCCCCATTCATGCCGGGCAAATATGCAGCTTCATCTATCTGGATTTCATGGACGGAATAGCCACGAATTGTTGCTCCGCTGGCCGGTACAGAGATGAACCGCCCACCATTTGACGTTTCGATTTCTGTCTGAGTTGCACGCTCGACAACCAGATCAGTCGCGCGGAGGTAGGTCGCAACTTTCCGACCGATTTCGCGGCTTTGACGATCCGCAGGAGCCAGACAAAGAACTGTATGGCCTTGTTTCAAACGCCTGACTGCGCGGGTGGCAAGAACGCAAGATTTCCCTGCCTGACGACACACACGCATCGCAATCGTGCCCGCAGTTGAGTTGACAGCCTCCAACTGCCAAGGGTCCACCTCAGTGGCATTTGGAATTTCTTGGCGCAGGAAATGAAGCATTTCAGCAGCTGGGTCCAAGTCGCGCTCAAGGCCCAAACACCAGTCATTGAGCGCATCAAACGGCATCGCGACGCTCCGAAAGACGCATCAAGTGACATTGGGTGCAGTCGCCGTGCTGGTTGCGCGGCGAGATGTGTCCGCGTTTACACGCGATGCCCGTGAAGAACAGTTTGCCGCCTTCCGCGATCATGATGCGTTTCGCGTGGGGCAGTTGCGCCCAGTCAGGGTTGCCTGCCTTTGTCGCCGCAGAGACGCGCTGTGCGTGGGCCTCCCAACCTTCAAATTCACGATGGGTCATAGGATCGTGTCCTCCTTAGTGACGGACAGAACATGGTGGCGCATTCGGCGCAGCAGCGGTTCGCGTGCTGCTGGGACTTCGCCACATACCTCATTCAAGATGTTGCGCAGCGTGACCCATTCTTTGCTTTCGGCAAGCGACACGTTGACTGTCAGGTTCTGGGCCAGCTTTCCTTGAAGTTGGGCGATGTCACGTAAGACACGGCGCAGCCCTTCCATAGCTGACAACGCAAATGCAGAGTCATCGTCTTGTTCCGCTTTGGTAATCAGCCGCTCCACGCGCTTCGCCAAGGACTCATATGTCATGGCGACGTCCATGCGATCATGGTTGATGACTTCGGTGTCGGCTTCGATCCCCTGAATTCGGGTTTCGGCCATAATCTCACGGCGCATTTCTTCTGTGATCTTATCGTCCCGATACCGCTGTACCGTAGAGTAATCGACACCAATGCGCCGGGCAATTTCCGCCATGGTTCGGCGGTTCAGCACAATGTCTTTGATGATCTCTTGCTTGTCTGGCCGCATGTCGATTACTGCCCGCCGCCCGGAGTTTTTGTTGCCGCCTTGGGCCATATCAGGATCCTCCTGATGCTTTGGTTGTGACAAAGATCGGTGCGCCGTTATCATCGCCATACCAACGGATGCGATCCCGCAACCGTCCCCATTCTTCAACGGAGACATCAACCAAATGATCATGAACGCGATTAGCGAATTGTTCCCCGACGCCCGACTGGATCAGGTCATTGCGCAACTTTGCAAAGCTGGTGCCGCCAAGGTGCAATTTCATCATCTGGGACAACGCGGCAATTGAGGCGTCAGTTGCGTTGCTGTCGGGGGCGATCTTGAACAGGTGGTCCCAGACGACAACACCGTCACGGCGGACATATATTTCAGTTTCAGGGCCGATGCCGTAAACAACACGGCAGGCCCACTCAACGCAGGCGCGGTTGTCAGCTTGCATTGGCCGCGTTCTCCATCATGCGTAGTTTTGTCTGCATGTGATCCGGCAAATCACCCGGTTGCGACCATGACACGGGGATAAACCCGTCATCGCGCAGCAGTTTGTATTGTTGCCGAAAATCCGATGACCCAAGCATGTCTTGGCGGATATAGGCGCGGCGATCCGCATCATCTTTGACAACCGTTGTCTTGGTTGCCGCTACTTGTGCTCGTCCTGACTGTGTTGGATCACCTTTTCCTTCGTCAACCACGGTGAGGCTCTCGCCAGCAGCTTCCGCAGCTGCCTTGGCTTCGCGATATTTGACCGGATCACGGGCATCGGTGCGGCTAATTGAATGTTTGGGGCGATGCCCCTTGAGATGCCAATTGCCATTAGCATCTTTCTCCAAATTGGCCGCGTGCATTTTGCGCTCGTATTCCTCGTCGTTTGCAATATCGAGAATGGATTTCTTGGGCGACGTCGCCTTAAGTTGGCGCTGCATATCCTTCTTTTCGTCCAAGATGCGGCTGTTGAAGGAATGCAGATCGTCAAGGCGTTTGGCCTGATCTGTCATGGTCTCGGTTAGCTTCGTGACCTGCTGCATGAGGGCTTGCAAAGCGGCTGTATTGTCGTTGGGCATAGGGTGCTCCTGCTTGATCCAAAAACGAACGCAGCATTTTAAGTGACGCCGCGCCCATCTGGATTGGATCAGAAAGGAGCGACGCACCGTTGCGCTCATGCACATAATCGGTCCTGCTGCCGGGGCTGCTCAACCGAAGAAGAAGGTCTTGGATGGGCCGATTTAAGGTAATGCCAAGGTGCCCGGATGTTATCGGAAAGGAGGTCGCATAAAGAGAGATTTAGGTGGCGAAGGCTCTCCTAAAAGGGTAGTCCGTAGTCATTGGTCGAAAACACGTTTCATGTGGTTTTCGAACTTTGGAATTGAGTCATTTAAGGGATCTAAGATTTTGCCACAGCCCGTTTTAGTTAGCTTTCGAGATCAGACCACGGGCCGAATTCACGACCTTCTTGAAGATGAAGGGTTGGCTTGCGCGCAATCTCAAAACCTGCTGTCCTATTTTGCTGGTGCCTTACTCAATTACAAAGAAGAAGGCGTGGAGTTTCTTCCCTCCATAATTTTGTGCGATTCAATCGACGAATTTCTGAAAACGTTTCCAGGTTCAGTTTCTCACCAAATTGGAAGTGCGCCATTCCAACCGGAATCTGGACCTCAGGTCTTGAAAGATTGCGCCCCATTATCAGGCCCTAATTGGTATATTTTCATCGAGCGACCAAACGGGGACGATATACTTCGCTATGGAATATTTACATATTTTCGACTTCCTACGGCCATTCCATTGCATGAAGCGGTAACGATTGATCCTGATCAGTTTTCTGTCCTTATTAGGAAGGCAAGTACCAACACGATAGATGTTCGTGGTTCGAAAGGAAGCTTGCTAACCTTGATTTTTTCGACCGTAAGAGAGCAAGTAGTGTCCAGTGAGGACATTTCACACTTCGCCGAAAGATGCTGCCGGGGCGTGGGCGAAGACAAAATACATGAAGAGTTTCTTCGATACTTTTCGAGGCTGTTAGAGGCCTCTCTAACCTCTTGTCATGGAACCATACTGGCCTGTGGTGAAGAAATGAACATCGCTGACATTGAAGAAATGCAAGATGCTGTCGAGGTTGCACCGAAGATAGATTTTTATGAAGCGTTTTCGCAATTCAAAACTGGAGCGACTGCGGAATCCATTCTTACACTTCAGCGTTGCGAAGACCTACTGAACGGCTTTCTGAAATGTGACGGGATCATCCTGTTTGACGTTTCTGGATGTATATCAGCGTATCGGGTGTTTTTTCGTCCCAGCAAAGTTGAAGGGGAAGATGCACCAAAGATTGTTGGTGGTGCTCGAAGGAGGGCCTTTGAGGGGCTTAAAGGTCTACTGGGCGAGAACTTGGACTCAGTCTTGTTCCGATCTCAAGATGGGCAAACAATATTTTGCGGAGAAGCAGCATGAATGGAGCGGACATACAACTTTGGACCGCGCCTACGCAGGTCACTGTCTCTGATAGGGAATCGAACCCGGCCGCGATTGCATCACGCGCGTTACAGCTCCGGTCCAGAGAGCAACATCAAATCGCTTCAAACTTCGATGCGGGCAACTATGAAATGGCCTCATCGTTCGTCTGGATGAGGACGATGGCGTTGCTAAAAAAACAGTTAGCATCGCTTGGGATCGAGTTCATTGGTGAATTGCTGCAACGGCCTGATATAGACGAATATAGTGACATCAGTACGGCGGTTTCGGATGCGGAAGCCATTTCTCTAGCTCGCGATTTGGGCATCATAACGTCTGTTCAAACCATGCGCCTCCTTCATTCTCAGCAAGTGGTTACACATTTTGCTGCTATTGATAATGACCCGAGTATTGATGAAGATGAAATAATGACCCAAGAAGAGGCGGTTGGGTGCCTTAGGGTCTGTGTGCAGGGCGTGCTTGGGCATGAAACGGTGTCTGTTGCTGAGGATTTCAAGAGTTTTCGGTCCAAGTTAGAGACCGAGACTTTTTCTTTACAGTCCCCTGAAATAGTAAAATTGTTTTCGTCGCCATATTTCTTTATGCGAACTGCGATCAGCATTCTTCTTTCGCTTTTCAAGACGGGGAAAGGCGCTCAACTCGAGCATACAGCCAGAAATGCCAACCTGATCATTTCCCAATATTGGGCACAGCTCAAGGCTCCTGAGCGGTGGCAAATAGGGCAGGCTTATGCGCAAGAATTTAGCGAAGGCCGTAAAGAATCTGTTAAAGGCCTCCATGCCGTGTTGGTTTCAGTGGGCGGCTTTGACTATGTACCAGAAAACTTGCGATCTTCTACTTTTGTTCAAGTGGCCAGTAGCGTGATTGCTGCTCATCAAGGCATGAACAACTTCTACAATGAACCAGCGCCCATGAGTGAGTTAGCCAGTCTCGGAACATCGATCCCGAGCCCGGCATTGGCAAAATGCATGACGGCGGTGTTGTGCGTAAAGCTAGGCAATTCATACGGCACATCTCATGCCGCACAAGAGCCTGCAAATCGAGTGTTGGGCAGTTTGTCGACAGAGCGGTGGTACTATTACTTTAATGAACGTTTAGGAAATGATCGTATCATTCTTTCGAAACTAAGAGATACTCGTTGCCAAGGCCGGTGGATTTCGATTGTTCAGTCGCTTGGGCTTGAGGCCGATCAGATTTCGGACAAAAATATCAAAGCGTTACTTGTTGCGACCACTCAAAATGATGTTGCGAAGTTATCGAGAATTGCTTCGAGACTGATGGAAACAGCGCTAGGTGGCTAAGTATTGGATGTTTTAGAAGGGCCGCCTTTTATCTTTTGGCGTGCGTTCACATTTCTGTCATCCCGTCCGCCAACTAATTCCCAATCAGTTAGTTTCGCTTGGAAACGTTGGGAAAATTCACGGTTTGCAATTGTGCCTTTGCAATTTTGCGCATGTTTTGCCTGAACATGATGCAGTCGGGCGGAGAATTCTAAGGTGGATCAGTCGCCTACGTTTGTGTTCCCACGGTGGCGTACACATTGGCCATGGAAGCATTGTCAGTGTGGCCGCACCAATGCTTTGGTATCTATGACAAATCCATGCTTCCCACACTACACACACTAAAAATCAGAAAAATCATATGAAAACGTGGTCTCGAAATTGAGCCTTGAGAGCGTCATCGCTGACATCATTCTTGGAATTCACAACGGCAGCGTCTCTTGCATGGGAACGGCGTATGACAATTTGGTTGGTAAACAAAAAAATCCCCACGCTAGACCAGCCAGCGTGGGAAATTGTCAGTCGATTGGATCGCCACGATGGAATCAGAAGGGTATGTCTTCCTTCACAATGGCGCCGTTATCTTTCACGTACTGCAACACGCCATCAACATCGCCGCTGTTGGGATCAATGTCGTTGACTGTTTCAGGATCAGCAATGTGATGTTCCAGCCAATCGCCATCATCGGGGTATGTCTCACCTGTGACTTTAGACACGATGCGCCGAAACTCTGACAAAGCCGGAAGCTGGACGCCAGCGCGATCCGTGCGCTTGATAACATAAGGCGTCAGTATGCCATCCGGGGTCTGGCGATATTCAACCTTTTCGATGTTGATGCAGTTTGACGCTGTCATGCCGCCAAATTTGTCGCGCAATTGATTGGAAAAGCGCCGAGGGTTGTCATAGCGGGATGCACCGCGCGCCCAAGCTTCACGCGCCAGCGTAGCCGATGAGATACGCCCATCACCGCGCAGATCGTCAGGGCATGATCCAATGCGGGCAATATCATCCATCAGTGCGATAACAGGATCAGAGGCAATCTTGTCCGATGCTTTGGCCGCTGTCACCCATGGCGACGCGATCAAATCTTGATCGACTTCATACTCCAACAAGTATCGCAACACAGCACCCGGATCATCGCGCAGCAGAGCATAGTACGGATCCCACCACTTACGGCCTTCCAAACGGTTGGTGTCGTCGAAAATCGTAGGCACCTCGATCACCGTCCAGCGCCGATCATCAAAATCCACATGCACGGCTTGATCTTCGTTGGTTGTGGCAATCACGCGGTGCACGTTTTTGGCTGAGAAAGATGCAAGATACTTTTGTTCGTAAGTCCATTCATCTGACTCTACCAACACCTTGGCTGCTGCCGCCATCTTTCGTGATCCTGCGAAAAAGGATTCTTCCGCCAGTACGAAAGATGCGCCAAACATTGATCGGTTGAATTGACCAAGCAAGCGATCTGACTGGGCAAATTCAGCAATGTGAGCTTTTGGTAAGATAGCGCGCATGGCTTTGCCAAGGAAGGATTTGCCACCACCTTGGCCACCGCGCAATGCAATGGCTGTGCCGGGATGTTTGGACCATGGGCGCTGCACAGCGTCTGCTAGGAACGACATTACCCAATGCGCGAGGTCCGCGTCGCCGGAGCAAAGGATGTCTTTGACATAGGCCTCCCACAGCGTGGCATCGCCATTTGTGGGTTCGACTTTCCAGCCTTGAAAGATGTTGTAGCCTTCGCCATCGTAATCCGGCGCTTCGATCACATATCCATCGTATTCACGCCGGTCTGGATCATCGAGCCAGTAAGCTGTAATTTCTCGACCACGCAGTTTGTAGGGTCGAAGTTTGAGCTGGAATGCTGCCATTGAATAAGGCTTGTCAGTCTTGGTGTTCAAAACTTCGAACGATCCATCAACGAACATCAAAGCCCATTCGGCATTCATCCGTTCAACGACATCATAGGCAAGGTCAGCGACTTCGCCTTGTGGCAGTTTTTGCACCTGTTCGATCACCGTAGACAAACGCTTGTTGTCAGCAATTGGGCCTTTGGAACCAAATTCGCTGTCTGGGTTGTTGAACTCGTCGTTGATGCCATGAATGATTTCGCTGATCTCATCGTCAGCCGCTCCGCGCGCCCGCGCAGACGCGCCGCAATGGAAAAGAAAGCTGTTGCGTCCTTCCATCGCCTTGCCAGATGTAGGACGCTTGAACCCACCAGCATAGCTCTTTTTCTCGCGCAGTTTTGTTGAGCGTTTCGGAGTTTTCGTTAGCGCCGAAATGATCACGGATGCCATGTGGGATTCAGGCACATAGCACTGCGCCGCTATTTCCAGCCAATCTGGTTCGAACACGTTGCCGTGCTTAGTCCGTCCGCAGAATTGGATTGTAGAGCCAGCTTTCCACGCCAGAACAGGGCGCTCTGAACCACATTGTGGTAAGTTCATCTGCGATCCATTGCCGTCTTTCTGTTTTGGAAAAATCTCGTCGGCATGGGCCAGGATTTTGGGTTCCAAAACGGCATCGCGTTTGGCTGCCAAGTACTTGCGCATAACGTCGGCATCCACCCAATCACGCGTAAATGCAATGATATGAATGCCACCTGATTTTGAGCGTGACACAAGGCATGGATCAGCCCACTTCCTCATGAGCGCTTCCAATTCATCATCGGTTTCAAGGAAAGGGTAGACGTCAATATCGACGGCCCCCCACTTCACCTTGCCATCGCGAAGCGGCGACAATCCAAGTGAAATTTCACCATTCAGATGCTGGGTCCAGATTTTTTCAGACACTTCGCGTTTGATGGTTTTGTAATCGGGCACCAACTTACCGTCTTCATCCCTAGCGTTGAGTGATGACAGGTTGAAAGTTAAGTAGCGTTCCTGATTACCAGCGAACAGTTTTTCGTAAGCCATAATGATCTCTCTTTCTCAAGAGAGCGCGGGTCCATCACCTCAATCCACGGTTTTGGCGGTGCATGAAAACTGCTATAAAGCAGTTATTCCAAAAACTTCGTGCAACGCCTAACTTGGAGCGGGGACTCGACCCTCGCTCCAGTTATCCTGTGATTACACGATGTTCATTCATCCAAGCGATCAAATCATCGCGCATGTAGCGCACGATTTTTGATGCTGGCTGCGAATATGCTGGCCCAGATTTTCGCTTTCGCAAATCGAGCAAATAGTAATCGGACACACCGAGAAATTCAGCGGCCTGTGCAGGCGTCATTATTTCTGGAGTTTGATGCGCTTCAATGGCCGAGCGCAATTCGGCAACAAGTGTATTAGTCATAGGGACACCCCTTCGGGTAGCCAGATGACCGGGTGCTTATGCCTTCGCGTTCAAGATCGCATTTTGCTTAAGGCCCGTCAGGGGCGTTAATCTTGATTCTGCACCGCGGCCTCATCTCACGGAAGGACGCGTGTGAGATGGAGGCGAATAACATTAGAAGAGTTAGTGGTTCATGATGGCTTTGACAAGGTCAGAATAAGGTGCCGATGATTTCTGCGCCACAAGGTGTCCGATTTTCTCGACATCCTCATGGGCCGCGATGCCGTGCATATACCCAACATCAGCCCCATCACCCAGCACTATGTCACCGCGCAAGTATTTGACCTTTGATCTATCAATCCCAGCCATTGATCCAGCCGATGTGAACAAGTGTCGGGTATCATGTTGGCGCAACACCTTTGGCGTCCCTAATGCGTGTTGGTGAGCAATTGGAACGCCCGCCTTGGTTTTGGAAGCAAACACCAGTTTATCGTGAATGCGAGGAATTCGTTTAAACGCAGCTGTTGCCGCCTGCGATAGCGGGAAGGTGCGCTTTGTCCCATTTTTGAGGCGGGGGATGTTGAGCATACTTTGTTCAAGGTCGAGATCGGACCATTCGATACTGCGAACATTGGATGATCTGATGCCTGTGAACAGCATAACCAGCCATGCAGAGCGGGCAGTCACATTGTCGACTTCCATTATGGCGTCGAAGGCGGGCCAACGCCCAGATGGATCGAACAGAAGTTCTTTCGTCTGTGATGGATAAGCCCGAACCCGAAAGGTTGGGTCGTCGATAACGTCGTCTCGGATCAACATTTCATTACGGTAGATGGCCGAAATGATGCGAAGCAGCTTAGTCGCCTGAGAAGGGCGTTCTTTCATTGCCTTCATCTGGGCATTGATCATTGCGCGTGTGATCTGGTCGATTGGCACGTCAAGCCACTCGCCTTTCTTGCCAGCGTGGTTTTGCAGGGTGGAAAGGTAGTCATAGACGGTGTTGGCCGTTTTCTCTTTGGTACGCGGGTCAACACGTTCAGTTGTGTGCCGGAGAAATGCCTGTCTAAGGCTGATCTCCTTGGCTTGGGTAACAACAGGGGCAGGCAAGGCGTGTGTTGCATCAGCGACCCGTTCAGACATCGTGTCTGCCGCCTGCGCGACAGAGTGAAGGTTCATCGTCGGCCATTTGCCGAGTGTTTTGGATTTGGTTTTGCCATGCGCAAATTTGACCAAACGCCAAGTTTTGGTCTTGGTGCCGACGTCCAAATAGAGGTTTGGGAAGATGCCCTTGCGTTGGTCGGCATAACGGTCTGTGCCGGACTTTGAAAACGGCAGTTTGTCTATGCTGCCTTCAGTGAACTTGATACGTTGGGTTGCCATGTTGGCCTCCAATTTTGCAATTAATTTGCAATTTTCATATCAACCACCACCGGGCCTGATCAACCGAAGTGTCTGTATTTATTAGGTAAAAACAACATCAGCCACCGTCAACAACCCAAGTTTCCCGTATTTGTAATCAGTAGGTCCGCGGTTCGAGTCCGTGTGGGGGCACCATTTCAACCGATTGATATTAAACGATAAAATGAACACGCGATACGCCGCGATGATGTGCATTTTCAAACGTTTTTCAAACACACCGAAGAATCGACATTCGAAGCGGAAAAATTCATCGACCCAATGATTCCCTTCACTCAGCATCAGTGCCCTTTGCATTCTTAAGATACACACGTCCCTTTTCCATCTTCATCCGAGCGGTTGCTACATCGAGTGGAACACCTCGCCGTGCGCTATACTTAAGGAACGATTTTTGGCTGAACCAGCTTGATAGATGCGAAAGGCCCAAAACGCTTCGGCCTCTAAATGCTTGAACTGCAGTGAAAATACCGTAAAGGCCAAGTGCTTTCGCTCCATAGTCAGCCCATGTAGGCGGCGTTTCACCAAGGATTGAAAATGCCGATGAGACACCGAGAAATAATAGTGCAATACCGCCCAATAGTTGGATGCCAGTAACCCAAGAGTTGGCGTGGGTGACGCCTTTTAACATGACCGATTGATACGTCGAACCGACTTTAGCCAACTCAAGGCTGGCGGCGTTTTCTTTCTCCTCAGCCTCCTTCAAGCGAGCGAGAAGTTCTTCTTTTTCGGTATCAAACGCCGCAGCTTTGTTTTCCAAATCTTTTTGGCTCTCCGCTTTTTCGGCAATGTTCTTTTTCCGAAGATCTTTAATTGCATCGTCTTTCTCGGATAACTTGCGCTCGGTGTCGTCCTTTACTACCTTGATGGCCGCATCGAGCATCCCATCGAGAAGATGCTGATCCTGATCGACATTGAAGGTCGATGAAGAACCCCGTGAAGAATCCATTAGGAAACCAACGGCACGGTTGTTTTGCAAGAGGAGTTCAAACTGCTCCTTTTTCTGTGGCGTGAACTTTGCAACCTGATCGCGTGCAGATTCGACCACATCTTTTCGAACACGAAGCACCCGTTCACATTGAGCAAGCATGTGAGAAATAGGCAGCTTGTTGCTGTCCTCAAACCCGGTGCGCAACCATGCGATAGTTGCAAGATCACGGGTGTCAACAACAGGACCGCATTGGGTTTCCCGAATTAGTTGCGACTTGATACAATAGTCGCGTGCCTTCCTAACCAATTTTTCGTTCGAAGAAATGAACACGTGCGAGCTATCTAACGGATCATTCTTGTGTTTGCCTTGGCGCATTCGCATTATGGCTGTTACAGCGTAAGCATCATGCTCTCGCGCTCTCGGGTTTTCCCACGCCAAGAATGAGTCGATGTCGGTCGTTCGATTATGGTCAAAATACTTGTGTTGATTTGGGAATGTATCCAGCTGGTAGTCACGAACCTCGACTCCAAACTTAACTGCCGCTGCCTCTACGTCAGCGGCAACGGTTTGAACAAATTGCCGATCAACTTCGTTACTCAACACAGCGGTATGTGTTCGCCCATGCCGGTCTGATGGCTGCGCCTTTAAATAGGCTGAAAGGACCCGTCCAGCCTCAAGACAGCTTTCTGTGAGTGTTTGGACACGGCAACCTATTGACTTCAAGGCGTCAACGATAGTCCTTGCCTCATCCTGCAATGCTGTGCCGCTTGTACCAATAAGGCCCAAGAGCATCGGACCATCGAGAAAAAAAGTGGTGTCGCTTTTTGTTTCGATTGTAGCGGGTTTGCGAAAGTCCTCAACCAACTCGGCCAGAAGTCCTGCTGAGACAAATAGGCTCAAGTTCTCAGCCAATACGGGGTCTTTAGCGGACAACTGTTGGACGAAACGTGCACAAACGTGGGTGTCCGATCTATTCAGCACTGATACATCGGCTTCCAAATCTTTTAGTGCCGCTAGTTCACCATTTTTTGCTGCGCCTTTCAATTCAGCTGCGATTGACTCATTTGTGTAAGCATCAAGCGAAATAAGGAACCGAACAAGCATGTCGCCGAGTTCTTCCTGAGTCAGGTTGCGATAAATTAGGTCGCCTGAGACCAGCTCAAACTCTTTGAACTTCTTGGTCACCTCGTTGAAAGATTCTTGGATGGTTGCGTCGATGGTGTTCGACATTTCAGTGGTTGCTTGAGCGATATAGCGTTTGGCGTTGCCTTCACCTTCAACGACAATAAAACCCTTGGCGACCAAACGCTCCAGAAATACTGCACCAACTGATTCCGTCAAATTCCAACCATAGACGAGACCACTCGCCTTTGCCAAAAACGAACCAGTCATTGGTTTGCCGTTTACCTTGTCAAGGATCGGTACAAAAAAGTAGGTGAGAGCATCAATGACGTCTGAATTTTCATTATCACGAAATGCAGAAAGAACAGCGTTTACGCGAATGGCGGAAGGGCCAATTGTCATAAGTGAAACCTCAACTATAAGTTTAGTTCCTAGTTTAGTGATCTTGTGTCGAAAAGTCGATAGAGCGCAGTATGTTGCGCGCTCCACTTCAATTTGTGCCATAAACCATAAGCCGGTTGACACGTTCACCCGACCGGCACTTATGAAACATGCCTCCATCAACCGATGCCTTGGGGGCAAACATGATTTCCAACCAACTGATTAACAGGCGAAGCCATCAGGCGGGCCTTCTGCTTCCAAAATGGAGGCATAGATGAAACACCAGACCTTCAAACAGATCGACAATGAAGCCGCCCAGTGGGCGGCTTCTTCCGTTCCAAAGCACCTGTCTGCCCGTTCGATCAAGGAGCCGTGGGTTGCCTTGTCGATCTTTGTCGTGGCGGGCTTGCCGTTGATTTGGGAGCCTGCCGCATGGGCTTTCGCTCCCTTGTTCGCTGCAATGCTTGCCCTGCGTCTCGGTGCCTTGATCGGCTGGCAAGATCACGACGACCCCGAGCCTGACCGCTTGCCTACCTTGACGATCCTGCTGCCCGTCTATCGGGAGCCATCTGTCATTGCAGAACTGGCGGCTGCGATGCGTGCGCTTGACTACCCGTCTCCCGAGATTGTGCTGCTTGTCGAGGCCGATGACCACGAGACACGCGCGGTTCTTGATTGCTGGCCCTATCGTGTCCTTGTCGTGCCGCATGGCAACCCACGGACGAAGCCACGGGCGGTTAACTATGGCCTGCTGCACACCAGCGGCGAGGTCGTGGTGATTTTCGACGCGGAGGACCGACCAGCACAAGATCAGGCACGCCGCGCTGTCGCCCGCATGTTGGGCGACCCAGATTGCGCCGTCGTGCAAGCCGTACTTGCCTGTGACCATGACGGGCCGCTGATCGCACGACTTTGGGCGCTTGAGTATGCTGTCCTGTTTCGCGGTGTGCTGCCGCTTTTGGACAAGTTGGGCCTGCCGTTCCTTCTGGGTGGGACTAGCCAATACCTCCGGCGAGATGCGCTCATGGCAGTCGGCGCGTTCGATGCCCACAACGTTACCGAAGATGCTGACCTGTCTTTGCGACTTGCTCGCAACTATACGTTCCATACCGTAATGGCGGCAACGGGGGAGGAAGCACCGTTGACCGTCACATGTTGGGTCAAGCAGCGGTCAAGATGGCTTAAAGGTTTCTGTCAGACGACAATGGTCCATTGGCGGGACGATCTGCCCCTGCGGGCGCGGCTGGCCTTCGCGCTGCAATTACCCGTGCAACTGCTGTGTATCGCGTCGCACCCTATCGGCCTGACGCTGATGGTCACCCAGCCCAGCGGGCCGCTCACCCCGCTGCTTCTCGCAGGCTATGCCTTGACCGTCTTGACGTTCATGGTCGCGGCGCGCCGTGCTGGTCGCCCGATGCGCGATGCTATGGCGTTGCCCGTCTATTGCTGCCTGCACGTCGTCGCATTGGTGATCGCTGTCATTGAATTGATCGTTGCGCCGTCCTTGTGGCGCAAGACGACCCACGGGTTGACGCACCGTCCAACAACGAGTTTTTAAGGTGAGGTCGGGCACACAATGCAAGACACCCGCACCTCCAAATAGGAAACGGGCGGCTATCGAGCCGCCCGCTTAGTCATATCATGCACTCAACGCCAATTCCTCAGGCGTTAGGATTTCTCGCTTGAGCGCTTCCGCCTGTGCAATAATTTCAAGCAGCATGTTGGGGTAAGCACCGGGACTGAGCATCGCGAGGACACTAACAGGAACCTGACGACCACAAAATAAAATCTGCCGCTCAGTGTTGAGCGAAAACAGGTGAGGTGTGTTTTCGATACTGGCTTCGAGCGCGTCGATGAGCAGCTTTTCGATTGTATAGCTCATCACGCGACCTCCCGCTTCTGAATAATGCAGTCGACTTCCTCAACGCGCCAGTCTCCAGCCAACCGTTTGATCGTCTGCAAGCCGTTCTTGCGAGTGAGCGTGACTTCTTGAACGCCGTTAACTGAGAGATACTTCCCGAGACGTTGTAGATCAGCGCGATTGAGTGCTGTAGGATTAAGTATTTTCATCTTAGATGTCCTTCCATGGACGTTACTGCCCGCGAATGTGCGGTGCACGCTGATTTGGACACAAACGATTATGAAAAGCTGGAGCCGCAAACATGGGTAAAAACTCCAACACGGATGAAATCGCTACCGCCGCCGAACAGGAATCCGGCGACGCGAAGAAAGCTTGGCGACTATTGGCCTCCCACATCGAAGAAACTGACATGCCTGCTTGGGTGAAATTCTACGTGCAAAAATCGGCTGTCGTTGTGGCCGACTACAACATGGCTGACGGCGATCAAGCGAGGCTCGCGCATATGCTCGGTTTCTATCATGAACCTGTTGAGCGCCCCGGCGGGAACTACGACCTTGATCACATTTTTGACTGGTTCACAGACCGGATGATGAAGGATGTTGAGGAAGGAAAGAAGATCAGCATATCCCGCACCGCCCACGAATACCTAGACGAAAACGGAATGCCCAATAGCGCGCCGGGAGGCTTGCGCAAAGCCTACGAAAAGGCCCGCAAACGCCATTCCAACCGAATGGAGGCTGGATTGAAGCTAGAGCAACTGCTGGCTAAACGAGGCGTTTAAACAAGGTGACCGCAAAGCACGTCAGCGAAGACGGTTTGGAGCGCGGCCCCACGGTTATGCCCAAAACCGCGCGATACCGCAGTGCTGCGCAATTTTTCGCGGTCGTTCGTCGAGTTCGTCGTGTTACGACCCACGCGATTGCAGTGAGATCATCGAGAGACGTCAATACCACCCGCGTAGCGTGTGGGTCGTGACCATCTTCGGGCGTAGATATTGCGACGCGAACGCACCGACGATGACCGCGATCCCCAAATCTCCGTGACCGCCCGCTGACCGTGACTGCGTGATGATCTGGTTTCCTGCTGCTGTCGTCTGCAACGAGAAAGAAGCCAGGTCGGATTCGATCTCGTCGCGCAGCGGCAGGTCGTGGGCGAATTTGAGATCGCCGGATGCAAACAGCACAGACAGGTTTTCGATCATGAACGTTTTCCCTGCGTTGACGTACCGCGAACTTTCCTTGCGCCAAGACTGCCCGCCCGTCATTTGCACGGCGTGGTGATCGACTGATTGATCCCAGAGCATGTCAGAAACCACTCGCCCGAGCGACGTGCCGTCGATCACAAGTTCAGACTTCCCGCCAAACGGGGGAGCGTTGCGCAGGCGGATCAAGTGATCGCAAACATCGACATAAGACACACCTCGGAAGCGGTCGGCATAGACGATTGAGCGGTGACGCGGACCAACAATCACTTTCGACTCGTCAACGATGGGCAACGCCTCATCCTTGATTACTGTCACAGCCGTAAAATCATTTGCTTGTCCGAGATCAGCCGCAACCCAATAGTTTTGGTGTCCTGTGACGCGTTCAATAGCAGGGTCTTGGTTTGTTTCGTTCACCACGCGCCCGTCAGGCAGATAAACGAGGTTGAGTTCAGGGATTACATCTTGGGACATATCGCGCCCTCCGTGCTTGTTGCGTTTTCGATGATTGAGAGGTCGAAATAGCTGGTGCCATCCGAAAGCAGTTCGCATTCGATCTCTTGGCGGAATTTCGTCGCGGACAGCGTGCGACGCATCCGCTCCACTTTGTCTTTCAGACGCGGGATGTCCGTGCCTTTGACGACGATGCGGTGAACACCGTCACCCGGCTTTGCGTCGAGGAACAATCGCGCGAAATAGTTGTTCTTTCCCGCAGGCGTTGACGAGAAATAGACTTGCCCCTTTTCCGTCAGCATTGGCAGGACGCCCGCAATCAGGTCTTCGCCGCCGCCTTCCCCTTGCAAGAACGCGCACTCGTCGATGATCAGGCACGACACCGAGGGATAACCGCGAATGGTGTCCGATGTGGACGGCAGCGCGACGACGCGCGCACCGTTCGACATTTCGAGTTCGGTCAACGTGGACCTAGTGATGACCAATTCGGTGCGCTTCAACTGCCGCCCAATTTCTCGCGCGATGATCTTCGCCTGTCGTTCCGCAGGCGCAACGCAAATGGTCAGCGATTCTGGGATGTGCAATTCCTCGACCGAGCGCGCGGCGAGAACGGACGTTTTGCCCGCCTGACGGCCAACACGCAGGGCAACCTCTGTCGCCTGCGTCGTGAAGGCGTCGATCTGCCAAGGATCAGGCTGATGGCCGATCCAATGGTGCAGACGGGCGGCAGGGTCGAGCGAGCGTTCAAGCTCTGCGCACCATGGTATGAGGGCGTCAAAAGGCATTTACCGTCCCATCTGACAGGCGCGGCAGCAGCCCATCGAATATCGTGGCGAGATGTGTCCATTTACGCACGGCTTGCCTGTGAAGTATTTGCCTTCGCCTTTTGCCTCTCGTCGGGACGCGGGCAGATCAACCCATTCGGGATGTCCGACCATGTTTGCCGCCTCAAGACGTTTTGCACGGTCGCGAGCGTAGTGATCCCAGCCAAGGAAATCTCTATGAGGCGACTTCATAGCACTGTCTCCTCTTTTGTGACGCTGAGAACATGGTGGCGCATTTGACGTAGCAGCGGTTCGCGGGCGGCAGGCACCTCGTCACAGACAGCACGGAGGATGCTTTTCATCGTGACCCATTCAGGCGATTCCGCGAGAGATTGAGTGACGGTCAGGTTGGTACTCATGCGGCCATGCATGGTCGCAATGTCGCGGAGTACCTTGCGCAAGCCGTCCATCGCGGCCAAAGCAAAGCCATCGTCGCCTGCTTCCTCGGCTTTCGTGATCAGTTTTTCGACGCGGCGCGCGAGGCTTTCATAGGTTCGGGCAACATCCATTCGCTCGTCGTTGAGAACGCGCGTCGCCTCGTCCACGGGCGCGGTGCGCGCCTCCGCCAAGATCGAACGCACCATTTCCTCGGTGATGTGTTCCTTGCGATAGCGCGAAACGGAATCCGCGTGCATCCCGAGACGCTTCGCGACCTGTGCTTTCGGCATACCGCCCGGCAGGTCGTGCTCCCCAAGCACGATCTGCTTGATGATCGTCTTCCTCTCAGGGTGCGTGTTGATCGTGTTTGGCCGACCACTGCCTTTGTTTCCAGCCATATCAGGTATCTCCTGAAGGCGTGGTTGAGGCAGTGATGGGCGAGCACTTATCGTCGCGATACCACGCAATCCGCTGCTTCAAGCGATTCCATTCTTCAACGGAGATATCCACCAAATGATCATGAACGCGATCTGCCACCTGTTCCCGCAAACCAGCCGCGATGAGATCGCGGCGCAACTCGCCAAACTGCAAGCCTCGGATGCGGAGTTTCATCGTCTGCGCGAGCGCGACAATCAGGGCGTCCTGACTGCTGCCTGACGGGTTTAAAGGCGCATGATCGTGCTGCGTGATCACAGTCAGGTCGCGCAGCACGAACACTTCATCTTCCGCAGAGAACCCAAGGACGACACGATAAGCCCATTCGATGGTTGCACGATCCTCAGGCGTCATTGGATTTCTCCATCAGCGCGAGTTTCGTTTGCATATGCTGAGGGAGATCGTCGGCGTTGCTCCACTGCTGCACATTGAACCCATCCGCGCGGAGTTGGCGGTATTGACGTGCGTCTGATCCCATCACGTCGCGGCGCATGTAGGCGACCTTTTGGTCGTCGTCGCGGATGAGGGTGGTTTTCAGAGAGGCGTCAATTTCCGAGCGGCTTGCGCGTCGGTGCATGTCGTCAGGTTCTGTCGGATCGACGATTTGCAATTGGACGCCCGCTTTCGCGGCGGCTGCTTTGGCCGCGCGATACTTCTGCGGGTCGCGCGCTTCTTCACGCGTGAGGCGGTGCGTGGGTTGCGTTCCTTTCGGATACCAATCGCCATTGATCTGTTCGAAGCCAGCGGCTTCCATTTTCGCCTTTGCGTCGGGATCAGCCGCGAGCGCGCGTCTCATGTCTTTCTTCTCGTCAAGCAGGCGTTCGTTGTGCTTCTTGATCCCAGAAATCTCGGTGGTCAGCGTTTCCACTTGTTGGATGAGCGCCTGAATTGCGGCGTCGGTGTCAGTTGCCATTTTTTGTCCTTTCAAAACCAAAGCAGACGCGGCTGGGGAGCCACGCCTGCAATTGCTTGGTAAGGACATGGCGCGCCGCGCATGACATGAATTTATGCAATGGTGGGAGTTGGTTACACCGAAGAAGCAGGTAGAGTATGGGGGTATTTAAGGTGTTGCCAACGCGTGCGGGCAAGATCAACCTGTGCGGCGTGTTGCTCCGTGGTTTCCAGAGTGAAGGGGTGCAGGTCGGCGTTGCCTTCGAGGCCTTCGGCGATGCGTTGGGCGGCAGTATCGCCATCGAGACCCAAGAGACCGAACAATTTGTTCCGCCATCGGGCATGTCGGCCATTTGGAGCGGCTAGGAAGGTTATCGCCGCGTATGCGTGGTCGTCGTTTGGGCCAAGCATGTCGGAATACGCTTGTGAGATGATGGCCGCGACAAACGCGCCCTCAGCCGTGCCCGTCATTCCATCCACGGCTTTCTGCTGCCGGGTTCGATGTGGACGATTTTGCGGGCAACGATCAGGTGTTCAGCGACTGTCATCTCGTGCTTGTTCGGAGCGTCCTGCCAATCGACGTAAACGCGTGGTGGGGTGTCGAGGCCAATGTGCATGGTCCATACGCCGTGGACGCGCAGGCCACGGTCACGGAGTGTGCCGCGCGTTAGGGATAGTTCACGCCATAGGGGTGCAACGGGCATGTCAGGCGTTGAGCTGATCGACCACGGAGGCGATGTGCTGCCACGGGATCGGGAACGAATGGGGATGCACTTCGACGGTCACGCCTTCGGGTTTCACCAAGACGTTGTAGGCGTCGCGGAAGATGCCGCCTTGATCGGGATTGAACGTGGATTTGAGATCGTCAGCAAACGCGGCCGCATCAGGCACGCCGAGGTTCGACGTGGTGTTAATGTGAGTATATGTCAACGTGACGGCTTCGTGCTCGTCGATGGTTGCGGTGATGGTCATTTTCATGTCCTTTGTTTTAAGGCGCGCACCCGGCAGGCAAGGCCGAAAGGAAGCAGCCCGTTGGGTCACCGGGTGCGCGCAGGTGTGGCGCGTTTCATCGGCACGCCACTGGCCCAGCATGAATTGCGTAACATCCGCTGTCGGGGCATTGGTCTTTGGAATGAGGTGGAAGGGAGGGAGATTTAGGTGGAGAACAACAAAGAACATTCCTTGTTGCGGTTGATCCACAATATGTGGAAAAGTTGACCAAGTAATGACAGTCATTTTTTTGAGAGATTCACCGCATGTCAATCAAGCTGATACAAAAACTACAGAAAGAAATATTTGACCTCACCGGAGGATATATCGCTACATGGCTTCCAGATTTCTCTCCCTATATCGGTGACTACGGAACAATTGCACGCGGACGCCTCTTAGCGGACGGCAACCTAGAGGAACTCGAATATATCGACATCAATCATTACGTCGGCGTTTCATCAATGGAGTCGTTCAAATACTCGCATGACGTCACAATATCCGCGGAAGCAGGTGCCGAGCATTTAGGGGCTGGGTTCAATGTTCTGTTTAACAGTGAAGGTGCATTTCTTTACCACTTCCAAAATGCCAATATACACCGGGTTGAGAATAAGGGCGTATTCTTCCAAGAGCTTGCCTACAAAATTATGACTGGCGAAATACCTTGGGACGACTCCTATGTGATCGTTGATGAAGTGGTTGTGGCGGAGCGCTCAACCATTCTCATTTCTCGATCGTCAGGTGGAAGTATGAGCATTGCGTCTGGTACACAATCAGATGCGCAGGTGAACTTTGCCGACGCTTCGCTTAATCTTGCGTTCAAACGATCAAAGGGCACTATCTTTGACTATGCCGGACACACTGACACACGCCCATTGTATCACGCTGTTAAACCAACCATTAAACCACGCGGGTCAGTCGGTGCCCCAAGTGGCCCGCGCCCGAAAGCGCCCACCTTAAGTCGCCTTTACGAGAACGCAAAGAAATTGGTAGGCGGTCGAGATATTCAGCCGACCGAGGTTGAGATCAAAGTTTTGGAAGAAGACGTGGTCGAGGTTGCGTTGCAGGTTCGAGGCCGCGTGGCAAGATTTTGGATTTCCTTTGATACGGTCACACCAGAAATTGCGCTTGCCGACGATGTTTCGGAAGCAGAGGACATTATCAAGGCCGAAGAGTTTTTAGTTTTTGAATTTTGATTAGTGCTGTTTGTCTCCAGGAGGCTGGTATTCTGCGCACTCAAAGGCAACCTTTTTCCTAACCATTTCGCCTGTGTTTGAAACTGCGTTTGAAACTTCGGTAGCGAAACGGTGAAACCACTTGCTGCTTTGACGCTGCTTCGGTAATCCCCCCATTTCTAATGGGGTCCGCTTGTAGAATTATGCGGCTAGTTTCAGTTTCATGGCAGGTGTGATCCCGCCGATGGCCATGTTGGGCCGGTCATTGTTGTATGTCCAGAGCCAGTTTGTGGCTTGGTTTTGAGCCTCCTCTATCGTTTCAAAGATGTTTTGATCCAGCCATTCGTGTCGGACTGTGCGGTTGTAGCGCTCGATATAAGCGTTTTGTTGGGGCTTTCCCGGCTGAATGTATTGGATGTGGATGCCCATCCTTTCAGCCCAAGCCATCAGCTTTCCACTGATGTATTCTGGGCCATTGTCGACTCTGATTATTAGCGGCCGACCTCGCCATTCGATGATGCGGTTCAGGCTGCGTACCACCCGCTCTGCGGGTAGTGAGAAGTCAACTTCGATGCCCAAGCCTTCGCGGTTGAAGTCGTCCAGAACGTTCAAGGTGCGAATGCTGCGCCCGTCAGCCAACTGGTCGGCCATAAAATCCATCGACCAAGTATGATTGGGCGCATCCGGCACTGCCAACGCGTCTGGCTTGTCACGCTTCAAGCGCTTCTTGGGCTTGATCCGCAGGTTCAGTTCCAGTCCGCAGTAAATCTGCCTAACGGTGAATGTTCCATTCACCTACCGGCCAGTGGATAGACCCGCTTATGCTTCCAGCCATAACCTTTGACATTGCGCAGATACAGAAAACATAATCCGAAGCCCCAAGTGCGGCGGTTATTGGTCAGCTTTACCAGCCAACCTGCAATCTCCGCATTCTCATCGCACAGCTTGCGCTCGTAACGATAGCAGCATTCGCTGATTTGGAATGTGCGACAGGCCAGTGCAATGCTGACCCCATGACCGGCGACCGCTTTCACGGCCATCTCCTTACGCAGGGATGGCCGGTTCACTTTTTTCCGAGGGCTTCCTTCAGCAAGTCATTCTGCATGCTCATCTCCGCATACATGCGCTTCAGGCGGCGGTTTTCTTCCGCCATCGCCTTCAGTTCAGAAATCATCGATGCATCCATGCCGCCAAATTTCGCACGCCACTTGTAAAAACTCGCGTTACTCATCCCGTGCTCGCGGCACAGTTCCGAAACCGGCATACCACTCTCAGCCTGCTTCAAAATCCCCATGATCTGCGCGTCGCTGTATCGTTTGTTCTTCATTCAAAATCTCCTCAGATAGTATGCCGAGAAAATTCTACACGTGAACACCACTAATTTTCGGGGGGATTACCTTGATCTTCTGCCAGTCTTCCCACGCCTCGGCGCATTCAAAGAAGTCGGCGAAGTTCGTTTGGTTGATGCCAATCGCCTTCGCCAGTTCGCAATCCATCTGCTCACCGTCGATGAACTGGATTTCAAATTCTTCGACAGGATCGCCAAAAGCATTGGTCAGGTTCTTGGCCTTGTCCTCATAGCCCTCTGCACTGGTGAAATAGAAACCCGTGGCGCTGATGTCATAGGGCTGTGCATGTAGTGTGATCGTCATATCGTCCTCGCTTTCGTTCAAAGGCGAAGCCGTCTCTTCAACTCCGCGCTTGAACCTCTGCCCAGCGGCGAGCGTCCAACTCTGGAATCCATGACGAGCCCTGCGAGGAAGGGATTGGACGTTCGATCAAACCTTCCGGGGATGGGTCAACATCTTCTCGGGAGACCGCAACGCGGCGGAAGATGATTGACCCACAGCCAAAGCGTCACCGGATTTGATGCAAGCTGGAGAAACAGGTTCCCAAGCGTGTGACCACATGCGGATCAGATCAATGTGGCGGCACTCGTGTCGTCTCAATCTGCCCTGTCAGGGATCGACGCCGACTGGCCGAAACTGCTGGCAGGTTCGGTTCACGAGAGCCCGCCCGGACAGCTATCCGATCAATACGAGCAAACAACCAAGGAAGCCCGCTTTCAGCTGGCTTTCAGCGGACAGTTTTTCATGGTACCGCAGCATTTGGTCTTTTTCTGCTTGAGATCAGAAGTGATTGCCGCCTCAATCGCCCGTCTTCGATGCTCTCGCAGCACGATTTCTTCAACGACCCGCCGATTTGGGCAATTTGCGCGAAGGATCGGCTTGTGCTGCTTTCGACAACCGGTTTCACAGCTATCCAGTTCGCAAGAGTTTTTTCTCAGGGATTTATGTTTCCAAGTACAACCACGAGGACAAGGTGTCCTTGCATTCACGACGTGATCTAGATTCTTCGTCACGCGAGGAAGATTTTGGGCAAGCCATCCGCGACCGCGAAACATCCCGCCAAGAAGTTCGTCCCTCCATCCTAAAGATTTGGCGACCTCTTCCATGGCGAGCTGTTCAAGCGCAGCTTCACCATGGCTCAAACCCGCAGCGAGAGGCCACTCCCTGCGTTTTGCAGCGTACTCCTGATTGTGAAGAAAGGTCTCCAAGCTCGACCACCATCGATTGGCGGCATCGACATCGCCAAGCCTATCTTCCGACCCGTACTCAAGGCAGAAGGTGCCCCCTGGATTGATGTGACGCTCCATACAAAATTCAGGAAATCGGCGATGTTCTGCCTGTTCCCTGACGGAGACCCCGCCCTTATCTGTGAGCGCGAGGTCGAGGCAGTAGCGAACCGGATCAACACTGCCAGCCAGCGGAGGCGCGACAGCCATCGTTGCGTGGTCTGTACTCTTTTTTTGGATTTCAACCCATGTTGGGCAGTTCTCCAAGAGGAACCTCAGCGAGTTCATTCCGACTTGAAATGCGCTCGCGGCGTTGCTTGAGGTTCGGCAACATGCGCCCGCGCATAGGTCGGGCTGGCGACGGTCGCTGGCACGGCAGAAAGGCAAACCGCGATCTCGCCGTAGTCGAGTTCGCGGGCATACCCATTGTCATCCATCAGATCGAACAGTGCAGTCGGGGCAACCTTCAGGGCATCAGGCCCCAACTTCAGCCCCTCGTCGTTGCATTCGCGCTGCATATTCTCGGAAACCGTTGTCGCTACGCTTGATGCAACCCGCACCGACCGTTCACCCCGAATACCGATCCTGGAAATCGGCGTGGGGCCAAGCTCTAGTCCGATGGCAAGGCCGAGGTCATCAAGGTTCCCAAGGAGGTCTTTGCAGAGCCCAAACGAAGAATGCAAACCGCCAGCACACTGCGTTCCCAGGCCCACACTGGCGCGGCTGTCGGTTTCGGTTTTCGTGCCTTCAGCAATCACGCCTTGAATGCAATCGCCAATGAACCGAACCTTCCGCCCTCCGAAATCCTGTTCAACAACATTCTGAAACTCTTGGCGAATGACATAGAGCGCGCGGACAGCATCACGTATTCCGCCGTTCTGGACGGCGCTATCGATGTAGTCCGTGTATCCCGACAAGTCAGCAAAAAGGGAAACTACGGGCATCCGAATAGACCTACTCGGCTTCAAATCGGCGTAGTCAATCTCGCTAAGCGGCGGCGGCTGATAGACGAACTTGAACACGGGCGTCGTGAAATCAGGAAATTCGCCGCGACGAATTTCGTCGCGCCAGCCACCGACGACTTCGTCGGTGAAGGCCTGTCGGTCTTGAACGCCAAACACGAGTTCGCCTTCAAGATCACGGCGCGCTGCATTCATGGAGAGCTGCGTCTCTTGCAGTCCAAACATACCACCGAGATCACCAAGTTCCGGCAAACCAAGCAGGTGACGAACACGATCGGAAACGTAGAGGCCAGGTTCAGAGCCATCTGCGAGTTTTGCGGCATGGTTGGCCGCGCTACCAAGGAACATCGGCTCTTGTTCCAAACCAGTGCCGTTGTTGATCGCCACGCAGGTACCTACATCGACACCAATCCGAAAGCGTGCATCGTACTCATTGTTGGCAAGATCTCGGTTGGCCGCATCGGCAACACGCTGGAAATCTTCAATAAAGGCGAAAGCCTGCGCCACAGTCTCTTGCGAGACGCCCCCACTTCCGCGCTCCAGAACAACGGCGTGAACACGACCACCATGGAAGTCGACACGTTGGGCCGCAGACGTCTCGAAAACGCGATCAGCTGCGCTGTAATACAAATGCAGCAGTCGCATCGCTCGATCATGGGAGGCCTCGGTTTCCCGCTTATCCTCAAGGCGGTAGTCATCGTAGTTGGTGATGCCGATATAGATTTGCACCGTATCCACGACGACCGCCTTGCCCCTTGCAAGGTCGAAGAGCGGCGGCGACGACGGCTTCCGCTCTGAGGACAACGCGATCTGCCGCTCCTCGTAAATCGGCCAGTAATCTTCGAAGCGCTGCACGTCAAATGTGGGCGCATCTCCCATGAGTTTGTTGATGCGCTCGCGCGCTGTCTTTTCGCTCCAAGGCATCTTGGTGTCCTTCCTCTGCGAGACTCAAAGAATCGGCGCAGGTCAAAATTTATGTTACTATCCTATATTTTAGGACTATCCGTTAAAATGTCAAGATGCTAGAGTTTGTTAAGGGAGGAGCGCGTTAATGAAACAAGAAAAAATGAAACCCGCACTTAGGCACCGATACGAATTCATTGAGTTCCAGCTCTTGTGGGAGGGGGTGATTGGCCGCCAGCTCTTGAAAGACAAATTCGGGATATCACTTCAGCAGGCGACACTAGACCTTACGTCCTATCTCGACCTTGCCCCCAAGAACATGAAGTACGATCCGCGCCAGCGCACCTATGTTGCGAGAACTTCGTTCAGCCCTGCCTTTATCAAAGGCGATGCGTCTGAGTACCTTGTCCATCTTGAGATGCTGCATCAGGGCTACCGAGCAATCTCAGAGATTTGGCCTTCGACCATACCTGCATTCGACGCCGTATCCGTCTGCAACAGAAAGACAGACGCCGAGGTACTTCGAAATGTACTTCGTGCCATTCGGGAGGAACGAAGCGCTGAAGCCACCTATGTATCTCTAAGCTCGGATTCGGAGAAACCCAGAGAGTTGTTTCCGCGAGCGATTGCGAACGATGGGCACCGCTGGCACATGCGCGCGTATGACGCGAGCAAAGAGCGTTTTTCTGATTTTGTGCTATCGCGCATCGAGAAGATTTCCGTCAAGGATGGCGAGAGCATAGACGTGCCTAGAGATGAAGCCTGGGAAACCTATGCCCCACTCCAACTGTGCCCATCTCCGAACCTGAGCGAACGCCAGAAACGGCAGGTCGAAATTGAATATGACATGGTCGACGGCAAGATGACCGTCAAAGTGCGGAAGGCCATGCTGTTCTACTATCTTCGTTTCTATGGGTTCGATCCCTACGAACTGGAAGATGGAAAAATCCGAAACAAGAGCAGCTTCGCTTTGAGCATAGTGAACCTGGATGAGGTTGAAGAGTGTATTGGACGGCGAAAATAGCACGGGCCCTCGGGCGAGAACTTGAAGCACAGCTCCCAAACAGATTTGGAGGAGATTCTGGTCAAGAGCAGGCTCGGTCTGTTCTCCTAAACAACCCTGCGGTAGGAGGTGACGAAGACGTTGCCAATCAGCTTCTAGCGACGGGAAACCTCATCTTTTTTCGGAGGGGAAATTCCCTCATCAAAGAGGATGATCTCGACAGCGATGTGTACTTCCTCTTGGCTGGTGAGGTGGACATCGTGTTTGGCACTCGCCTTGGCTCAATTCGCAGTTCACCCAATCAAGTTGGAGAAATGGCCGCAATTGATCCTGGTAAAAAGCGTTCTGCAAACGTGATTGCGAGATCGGACGAAGTTGCCGCCCTTCGCGTATCAGGCACGGAATTCAATGCGATCCGAAACGCAAACTCTGATTTTCAGAGCCGATTGCAGCGGGAGATGTCGGAAAGGCATCGCGAACGCATCAACGCGGCAAAAGTCGCAAAACAAAACAACTCCCTTTCTTGGTTCTTGATTTCAATCGGGGCTGGACTTGCAAGCGGCGCAGTCGCCTGGTTCGCTTGGCCTGATGATTGGACCATGCTTGCACAAAGTGTTGCCGCGTCTGGCACGGGCATCCTGATTTTTGTTCTCACGCTTCTGCGCAATCCCGCGTTTTTCTGGCGCCGTTGCTTCGGTGTTTCGCTGTGGACAATGGTGGGATTGTTGGCGTTAGACCGCTTCTTTTCCTTCGAAATGGAACAGGGCTTTGGAAGCCTCAGCATGGGCTTCGGCGGCACAGGAAAGCCGGTTGACTGGAAGATCATGTTTGGGCTTCTGGGTGCAATGACTATCTGCGCCTACAAGGATCGCTCAGGCGAGAACGGCTAGGAAAGTCGTTTCCT
>Ga0316204_10003992_pt1 | contig 27751 bp, 25 predicted proteins | sample 6monrhotite_MG_2_FD_205661 | JGI IMG/M metagenome (GOLD analysis project Ga0316204, IMG submission 205661) | Microbial mat bacterial communities from mineral coupon in-situ incubated in ocean water Damariscotta River, Maine, United States -... | ecosystem: Environmental > Aquatic > Marine >...
TGGGTGCGTACTTTACGAAGAACGCGGCTGTGGATCGGCTCCAAACTCGCCATCAACGCCGCAAGGATCGCGAGGAATCATAAGATTCATGCATAATCCTCGGGCCCCGGGGGGAGGTGTCCGCGTCCCCGCGGAGGGAGGGGGTCTTGATTTCTCCCCCACGCGGGTGCCTTGGAGGTGTCGTCCCCGACTCCTCCACGATCTTGATCTTGATGACTCAATACCAAAGACATGCAGGAGCCCACGGCGGCTCCAACATGGCACCCAGAAAGAGAGAAAGATCAAATGACGATCGAGTTGTTCCTTGAGGGCACCCAGCCTCCTGGCAATGGCGATACAACTACGACATCCACTGGGGCACCCGGCATGCCGAGCCAATCAATGATCGACCAGGACTATTTTTATGAAAAGACCCCCTGATTTCCTCTGTATCGGAGCACAGAAAGCCGGAACTTCATGGTTGTTCCGCATGCTCAAATCTGTGCCCGGAGTGTTTGTGCCCGCCATTAAAGAACTCCATTTTTTCTCCGAGAAGTGCTCTGAGAACAATACCGACTGGGTCCCGCTGCACAGAAAAAACCAACTCGAACATGTGATTTCGTATGTCAACGAAAACAATGAAACCCACGCCTTTAATCAGCGGCTAATAGAACAGTTTGACCACCTTGTAAAAAATCCTGTTGATGATGATTGGTATCGAGGAGTATTTCAATACGCTCATGAACATGAGGTATGCGGCGAAATTTGCCCTACCTACATGGGGATGCCGGTCCATGGCATAAACGATGCGCTGAGTATCAACCCATCACTCAAAATTCTGGTATTGATCCGTGACCCCATTGATCGAATTTGGTCGCAAATTCGAATGCGAATGGCAATTAGCTCCGACAATATCAATATTGACACCCTTCATAGAAACCCACTTAAACTGATGCCGTACTTGAAATACGGCGATTACGCGCGATCATTTCCCCTCTGGAATACCTCAAAAAATGAAGAAAGATTCAAGACAGTGTTGTTCGATCGCATCGCAATCGAACCTGAATCTGTGCTTAGGGAGATACTGGATTACATTGGGGTGCCATTCCCCATCATTCTTCCAGAGTTGAATGAACCGGTACTCGCAGGAAAGCCCCTTGCGCTTCCGCCAAAGCTAAGAGCGATGCTCTTTGATGAACTGCAACCGCAGTATGCGTTCCTGCATCCATATTTCCCCGAACAAGTAGAACAATGGATCGAGCACCATCATACCGAGATAGGAAAAAAATAAGAGCCCAATGAAGCCGGGTGCCGTGGTGGTGGCGTCCCTGCGGACGGAGGGGATCTTCTCCCTCTTCCCCATTGCCTATTGCCTATTGCCTATTGCCTTCTACCCCCCCTCCACAAACCCAATTTCACCCGTTTCCCCCTTTTCCCCTCCGCTCAAATCTAGATTCATGGTACAATCCCCCTACAAAAACAACATCAGAATAGAGGGATCACATGCACACCAAACTTACCCCAAGCCTCGTTAGCGCCGCCGCACTCGTCGTCTCGCTCTGCACCTCACTGGCCACCTCGCAGGACTACTACCAGCCCCAACGCCTCTTCTCGCCAAACCCGACCCTCGATACCGAGTTCGGAGTAGGGATTGCGGTCGATGACAACTTCATCGCGGTGGGCGCGTACCGGAACACCGACACACTCTACCGTGAAGGACGCGTATACCTCTACAATGCCACCACCGGCATTCTGGTACGCCAGATCCTCACACCAGGCCCATTCGACAACGATGCCTATGGCACCGATGTCGCCATCGAAGGCAACCTCTTGCTCGTCGGAGCACCGCAGACACAAGTCGTCGGCGGCGGCGCCTACCTCCACAACATCAACACGGGTGATGAAATAGCCTTCCTTCTGCCGAATGCACCCCCAGGTCAGTTCGGAACCAGTGTCGCGCTCCAAGCACCACTCGCACTCCTCGGAGCACCAGGCGACGATGGCAACGGCCCAAACACGGGCGCAGTCTACGCATTCCTCACCACCAACTTCATCGAACTCACCAAACTCACACCCGACAACCCGATCGACAACGAACGCTTCGGGCTCAGAGTCGCGATCGATGGCAACTACCTCGTCGTCGGCGCGCCCGGCTTCAACAACATGCCACCAGACGGCTCGGTCTATGTCTTCGATGTCGCCACAGGCGTACAACTCCACCGCCTGACCCCACCCGACGGCAACTTCGTCGACCTCTTCGGCTTCGGTCTCGATATTGACAACGGCGTGATCGCCGTGGGCTCACCAGAACATTCCGAAGATATCTTCAGAGTCGGTGCCGTCTACCTCTTCGACGCACAAACAGGCAACCTAATCGACAAAATCAACCACCCAAATCCCGCCTTCCGTGACAACTTCGGGTACAGCGTCGCACTCGAAGGCGACACACTCGTCGTAGGAGCACCCGGACGCGATATCACCGGCAACAACACCGGGAGCACCTATGTCTACAACCTCGCGACCGGCGACATCGACGAAGTCTCCCCATTCTTGGTCGCCGACGAACAACGCTACGGATATGCTACAGCCATCTTCAACAGTCAAATCGTCGCTTCAGGTGTCGGCTTCGTCGGCAACGACACCGGCTACGCCTCCAAGCTCCTCCAATACTGCGACGCAGACATCAACGCCGACGGCGAACTCAACTTCTTCGATGTCTCCGCATTCCTCAAGTTCCAAATCGATTTCAACAACGACGGCCAGTTCAACTTCTTCGACATCAGCGGCTTCCTCGCCGCCTTCTCCGACGCCTGCTGAGCCTCACCCCACCAGCGTCCGCCTCAGCATCAGCGTCATCCCCTCAACATACCCCGCCTGCGTCCACCCACACCCGAGCGTGAGCTGCTCCCAGTTCTGAACCGAGAGCATCGAAAACAACAACTCGCCCGCCTCTTCCTTGTCCCAACGCGCAGACAACACCCCCTCGCGATCGAGCCCGTCAACAATCTCATCGCTCGCCGACCGCAAGCATTCCATGCACTCGTCCCAAGCCGCAGCAGCCGCTTCATCCTCGTCACGAACCGCCAAGAGTGCTTTGCTGATCCCATAAATTTCAGGAATGTAGTTCCCCCACACCTCAATAAAAAACTCAAGCGCTTCCCCCGCGTTCTTTGCCCCTTGCACACGCGCAAACCGCTCGTCGAGCCCGAGCACCTCATCAATATGCTTGGTCGTCGCGCTCATCAACTCCACCCGCGAGTCAAAGTGCAGATACACCGCCTGGCGAGAAACCCCCGCTTTCTTGGCGATATCGCTCATCCGAACGCCCTTGCCACGCTGTTTTTCCATCAGCCTCCAGGTCGCATCGAGAATCTTTGTCCGTGTTTTGCTTTCTTTGCTTGACATTGTGTCAAGTGTACAGTACGCTTTGGTCGATTGCAAGTTTACACAGTGTAAAGTTATCCAGAACAACCCAAATAGAAAGCCGCACACCATGAATATCGCACTCTTCGGCTCAACCGGAACCACAGGACAACTCGTCATCGAACAGGCACTCGAACAGGGTCACACGATCACCGCCTTCACCCGCAATCCGCACAACCTCAAACAGGCACACCCAAACCTCTCCCCATTCCAAGGCGATGTCCTCGATTTCCAATCCGTCCTCAATGCAACAAAGAACCACGACGCCGTCATCTGCACACTCGGCATGCCCATCCTCAACAAAGACAAACTCCGATCAAAGGGCACTCAAAACATCGTCAATGCAATGAATGAAGCCGGAGTATCAAGACTCATCTGCCTCTCCTCTATGGGCGTCGGCGACAGCCATCAACTCCTCCCCGCCAAATACAAATACCTGATCGCACCCCTATTCATGCGCCACCTCTTTGCAGATCACACCGCACAAGAACAAATCATCAGACAAAGCAACCTCGATTGGACTATCGTCCGCCCCGGCAGCTTTACCAAAGCCCTCACATCAAAGCCTTACCGCCACGGCTTCACCAAAGCCGAAAAACCAGCAAAGATCAAAATATCCCCAACAGACCTCGCATCATTCCTCCTCAACCAACTCACCAATAACACCTACCTCTACCAGTCCCCGTGTATCTCGTATTGAGCCCCGCTCACGAATCATTCCTGTTCGCCATCCCCCGCATAAACTCCCCCAATGCCCGCCGTCTCCCAAGCCAAAGTCCCCTGCATCGCCCAACTCGCCTCCGAGCTACGCTTCGCCTCCAAACCAACCCTCCTGCGACACCTCCAACGCATCGACGAACTCGCCCCGCAGATCGACCCCGAAGGCATCTACCCACAAGACTGGATCGTCTTCCGCATCACCGGGTACCGACCCGAAATCACCTCCCCCGCCCTCGTCCCCGGCGACGCACTCCGAGGCGACCTCTCCGCGATCGCCGAGCATATCTCCGAACACGCCCGCCTCACCCAAGCCGACATCACCGAACCCTACGAGACCATCGACTCGCTCGCCAAACGCTGGAGCGTCTCGCGCAAAACCATCGAACGCTACCGCCGACTCGGGCTCATCGCACGCCGCCTCGATCTAGGCACCGGCCGACGATCCATCATCTTCATGCGCAGTGCCGTCGAATGGTTCGAGACACTCAACACAAAACGCCTGGGCAAAGCCGCCCGCTTCGATCGACTCTCCGATGCCCAACTCCGCCGCATCGAACGCTGGGCGATCGTCTACAGCCGTCGGCTCAACTACTCCCGATCCCAAGCCGCCGCCCGCATCGCCCTACGCACCGGGCACTCCCACGAAGGCATCCGCAAAGCACTCATCCGCATCGACGCAAACGCTCCATCCCCAATCTTCACCGACCCGGGCCCAACAACCACCCGCGACCAACGCTTCGCCTACCGCGCCTCCCTGCGAGCCATCGAGCCCGCCGACATCGCTCGGCACATCAACCGTTCCCCCGGCGCAACGACCCGCGCGATCAACGCCGCCCGATTTGCGCTCCTCGAATCGTACGATCTCCCCGCTGCTACCGATCCGAGCACGCCCGACGACCAAACAAGCACGCTCAAATCACTCCCCGCCACCACCAGCCTGATCGCCCCGACCCAGACCGACCTCTGCGCCCTGATCGAATCCACCCGCACCCGCGAGCCTCCGGTGCCCTACGAAGAACAGATGCGCGCCCGCGCTTACCACGCCCTGCTCCAACGCGCCGGTGCACGATGCGCATCGCTCACCCCCGCAACGCCGTCGGCTCCGATCCTCGATCAGATCGAAACCGATCTGCGCTGGGCCCACCTGCTCAAGGCCCAACTCGTCCACGCTCAGCTCCACCTCATCGGCTCAACCATCGAGCACCAAATCCAAGGCCCCATCGACACGCTCGACCCCTCCCGCGCCGCCTTCCTCTTGCTCGCGAGCATCCGGATCGCCAGCAACGCGATCGACCGGTTCGATCCGACCCATACCTCCCGCCTCGCTGCCCCGATCGGGCTGGCCGTCACCCGCTTCGCCTCCCAGCAACCCGACATCGCTGCGCCCCAATCGCCCGGCAAAGCCACCCGCCGAATCTCGCCGTGCTACACCATCCCCGACTGGACCATCCAGATCACCCCCTGGCACCGCTGGCTGATGCCCGATCACCGAATCAAACCCATCCTCAACCAACTCGATCAACGCGACCAAGTCATCCTCACCCGTCGATTCGGTTTCGATAGCTGCCCCCCAATCACCCGCGCCGCCCTCGCCGAGCTATTGGAAACCTCACCAATCCACGCCGCCCGCTTTGAGCGGCAGGCGATCCGCAACGCGCTCGCTGCCGTCCGCACAGATCAACCCACCCCTTGACCATCACGGACACCCGGCGCTGTACGCGCTGAGAAAAGCGGAGATATCAAAGTAGTTGTATCGCCCATCCCCATTGAAATCCCCCCCCGGTTCGCGCCCACCAAGCAACTCAATAAACGCCGAGATATCAAAGAAGTTCAGCGTCCCATTCCCATCAATATCTACATCACACCCAACCAATCCGCTGGCAAACGCATACACCGTACCCGAATCGTTGCTTCCCTCAAGCTCATTCGACGCCCCGACCACGACCGTCTCATCACTCGCCGCCACCGCCGTTCCGAACCGATCGCCCGGCGTCCCATCCGTAGGCAGCAACACCGCTGCCTGCTCGAGTGTCGCCAGATCAAACAAGTACGCCTTGTCCAACCCAGCATCAATGAACTCCGAGCGACGAAGCCCAACCACCAACTGTGTCGAGTTCATCGCCACAGACCACCCAAATCGAGCCGCCCCGGTTGGGTCCGAAGAAAACACCTTGCCGATCTGCTCGCCGCTCATCGCATCAAAGAGATACACCGAACCGCTATCAAACGCTTGTGGATCAACCGAATCATCTCCCGGCGCCCCGACCGCCACCACCCCATTGCGAATCGCAACAGACTGACCAAACAAATCAGAAGCCCACCGATCCTCCGCCACAATCTTCAACAACTGCTCGCCCGTCGCCGCATCAAACACATACACCGCCCCGGTATTGACCGGCCCGGGATCACTAAAAGGCGACCCAACCACCGCGATCCCATCTTCGATCGCGACCGACCACCCAAACTGATCGTTCTGCCGACCATCATCAGCCAACAACTTGGCGAGTTGTACCCCGGTGCTGGCATCAAAGGTATACGCCGCCCCGGCGCTGCCCCCATTATCATCCTCGGCATATGCACCAACAACCACAATCCCGTTATCCATCGCGGCAGAATGACCAAACAAATCAACCGCCTCAGCATCGAGGGCGTTGAGCTCAACGAGTGTTTCACCCGTTCGCGCATCATAAAGCGTCGCCGAACCGGCTTTTATTTGCCCGCTATGCGTATCCAACGGCGCTCCGATCACCACCACCCCATCATCAATCGCGATCGAACGCCCGAACTGCACATTGAATCCGCCATCGGCAAAGAAAATCTTTTGAACCTGTTCCCCCGTGCTCACATCAAAGACATACCCCGCCCCGCTGCGAGAATCTCCGCTCTCTTGATCAAACGGCGCACCCACCGCGATCAAGCCACCATCTATCGCGACCGAATGGCCGAACCGATCCGGAAAATCGATCTCGCTGGGAAAATAAGAATCGTCCGCAAAGCGCAAACCCTCAATCGAGAACACATGCACCGCCCCCGCCGGATTCGAATGCTCGTTGTCCCGCTGGGCCCCCACCACGATCGTACTCCCTTGAATCGAAACTGCCCCGCCAAAGAAATCACCCGCCGAATCTTCGATCTCACCGGGCACCAGCCGAGCAAGCTGCCCCCCGCTCTGCACATCAAAGAGGTACGCCGTCCCCGCGTTGGCTTCGCCGTAGGGAGAATCGCCGAAGTCATATTTGCGTGCGCCAATAACCACCGTGTTATTCCAGATTGAGATCGATTCCCCGAATCGGTCATCGGCGCTGATATCCGTCGAAACCAGTTTGTGTATCTGGCTGCCAGTTGCGGCATCAAAGAGATACACCGCCCCCGAGTCCCTCCCATTGAAATCACTCACCGGCACACCCACCGCCACCACCCCGTCATACACCGCGACCGATTGGCCCGCCAGATCCCCAGCGTCAATATCCGCAGGCACCAACTTCTGGGTCTGGGTCATCGTGTCGAGATCAAAGACATACACCGCACCCGAAGCGGGTGCGGCATCATCTACACCCGTCGAACCCACCGCAAGCATCTGCCCATAGGCTGCGACTGATGTACCAAAGTTATCCCCCTCAACCGTATCATCGCCGACAAGCTTGGTCACCAACTCAAGCGTCACCCGGTCATACACATACACCGACCCGGCATTGATCGCGATGTTGTCATCGCTGAATGCGCTCACGATCAGGTACTGATCCGTAAAACACAGCGCATATCCAAACCGATTCCGGGTCAGGTTGTCGTCGGGGATGATCTTCTGGATCAGATCGCCGGTATCCGTGTCATAGACATACACCGCGCCCCCATCCTCCGCCACACCCTTCTCATTAGCCTGCTCGGCACCGATGGCTACGAGATTGCCCGAGATCGCAACCGCTTTGCCGAACCAATCGTTGGCTTGGCCATCAAAGGCGACGAGTTGATACAGCTGCTCGCCCGTCTCGACATTGAATACATACGCCGAGCCCGAGTTCGTAGCGACCACATCATCGAAGTAGGCACCAACGACCGCCAGCGTGCCATCGAAATCAATCGAGCGAGCAAACGCATTACCCGTGATCCCATCGTCGGCAACAACTCGGCTCGAAGCGGAGAGCATCGTCTGCCCGCTCGCCATCGGCGTGAGCAGGGCGGGAAGGGTGATGATGGCGCACAAGAACAGACGGCAAGAGAGGGATGGTTTGAACATAGATGCCTTTTGATTGGTGAAATGACCTGGAAATCGGCTCAGTTCTGGGATGGGGATTCGAGGTAGCCGATGCCTTTGTTCTTTGGTTGGTTGAAAGATTCGGGGTTGAGGTATTTGCCTTGGTTTTGAGGCTCTTTGTATTCCTCGGTGGGGATGCGGTTTTGGTTGGCCCAGGCGTCGTGGCGGATGCCTGTCACTTGCCAGGAGACTTTGAGCCCGGGGGTGCCGCCGGCGATGGTGAACTGTTGGGCATTTGGAGAGGATTCGATTTCGGTGGCGATGTAGACCGGGGCGTAGCCTCCGATGGTGGTGAGTTGGTAGCGGAAGTCTTGGTTGAGTGCGTTGAAGTAGGATGGGAGGGTGACGAGTGCTTGGCCGAACTTATCGAGGACAACGACGCCGTCGTAGATATTTTTCATGTCGGGTGATTCGACGAATGAATGGGAGAGGTACATGTTTTTCGGGTCTTGTGGGTGGTCGATTTTGAATGAGCCGCCGGATTTGGAGAGGGTGCCGGCGATGGAAACATCGCCAGAAAATCGGCCTGCGAAACCGCTGACGCTGGAGCCATAGACGCCCCAACCGCCGCCATTGTGTGATCCCCATACTCCGATCCCGAATGGGCCGGTGCCTTTATTTTCGCCTCGGACTGCGGTGGAGAAGCTGCCTTGGGTGGTGCTTTCCATGATGCTGTGGATACCGAAAGTTGCGTTTTGAGATGAATCTGATTTAACGATGAGTGCTGGGCGGCCGAAACTGACAGTGTCATTGAGTTCGAAATAGCCCGCGGTTGATCCGGTGGTGGAAATGCCTTGGACGGCGTATTTGCTTGCGGTATTGCTTCTTGTCTCGAAGTAGCCGCCGGTGCCACCGATGGATATTCCTCGGATGGCGTCGCCCTCTTGTGAGCCGCCGAAGATCGCTGTGTTTCTTGAGAGTCCTGCCACGCCTGTACCGATTGGTACTGGTGGGATTGATGTGAAGTTTGAGACGAGCCCTGTGACGCCTGTGGCTTTGCCATCGCCTCGGATGGCGGTGCCGGTGGTGCCGAAGTTTTGGATGTGGAAGAGTGCGTTGAAGGCGTTGAGGTCTGAATCTGCGCCGACCGCGGTGACGGGGAGTTCGAGTCCTTGGGCGAGTTGTGCTGTGCCGGATTCGATGGCGTACATGGCGCGGGGGGTGTAATTGATTCTTTGGCGTGAGAGGGTGGTGTAGGTTGGGTCGCCGAATAGGCGGACTTCGATTTGGAGGTAGAGGGATTGGAGGGATTGGAAAGCTTCGTCGGTCATGTCGAGATCGGTTTTGAAGAGGCCATCGACGATGTTGACTCCTGTGACGACGGTTGATCCGAACTGTGTGTCTGGTGCGCCTGGGGTTGGATCATCCCAGAGGGTGAATCGCATGTCGTAGAAGCCATCGGCGGGTGCACCATTGTCTTCGAGGGTGCCTTGGTAGGTGAAGAAGTGTTGGGCGTTGGCTGATGAAACGATGAAGCAGGTTGCAACGACGGCTGCGGTGAGTATGGACTTGAACATTGGTTTCCCTCTCTAAGTGTTGAAATGAGAGAGGAGTGTACCAGAGAGGAGGGATTGGGATCAAGGATTTTTTGGGGATGTTTTGGTGGGGATTGGGGGGGATCAAGAGGGGGAGGTACGCAGAGGTCGCCGAGGTTTCGCAGAGGGCGCGAAGATGGGGAAGTAGATGGGGAAGGGGAAGAAAGACCCCCTCCGTCCGCGGGGACGCGGACACCTCCCCCGGAAGCCCGGGGGAGGCGAGAAGATGGGATCACAGGACCGAGGGCTTTGCTGCTGAGGGATAAGAAACTGGAGGCGGTTTTTCGTTGGGTTTCGGCGTGGGCGGGAGTTATCGGCTTGTCTTTGAGGATGTCGGCGAGGCGGGCAGCGGCGAGGGCTTGGGCTTCGGCGGCGATGAGATCGGTGCGCGCAATCGAGATGCGCTCGATGGCGGCGACGGCTTTGCGGTAGGTCTCCGATTCGAGCAGGTCGGCGAGTTGGAAGAGGGAAAGCTCGTGGATGTCGCACATGGTGAAAGCGGAGATGGAGGGGTTGAGGAGGTCTTTGAAGAGGTCGTTTGAAAGAGAGGGAATAGGGATTTGGGATTGGGGATTCGTGGGAGAGGAAGAAAGAGGAGCCTCCTCCGTCCGCGGGGAGGCGGAAGAAAGGGAAGAGGGGGAAGAGGGGGATTGGATTGAATCGAGTTTTTGTGTGTTGATCTGCATGGGGGTATTTTCGCAGATCTGGTTGGCGGCTCAAGGGGGAAGTGTGGGAGCGCGGGGATTTTGCGCACGGGGGTGGTGATGGGGGGCAGTTTTTTGTATTCGACCTATGGCAACCGCACATAGTGTGCTATTCTGCACAGATACCCACCACAGGCACGACATACAGCTACTAAAATTACCTGAAAATTGGTCGATCACGAATGCGCGACTAGCTCTGTAGTCAATCACAAAGAGCCGAATATGATCGACTAATCAAACAAGCAAAGATCTGTGCGCATCAAGGAGCATTCCGGCCATCTGCGATGTCCAATAACTCAGCGAACGCGAGGATTGCAGGGCGAGGACCGCTTGAAGATCGGACAACTTTGAGCAATCCAGCATCCCGAACAACTCGAATAATTCTATTTGCTGTTGGCTCAGGGATTGTCGAGGAATGTACAAAATCAGTCGTGCGGAATATGGGACGGTTGAAAAACCAGTCGAGTGCTTGGACAGCATATTGCGAATGTACTTCTTCGGCAATCCACTGTTTTTTTTGTTCATAAAGCGAGAGAACAGCCTTTGCTTTTTTTTCATTATCGATCGCCTGCTCAGTAATTGCTTCTAGAAAAAATGCACACCAACCAAGCCAGTCGCCGTCGCGAGAAACGGCCGACAATCGTTCGTAATATTCGTCGCGGTTTGATTCCAGATAGGAACTGATATAAAAGTTGGGGCTGTTCAAGATATTTTTATGCACAAGAAAAAGCGGAACGAGCAGTCGCCCGAGTCGGCCATTCCCATCGAGGAAAGGATGGATTGCCTCAAACTCTGCGTGCAGCAAAGCGAGTTGCACAAGTTTGTCGGGGTACTCTGAGTGAATCAGTTTCTCCCACTTACTCATACAATCTGCAACAAGATGAGCACCGGGCGGCTCAAAAGTAGCTTGCTCGACTGTACACCCTTGAGGGCCAATCCAGTTTGGAATTTTTCGATACTCTCCTGGAGCTTTGTTTTTTCCTCTTACCCCTTGCATGAGAACTGTGTGCGTGTTTTTCAATAGCCGTTGTGACAATGGAACGGTTTGCATTTCACGAACCGCAAAATTCATAGCCCGGCGATAATTAAGGACCTCCTGGATATCGTTGCGCTTGCTGTCACCGATTGCTGTATCCTCTGCTGCCTCAAACTTGAGAACATCACCCATCGTCGCTTGAGTCCCTTCGATTTTACTCGAAAGGACAGCCTCTTGAGTAAATAAAAGTGACAGTAGAATATCTGCATTCGGAATCGCGTGCAGAAGCGATTCGTACCGAGCGACCGCCGCGTTCGCGGGGCCAATGAGTGGAATCAGTTGAACTAAATCAAGATTATCTGGAGGAAATACTCCTCCATGATACTGAACTGGGGCCATAGTGCAACCTCCGTAAAGTTCTACACATCGGAGTATATGGCCTATATCTTCGCCAGGCGTGTCTTCACATTGTCGAGGACATTCATGAAGTTGATGTAGCCGTCGTAGGGGGAGTCGTAGGGGCTGAAATACTTGTGGACATCGCCGTCGGCCCAATATTTGGTGCACATGTAGTAGAAGTGATCGCTGGTGGTGAGTTTGCGCCAGTCGGTGATGATGTATTCGATTTCCTCGATCTGCTTGGGGTCGGCTTTGGATTTGATTTCGGTCATGCGGTCTTTGAGGGTTTTTTCGACGCGGTAGGTTTCTTCGAGGGCGTTGTGTTGCATGGCGTTGCCTCGCCAGGCGGAGAGGTCGCGTTCGGTGTCGGCCCAGGAGATGTAGTCGGGGACATCGTATTCGCCGACGGGGGCGAACTGGGTCAATGCTTCGGATGGGGTGATGAAGTGGTTTTCGGTTGAGCCGTCGGCTTTTTTGGCGACATCAAACACAGCCTCGGGGAGTTTTTCGAGGAACTGGAAGATTCCGGTGTCTGCCCATTGGTGTTCGCCGAAGGTTTCGTAGTCCATGAAGAGGTTGCAGAGGTAGCCGTCGCCGTTGATTTGGTGGACCCATTGGGCGAACTTCTCGGCGGAGAGTGGGTATTCCTCCCAGGCCTTGTTTGAGAATCGGAAGGCGATGTCGTCGGAGAGTTTGTAGTTTTTGAGGAGGAGGGCGAAGGAAGAAGGCGATGGGCAATGGGCAGTGGGCAATGGGGAAGAGGGGGAGGAAGAGGGAGAAGAGGGGAGACCCCCTCCGTCGGCGGGGACGCCGACACCTCCCCCGGAGGCCCGGGGGAGGAGAGTTGAGGATGGCGGGCGGTAGGTGTAGGCGGGGGAGCGGTAGCCGAGGTGGGTGTCGGTACCTTCGCAGATGGTGCCTAGGAATCGTTGGTTGCCGTCTTTGTCTTTGATTTTGGACAAGGCCTCGGCCAGGGCGTTGGCGTAGATGAGTTCGGTGTTTCGGAAGACCCTTGGGGTTTGGCCGAAGTGTTGTTCGATGAGATTGGTGTGCATGTCGAGTTGTTGACGGAACTCGTCTTGGGAGTAGAGGAAGGAGAGCGAGTGGTAGTAGGTTTCGGCAACGAACTCGACGCAGCCGGTGTTTGCGAGTTGCTCGAAGAGGTCGAGGACATCGGGGGTGAACTTTTTCCATTGCTCGATGACGGTGCCGGTGATGGAGTAGGCGATGCGGAAGTTGCCCTCATGGCGTTTGATGAGCTCGAGCATGAGCTTGGTCGTCGGGCGATAGCACTTTTCGGCGACTTTCTCGGCGATCTGGCGGTTGGCTTCTTCGTGGAAGTAGAAGGGGTCTGTGTGGAAGACGGAGTAGGGCTTGAGGCGATGTGGCTGGTGGACTTGGAAGTAGAAGACGATTGAGGCCATGGGCTTGCTCCGGGATATATGGGGGAACAGTTGTATCTTCGTACTTATTTGGGTGGAGGCAAGAACTTTCTTGTGAAAGTTTGGGGGATGAAGAGGTACGCGGAGGAGGCAGAGAGGGCGAAGGGCGCAGAGAAGAGGCGGAGGGGGATTATTTGGGTGGGGGTTTGAGGCGGCGTTTGAGAGCGAGGAAAATGGGAGCGATGGTAACGATGGATGCGACGACGATGAATGAGGCGAAGGCGAGGTGGATGTTTGTGGAGTTCGATAGGGTGATTGTGAGCCAGGTAATGAGCCAGAGGACGAGCGACCATGTGATGAGTTCGATGATGTTCAACGGGGTGCCTTCCTTGGTGTCTTTGGGATTGTATCGGCTGGAAGACCCGACTGCGCCGGGGCACCCGGGAGAAGAGGTACGCAGAGGTCGCCAAGATCACGCGAAGGCGCAGAGGGGATTAGGAGGTTGGTGCGGGATAGCCGGGCTTGAGGGTGGCGGCGAAGTCTCGGAGGATCGAGAGGGTTTGTTCGTCGAGGGTGCATTGGTAATCGGCGATGGAGATGATGAGTGTGTTTGCGTTGATGGCGTTGATGAAAAACTCGGGTGGGATGTCGAAAGGCATATTGTCGTGATAGATCGAGCGCGGCTCTTTCTTGCTACCGATCATAATTAAGCCCGGCGTGAATGGTGTGGATTTAACTTTGATCGTTTCGTTGGCGGTGAGAATGAGTGGGTTTCTCGACCAATCATCTGCAGGCAGTCGGAGGTTGCCGGTGGCGGCGAGATCGAGCGAGATTGTCATATCAACATCTGTTCGTGATATGCCGTCGATCCGGGTGCGGAGTTGAAGCGCAATTGTGTTCTCGGAGCCTTCTTCTTTGATTTTGAGCCAAGGTGTTGAAATATTGATGCCGCCGAGATGGTCTGTGTAAATCAATCGATTGTTGATCTCTGAAGAAGGGTCGGGATAGTCAAGGTTTGCAATTGTTTCGAGGGCTTTATCTTCGAGGTAAACTTTGATGGGGATGGAAAGCCAGCCGACGGATGAGAGGAGCAGGATGCCAGCCATGAGGTAGATGGCGGGTCGAAAACGACGAACCTTCTTCGCTCTGCGGATGTGGTATGCGCTTTGAGTCACGGGGGAGTATATCAGTGGAATCTGAATAGAGAGGAAGACACCCCTCCGTCTCGCTTCGCTCGACACCTCCCCGCGGGGCGCAGGGAGGTGCAAGAGGGGAGGCTAGGGAAACCACGGCTTGCTGGGGACGGTCAAGCCGTGGCACCCGGAGCGTAGTTGCTAGGTTTTCATCGAGCTGACTTGGGCGAGGGCGATGACGCTTAGGAGCATGACGGGGATGAAGACGGCTAAGGCTGGGGGGAGGCCGGGGATGGAGGCGGATGCGCCGAGGATGCCTCCGATGATGGAGATGATGGCGACGGGGGCGCATTTGAGGGATTGGATGACCATGTTCTTAGGCTCGCGGGTGATGTAAAAAGGCATGGCGATGACCAAGGCGAGCAGGCTTGAAATCATCACGGCGAATCGGCCCCATTTGATGCGGGTGTACCGCGCTCGCTTGGCAGGGTCAGTCAGGGTTTTGCGGTTGAGCATCTGGGAGACTTGGCGGAAACTCAAGGCCTGCGAGTAGGACTCGTAGCGGTTCATGCGGAGTTCGTTGGGATCGAGGGAGGATTCGATGCGGGCGAGGGGGGTTGGGGGTTCGATGATGTTGTCGCCTCGGATTTGCTCCTGGCCTTGGGTCAGGTCCCATCCGCCGTCGCGGTAGGTGGCTGATTGAGCGGTGATGGCGCGTTTGGCTTTGCCGGTGTCGTCTCGTTCGAGGATGTAGACGCCTGTGAGGGTGTCGGTGTCGGCGTCGAATGATGCGGCGCGGAAGAGTTTTCCTGAGCCGTCGAGTGTGAGTGGGACGGCTGCGGCTCCGAGGTGTCTTGTGCCGGCGTCGCCGTGGTCTCGGACGAGCAGGGGGGCGATCTTTGGGATGACGAGTTCCATGTTGACGAGTTGGAGCGCGGTGAAGAAGAGTGCGATGATGAGGACTGGTCGGACGACGCGGTGGAGCCCGACGCCGGCGGCCATCATGGCGACGAACTCGCGGTGCTTGGTCATCTGTGCGAAGGTGAAGCCCATGGCGCCGACGAGGACCATGCCGATGAGGAAGTTGTAGAGTTGGAGGAGCTTTGGCCACCAGAGATCGAAGATGAGGAGGATGGTGACGATCCATCGGCGGATAAACGAGGGGGCCTCGCCTGAGTCTTGGACTCCGAGGTTGTCGGCCAGGCGGAGGAAGCGGTCCATGTTGAGCGAGACATCGATCACGAGGACAAAGCTGAAGAGGATCAGCAGGAGTGCGAATACATTGAAGAGGTATTGGCGGGCGATGTAGCGGTCGAGGATGGTCATGGAGTGTAAGGATAGGGGGGGAGAAGGGGGCAATGGGCAATAGGCAGTAGGCAATGGGGGGAGAGGGAGAAGAGGAAGAGTTTAACGCAGAGGGCGCAAAGATCACGCAGAGGTGCGGAGAAGAAGAGAGGGGAAGAGGGAGGGGGGAGGCTCGGGGGAGGCGAAAGAAGGGGAAGGGATGGAGAAAACGATGGAAAAGCGTGATCTCGATGCTTGATTGAAACCTATCTGGTCACGGTTTCGTATGTGCTGGAGAGATGAATATCCGCGATGTCGTTATTTTGGTTGTGTTGGCTCTTCTGGTTGTGTTGAGCTATCAGATATTCTTGTCGGATCCGACATGGGATCGGCCGAACCCATTGGTCGATGCGATTGAGGTTGTGGGTGTGGGCGATGGGGTGATATCACTCGTTGATGGGCGGCGACTCATACCCGGCGGCATCCAAAGGCGAGAGGGTGTCGATCAAGAACAGTTTGATTTCTTTTTACGAATCGCGACTGCTCAGGGTGTGGTGATCGATCGAATGATCGATGAAGAGCGAGCGTTCCTTCGCGTTGAACCCATGTTTTATAACTGGTGCGGGACAAGTCAGCGTGATCTGAACTGGGCGGGTTCGTATGCTCAATGTCCGTTGAGTGAGCTTGCAATTATTGGCCTGTATGGTGACCCTGATGCCGGGCAAGACGGATTGACAGATCAAGAACGATGGCGGCTCGATGGGGCGGTATCGCTTCGATTGAACGATGAAGTTGAGGAGTTGAATGAATCAGACGGCTCGTTTAGATACGATTCTATTGTCTATTCATTCAGGCATCTTGATGAATCGATCGAGTCGATGACCGACACCGGCATGCCAAAGCCTTAGCAAGTTTTTGAAGACCCCCTCCGTCTCGCTGCGCTCGACACCTCCCCCGGAGGCCCGGGGGAGGAGAAAAAAGGGTGAGGATTCGGGGAGATTGAGATTAGGGGAGAATGTGGGTTGGGGTGAGTTTGGTGTAGAGGAGGGAGACGAGGTAGCCGAGGATGGCGCCGGTGTAGACATCGGTGGCGAAGTGGGCGCCGGTGAGCATTCTTGTGATTCCACAACCGAATGCGAGGAGGATGAGGAATCGGCGGGTGTTGGGGAGGAGGGCGGCGAGCATGAGGCAGCCGCCGAAGGCGGTGGCGGCGTGGGAGGAAGGTAAACCGAGGTTCGAGCCGTCGGTGAAGCCTGAGAGGAAGGGGCGGAAGTGGTACCAGCCTTCTTGGAGTTGGTTGCCATCGACGGGGCGTTCGCGCCCGATGATGAGTTTCAAGAGTTCGGCGAGTGCGCCGGCGGTGAGTGCGCTCAAGAATACTGCGGCTCCGCGGTGGCGGTTGCGATCGTGGAGGATGAAGAGGAACCCGACGACGGCCCAGGTGCCGAGGTAGCCTACGACACGGAGCATGCGGTACCAGTCGTGATTTTCGATTGATCGCTCATCGCCCATGTAGAAGAGGTGGAGGAGGGGGAAGTCGAGGAGGGTGAGGACGATGAACCCGGCGAGGATGATCGCGGTGGTGCGCAGGCGGGCTGTGCGTCGGCGTTTTTTCTCGATGGGTGAGCGGTAGGTCATGGGGCGGTGTGTTCTTTATCGTTGCTGGTTTGTGGTCGGGTGGGCGGTGTCCATGAGTTGAAGGTGTGGAAGTTCTCGCCGGTGTAGGTTGTGCGGTGGTCTTTGGGTTCGTTTTCGAGTTGGCCGATGTCGGTGAGGTTGTCGAATGCGCAATCCCATTGGTCTGGTCGCCCGCCGAAGAGGATGCCTGGGCGTCCGAGGAGGGGGGCGAGGGTGTCGGGGTTGGAGAGGTCGGTGTGTGTCCACATATCGTATTGGGTTTTTCGGCCTCCGACTTGTGCGCTGGTGGTGTAGACGGTGGGTTGACCGGGGAGGTAGAAGGCGAGGAGGGAGGCTCGGCCGTAGTGTTCGGACATGATGAGGGGTTCTTGGCCGGTGGATTGACGGAGTTGGTCGATGACTTTGGCCGCGGCGGCGGCGTGCTGGCGCATGCCGTTCATTCGGTCGAGGGGGAGGTATTGGCCGATGACTGGTTGTTTGGAGAGCCATGTCGCGCCGGGGAACATGAGGAAGATGAAGGTGCCCATGACGATAGCTGCGCCCCATGCGAACTTGACGGGGTGGTCGGTGCGTTGTACGCCATCGATGACGGCCCATGCGGCGGGTGGGATGAGTGTGACGAACCCGGCCATGGCCCAGTTGCCTTCGGTTTGGGTGACGAGCGAGACGAGGAAGTAGAAGGCGAGGATGGGCAATGAGAGGGCGATGCAGGCGGCGATGGCGCGTTGGGTTTGGATCGAGGCGTATTTGCGGGCGTTGAGGAATGCGAAGATGGCGAGGAAGAGGACGGGGCCTCCGACAACGAGTTGGAGCCCGATGTATTCGAGCATCCAGAGGATGGTCCAGGGCTCGGCGCGGTAGGCAGCGGTGGGTTGGGTGTCGCCTCCGGGTGCGCCCAGGTGCCCGAGCAAGTGGCGGACGGTGGCCCAGTCGTGATTCGCGTTCCAGAGGAGGACGGGGACGAGCCCGAGGGTCGAGACGAAGAGGCCGAGGGCGAAGAACTTGGCATTGAGTTTGGGTCGGTAGGATTTGGTGATGAGCAGGGCGAGGAGGACTCCTGGGAGGAGGAGGAGGATGGTGTATTTGAAGATGAACCCAATGGCGATCCAGAAGCCGAAGTGGAGCCAACTCGTTGGGGAATCTTTGAGGATGGCGCGCAGGGCGTAGAACGAGGCGAGCGCCCAGCAGGCGATGTAGGGTGAGTCGATGGTCATGACCATCGCGGCGAAGGCGAAGCCGGGGACGCAGGCGTAGAGCAGTGCGCTGAGAAAGACGAGGCGTTGGTCGTCGAAGTGGTCTTTGGTCATGCGCGCGACGGCCAGGGCCCCCACTGCTGCGGCGATGGCGGCGGGGATGCGGATGGCGTATTCGGTTGAGCCGAGGATTGATGTTGAAGCCCAGATGATCCATGCGACGCCCGGGCCTTTGGAGTAGTAGGACCAATCAAGGTTGCGTGACCATTCCCAGTAGTGGGCTTCGTCTTCGATGAGGGTGTAGGGGGAGAATATCTGCCAGAGGATGCGCAGGGCGAGGAGGGTGAGGATGAGGAGCCAAACCATCGCGGGTTTGGTCGCGATGGGGTTCCACCAGAGGGTTGTTGGCTTAGGAGAGGGCATATCAGTATCGGCTCACTTTGCGCAGTGCGAACCAGGTGTAGACAAGGAGGATAAGGATGCCGGAGTAGATGATTGGGATGCCGAGGACGCCGTCGTTGTGGATGGCTTGTTGCCCGCCTGAGATGAGGACAATGGTGCCCAGCGCGGGGAAGAATGACCATTGGTAGACAGCGAGTGGCTGGGCGTTTTTGAGTTGGAGGGCGATGACGGACCCGGCGAGGACCATAACAAGTGCTGCGCCGCCCATGGCCCAGCGTTCGTGGACTTTGGAGAGGATTTCTTTCTGGAGATCGTTGAGCCGGTATTCGAGCCGATCGGCGCGGGCGACGAGGAACTCGGCGTATTCGGAGGTGCCCTCGGTGATATAAGGCTTGGCGTAGGCGAGGAGTTCGGGCGAGGGCATCGAGAGGAGTTCGTCAAGGGGGTCTTGCTTGAAGCGAAGCCCGGTGTAGCTTGTGGTGGCGGTTTCGGTGGTTGGGCGATCGGTGCCGAGTGAGCCGAGCACTTGGACATCGGTCAGGTCGAGGGTGAAATCGAGTGTTGGTTTGGAGGCGGCAGTCGCGGCGAGGGGATCGTTCGCGGAGGCGTGTTCGGGTTCGATGATGGCTTTGGCAGCACGGAGCCGATCGGTTCTGCCAGAAGCATCGGTGATTTCGATCTCGATTTTTTTGGTCTGTGGATGAGGCAAGAGCGTCCATTTTCCATCGGTGCTGCTCAATCCGCCAGCGAGGACGGTGACGGTGCCTGAGGTGCTCGGGGAGATGAACTCGATGGCTCGCCCATCCCTTGCCTGGGCGGCAACCTCGCGGAAGACCTGGGTCGAGGCGATGCCTTTGGCGAGTTCGATGCGGTGGGTATCGACGAAGTTCATCTGGTCTGGGTTGTCGCGGAGGGACTTCATCTCGGCGCTGGTCATGAACTTGGGATCGTCTTTGAAGACGCGCGGGATGGGGAAGGCGGGGAGGGTGAAGGGGTCGACGGTGATGGGCGAGCCTTGGCGGTTGATGGTCATGTCGATGAACTTCATCAGGACTGCGGTGGCCTCGTCGTTGTTGATGCGGGCGCGGTCTTCGTCGCCGAGGGCCCAGACGGGGAGGAGGAGGATCCAAGCGCGTTTGGCTGTGCCGTCGATGGTGACGGTGCCGTCTGGTTCGGCTTTGACGAGGGCGACGCCGCCGAGGAGGTATTGGTCGATGACGGGTGAACCGGGTTCGGGCTCGACGCGCTCGACGAAATCGGCGTGGATTTCGTTCGAGCCGATCTGGGCGGATTGGCCGGACTGGAGCTGGGTGACGAAGATTTTGGCGAAGTCTTGGGTGACCATCCGTTCCATCTCTTTGAGGAAGCGGGGGATGACCTGATCGTTGAGGACGAACATGCCTGATGCGAGGAGGAGGGCGGAGGCGAGGGCGGGGAAGAGAAGTTTTTTATGGGAGATGCCCGAGGCGTAGACGGCGGTGACTTCGTTTTCGGCAGCCATGCGGTGGTAGGTGATGGTGGCTGCGAACCCGGCAGCGAAGGGCAGGGCGTAGGCGAGCATCGGGGGGATGGCGTAGAACATGAAGCGGATGGCTTGGTCTACGGAGAGCTTGCCGTCGGCGAGGGGCTTGATGGTGATGGCGAAGGAGATGGTGGCGACGAGCACGGAGGTCGTGAGGAGGAGGAGTCGCCAGAACTCGAATGTGATGGCTCGCCAGAGGGTGAGAAGCATGGGGGGATGGTAGGGATGAGGGAATAGGGATTGGGGATTGGGGGGGAAAGAGGTACGCAGAGGAGGCAGAGAGTGCGGAGGGCGCAGAGAAGAGTTTTTGAACGCGAAGATCGCGAAGAACTCGTAGGGGGGAAAGAGGGGAGGAGGGGAAGAGGGGGGGAGAAGACACGGCTTGCCGGGGACGGTCAAGCCGTGGCACCCGACGAAAAGGGGAGAAAGGGTTAGTTGGCGGGGGCGACTTCTACTTGGCCTTTGGGTTTGTCCATGATGGCCAGGCCCATTGATTGGAGTTGGTCGCGGATGGCGTCGGCTTTGGCGAAGTCTTTGGCTTGCTTGGCGTCGCGCCGGGCGATGAGGAGGGATTCGATTTGGGGTGAGGGGGTGACGCCGGGTTGGTAGAGGGCGATAGAGGAGTCGGATGATGTTTGTTCGAGTTTTTTGAGCGAGAGTGTGGCGAGGAAGTTATCGAAGAAGGTGAAGAGTTGGGCGTCGGCTTGGGTTGGGTTTGGGGTGTCCTTGATCCACTTGTTGATGTGCCCGAGTGCGCCGGCGATATTGAGATCGTCGTGCATTGCATCGGCGACGGCATCGCGGACGGATTCATTGAGTGTGCCTGTATCCCCTTGTAAGCCTGCTGCGACAAACTTTCGCCAGCGTTCGATGGTGCGGGCGGAGTCTTTGAGCCCTTGCATGGAGAAGTCGGCGTTGGCGCGGTAGTGGGTTTTGATGAGTTCGAGGCGGATGGCGGCGGGGTCGATGCCTTTGGCGGTCAGGTCACGCAGGGTGTACATGGTGCCTTTGGATTTGGACATCTTTTGGCCTTCGACCTTGAGGAACCTTGGGTGAAACCAGTGTTTGGCGAAGGAGTCGGAACCGGTGAAGCAGCATGATTGGGCGATTTCACATTCGTGGTGGGGGAAGATGTTGTCTTCGCCTCCGGAGTGGAGGTCGATTTGGGCGTGAGATTTTCGTGCGCCTTCGAGGCCGTTGTCTGCGAGTCTTGCGAGTGCCATGGCGGTGCATTCGATGTGCCAGCCGGGGTAGCCTTGGCCCCACTGCTGATCGTCGGCGAGGTTTGGGATGATTGGCGAGGGCCATTTCATTGTGTGGGTGGCGTCTTCTTTCCAGAGGAGGAAGTCGGCGGGGTGGTGTTTTTGTTGAGTGTTGGTGTCGGAGGTTCTTCCGCCGGCGCCGCCTTTGAGTTGGTCGAGGGCGTTGCCGGAGAGTTGGCCGTAGGATTTGAAGCGTTGGACATCGAAGTAGATGGCGCGTGAGCCGGGCTCGCCGGCGGGGTAGGCGTAGCCATCGACGAGGAGTTGCTCGATGACTGTTTTCATGTTTTCGATGTTGTCGGTGGCTCTGGGCATGAGCGAGGGGTCGGTTTGGGCGTCGATGGCGACCTTGAGCCCGAGTTCGATGGCGTCTTCTTTGAAGCGTTGTTCGTAGTAGCGTGCGATGGCGAAGGGGTCGTCGGGGCTGATACCCTGATCTGGGGGGATAACACCCGATTTTTTCGCTTGTTCGATTCTTTTGGCCGCGACTTCCATTTTATCTTGCCCGCCGCCGTCGGCATTTTCGTCATCTGTCATGTGTCCAACATCCGTGATGTTCATGACTTGTGTGACGGTTGTGCGGGTTGCGTCGGATGGGTCGGCATGGTTTGCGCTGTTTTTTATTACACATAGTGGAGATTCGACCCATCGGCGCAGAAGATCAGCAGCGAGGAAAGATCTGAAGTTCCCGATGTGGGCATCGTCGTAGACGGTTGGGCCACAAGAATAAAAGGTGACCTGTTGGGGGTTGGCCGGGACAAATGCTTCGAGTTGTTTGGTGAGTGTGTTATAGAGTTTGAGATACGGTTTGTGATTCATCGTCTTTATGGTAGGGTATTGGGTGGAGCGGGCAATTGAGCACGGGTTGTGTTTCTCGAATGTCGGCAGAAATAGGAGGAATCATGAACAATCTTCCAGGGGCAAATGTCAAGGATAATAAGGCAGTGGAGAAGGATATCTGGCGGAACTTCACTTCTGACCCGACGACCGGGGTGACCTTGGTCACGGTTGAAGGCAAAATTCTGTATATCAACGAACAATCGGTGCGTATTTTTTTTAACGAATCACTCGATCCCAAGGCGTTCATTGGCGTGTCGATGTTTGACCTTGGTTTCCCCGCCGAGTGGGCGCGTGAGCGGATCGGGTTGTTTGAGCAGATACAGAAGACAGGTGAATCGGTTTTGCTTCGGACGATCTGGCACGCTCGGCAGCAGTTTAGTTGGATGAGCCTGATTTCGAGCGATGAGGATGATGAGCCGGATCGGATTCTGGTGATTACGCGCCGGATCGCTGCGGGGGAAGAGGCGGAGCATATTCTCGAAGGCGAGCACGAGGTGTACAACTCGAATTTGATTTGTTTAGGCGAGTTGAAGTCGTTGACGCCTCGGGAACTTGAGGTGCTCTCGCTGCTTGGGCAGGGGCTGACGATCAAGGGGATCGCTTCGTCGTTGTTCCGCTCGGTGAAGACGATCGAGAATCATCGCGAATCGATCGGCCGCAAACTCAAGAAGACTCGCGGGGTTGAGTTGGCTTGTCTTGCGCACATCGCAGGGCTCAAGATCGAGGATTCATTGCGCCAGCGGGTGAAAGACGACTCCCAGTAGGGATCGGCTTCTGATTATTCTTCGGCTTGTTGGGTTGGGTCTTGGCTTTGGAGCGCGGAGACTTCGAGGCGGAGGACTCTGGTGGGTTCTGCTTCGAGGATTTCAAAGCGGAGTGCATCGTGCTCAAAGGATTCGCCTTGAGCAGGGATTCGCCCGAGTGCGGTGTTGACGAATCCGCCTACGGTGTCGTAATCGTCTGATTCGGGGAGTGTGATGCCAATTGGTTCGAGTTGATCGTTTGCATCGTCGATTTCTGTGCGTGCGTCGATCTGTGCGGATTTGTTTTCTTCGTCGAGGATGATGGCGGAGGCGTTTTGTTCTGGGTCTTCGTATTCGTCTTGGATCTCGCCGAAGATTTCTTCGACGATGTCTTCGACCGTGACCAACCCTGAGGTGCCGCCGTATTCGTCGAGGATGATGGCGATGTGGACCTGGTCTGCGAGGAGCCCGGTGAGGAGTTCACGGACTGTTTTGGTCTCGGGGACGAAGGTTGGTTCGCGGAGGATTTCGGAGAGGACGAATGGTTTGCCGTTGTTGCCGTGGTGGATGATCCACTTGAGGAGGTCTTTGGCGTAGAGCATGCCTTCGATGTGATCGAGGTTTTCGGAGTAGACGGGGTGGCGTGAGTGGCCGTGCTCGTCGACGAATCTTTGGACCTCAGCGAGGTCGTCGGTGTATTCGAGTGCGTTGATCTCGGTTCTGGGGGTCATGATCTGCTCGACGGATGTTGATCGGAACTCGACGACGGCTTCGAGCATGTCGCGTTCGGCTTCGTCGAGCTTGCCCTCGACCTGGGTGTCTTCGACGATGGATCTCAGATCAGAGATGGCGTTGTCGGCGGCATCTTGGGTGTTGCCGGCGAGCCTACGGACGACCTCGTTGATGAATCGCCAGAGGGGGAGGACGGGGACAAAGAGGATGTGCAGTGCCCTGATGAGCAGGCTCAGGCGGATGACGGCGGCTTCGCCGGCGTGCAGGGCGATGCCCATGGGGAAAAGGGTGCTGATGACCCAGAGGACGCCCGCGGCGATGAGGAGCCCGATGATGATCGAGGTGATGCTTGGTGATTGCTCGGCCCGCATGCCCGACGCCCAGAAGACGAAACTGAGCCCGGTGGCGTAGCGGAGGAGTTGACGAATGAAGGCGAGGGCGGCGGCGTGTCCTGGGACATCGTCAAGGATCGCGCGGACGCGCTGCTCGGCTTGGTCGTGCTCGAGGTCTTGGAGCAGCGAGGCGATGCGCATGCGCGAGAGGGTGTGCAATGAGAGCACGAGCGAGGCGAAGATGCCTGCGAGCGATGCGAGGGCGAGTCCTGCGATGAGCCACCAGCCGGCGATCATGGGTTGGGTTCCTTGTTGGGGTTCGATGGATTTGATTTGGTCGTGAAGAAGGTTGGGTCGATGCCGATGGTGGCGAGGAGTTCATCTTCTCGTTGGTGGATGCGCTGGTAGTCGGCATCGGTGTGATCGTCATAGCCTAGGCAGTGGAGTGTGCCGTGGATGATGTAGAGGAGGAGTTCGTGCTCGACTCGATGGTTGTGCTCTTTGGCTTGGCGCTTTGCCTGGTCGTAGCAGATGGTGAGGTCGGTATCGAGGATTTTCTGGTCGAAGTTTTCGGTCGGCTCGGCGAGGTCGAAGGTGAGCACATCGGTGGTGGTTGCGAGGTTTGAGAACTTGAGGTGTGCTTGAATCATGCGCTCGTCGTTGACGATCAGCACGCGGACCTGGCCGATGTTGGGGAGTGCAGCGAGGGCGCTTGCAGCGAGATCGGCGAGCGATCGCTTGGCGTGCTCAGTGAGCAGGTTGAGCGGGTCGATGAGTTCAACTTCGATGGAAGAAGATTGGGCAGAACAATCGGGCGGAGGGTGATCGTCGGCGTCGGGGGCTGGAGATGAAGATGGGTCGGATTGGTCCATAGTGGTGGGTGCGTAGCCTTTGGATTGAGCGGGTCGGCGGGTTCGATGTGGTGAAGGCTCCATACTTTATCGTGATTTGATCTGATGACCAACATGAATATCCACAATCGTGGCGCAGAAAAAGATGCGTACACGCCCCAAACAGGTGTGGTTTCGAGAGAAAATAGGCAATCTTTTTTCATCAATCAAGTATCTGCGCACTTGAGATTTAGATTCATCGTACATTGTATGCAGATCTCTCTCTCCTCCAGCGGGGCGCCGTGGACACATGGCGCCCTGCTTTTTTTATAGGCCGAGTTGTTCGGATCGGCGAGTCTGCTCAAGGAGCGTCAATATCATTGCCTGATTGCATCAGCAGTCGGTGGAACTTGCACAGATGATGATGGGCTATGTATGTTGAACAATGAGCAGATTTTGGTGACGGGGTGCGCGGGGTTTATTGGGTCGCATCTTTGCGAGTCGCTCGTTGCTCTGGGGGCGAGGGTGATCGGGGTGGATAACTTCGATCCGTTTTACGATCGCGGACGCAAAGAACAGAATCTTGAATCTATCCGGGCTGCCGACAGCGATGGGCGGTTTGGGTTTCGTGAACTCGACATCTGTGATCTCAATGCGCTCAGCGATGCGATGCGTTCGATTGATGCGACGGGAGTGATTCACCTGGCGGCCAAGGCGGGGGTGCGCCCGAGTATCGAAGATCCCGGCGGATATGCGCGGGCCAATGTGCTCGGGACGCAATCGGTGCTCAGTGCTGCCTCAGGGTGCGGGTGCGAGCGGGTCGTGTGTGCTTCGTCGAGTTCGGTGTATGGGAACAACACGAAGGTGCCGTTTGGGGAGAATGATGCGGTGAATCATCCGATCTCGCCGTATGCAGCGACGAAGGTGAGTTGTGAGTTGATCGCCCATGCGCACCATCATCTGACGAACCTTCCGATTGCGATGCTTCGGTTTTTTACGGTGTTTGGGCCGAGGCAAAGGCCTGACCTGGCGATGAGTTTGTTTCTCGATCGTGTCAGCCAAGGCGAAACGATCAATCGGTTTGGTGATGGGACGACGAGCCGGGACTATACCTTTGTGGGTGATATTGTGGCTGGGATTGTCCGGTCATATGAGCGGATTGATGCGCATGGGTATCGGATCTGGAACCTGGGCGGGGATCATCCCACGACGCTCAACGAGTTGATCGCGACGGTTGGGGAGGTTGTGGGGAAGGAGCCGAGGATCAACGAGATGGGGATGCAGGCGGGGGATGTTGAGCGGACCTGGGCGGATTTGTCGCGGAGCCGAGATGAGCTTGGGTACTCGCCGAGCACTTCGGTGCGGGATGGGTTGATCGCTCAATGGGCGTGGATGAACGCGAACGCGGGTTTGGCGGGCGAGCGATGAACACGAAGCCGACGATCCGGATTGTTCGGAATCTTGCACGATCGGGGGGGACGCTGATCGGCAAGTGCATCGGGTGCATGGACAAGGTGACGCTGATCTCAGAGATTCACCCGGCGGATCTCAAGACGACCAAGCCGATGATGCAGGCGCAGAAGTGGTTTGGGCTGATTCAGACGAAGGATATTGTGCGATGGAAGGTTCGCCCGCCCAATGTGCTTCAGTTTGTGCATATGTGCGATACACGGGCGCAGGCTATGGGGCAGACGCTGGTGCTTCGGGATTGGTCGCACCTGGACTATATCGGCGTGCCCTTCGCGACGCCCAAGCACGGCTTTGCGCTCGGCGATGCGCTCGAGGCGGCGTATGAGGTCGAGTTTGTGACGACGGTTCGGCATCCGGTGGATCAATATATGTCGTTGATGCAGCTGCATGTTGTTTCGGAGAAGCTGGTGTTCGAGGAGTATCTCTATGGGTGCATGCGGTTTGCCGAGTTTGCTGCCGAGCATGGGTTTACGCGGTATGAAGATTTTACGAAGGACCCGGATTCGACGCTGCGGGGGCTCTGTGAAGGGCTTGATCTTGAGTTTGATCCCGGGTATCGGGATCGGTGGCATCAGTACACGACGATCACAGGCGATACGGTGCCTGCGCTCGGGCGGGGGTCGATGAAGAAGACGATCGAGCACTTTGAGCGCAAGCCGATCGAGGACTCATTGCTTGCAGCGTTTCGAGAGAATGGGGACTATCGGCGGGCGTGTGCGTTGTTGGGGTATGAGGCGTGAAGGTTTTTTCTTGCTCCTCCCTGCGCCCCGCGGGGAGGTGGCCGCGTCTTCGCGGTCGGAGGGGTGTCTTAAGAGATTGTGAGAATGGGGCAAAAGAAGATAAGAGAAGACACCCCTCCGTCAGCTTCGCTGCCACCTCCCCCGGAAGCCCGAGGATTATGCATGAATCTTATGATTCCTCGCGATCCTTGCGGCGTTGATGGCGAGTTTGGAGCCGATCCACAGCCGCGTTCTTCGTAAAGTACGCACCCAACTCGGTA
>Ga0316204_10003994_pt1 | contig 27713 bp, 25 predicted proteins | sample 6monrhotite_MG_2_FD_205661 | JGI IMG/M metagenome (GOLD analysis project Ga0316204, IMG submission 205661) | Microbial mat bacterial communities from mineral coupon in-situ incubated in ocean water Damariscotta River, Maine, United States -... | ecosystem: Environmental > Aquatic > Marine >...
GAACTCGGTCGTTAAGCTTTTTTGCGCTGATGGTAGTCTGTCTTAAGGCACGCGAGAGTAAGTCGCTGCCCGGCATGCCAAAGAGATGATGAAACCAACTCCTTTATGAATAAAATCATTCCATTATAGCATGTTTTCACACTGTAAAATTGTGTGATATGTGTGCGCACACTTGCACTACTTGTGCAATATATGGTAAGCACCCGCATTCAAATTGATGTATAGGTGTGTTTTTATCTATGTCACAAACCTTGAAAATTGCTCTTACCCAAATTGCACCAGTGTGGATGAACAAGCAGGCCAGCTTAGAAAAAATTGCCACATATATAGAAAAAGCGGCCGACAAAAAAGCAAATTTGATTGTTTTTGGCGAAGGCGGGGTACCGGGCTATCCTGGACTTGTCCACTACAGGCGGTGCGCGGTTTGATGACCCTATGCAAAAGGAACTTTATGCCTTTTACCAAAGCCAAGCGGTTTGTCTTGAAGACGGGGATCTGGACCCTGTATGTGCCCAGCTAAAAAACAGCAATATGGCTGTGTATTTGGGCATTATTGAGCGGGCAAAAGATCGAGGTGGTCACAGTCTCTACTGTTCCTTTGTCTATATAGACGCCCACGGTGTGATTGGTTCCGTTCACCGGAAATTGATGCCTACCTATGAGGAAAGGCTTGTCTGGGCAACTGGCGACGGGCACGGTTTACGCACCCATAAGTTAGGCGCATTTGCCGTGGGCGGCCTTAATTGTTGGGAAAACTGGATGCCCTTAACCCGCGCCAGCCTTTACGGTCAGGGTGAAAACCTTCATGTCGCCTGTTGGCCTGGTAGTTTGCGCAATACGGAAGATATCACGCCGTTTATTGCCAAGGAGGGACGTTCCTTCGCGGTCAGTGTTTCCAGCTTGATGCGACGCGAGGATGTACCGCTTGATATGCCTTACGGCAAAGACATCAAAGAGGCTTTGCCCGAAATGCCTGCTAATGGAGGCTCGTGTATTGCGGCCCCAGATGGTTCATGGGTTTTAGCACCAGAAACGGGTAGGGAAAGCCTGCGCTTTGCCGTGATAGACTATGATTTTGTACGCCGAGAACGACAAATGTTTGACCCGTCGGGGCATTATTCGAGACCAGATGTTGTTTCGCTTAACCTAGAACAAACCCGCCAGTCTTGTTTGCATATTAAAAGATGATTGGATTTAACAGCTATCCAGCCAACAACTCATTGGAATGTGCACCAGAGCAGGCGATTAAAACAAAGTTTGTATAACTGAATTTATTGCCTTGATTAGTCAACGAGTTGTAACTATATGACCCATACAATATTGACGCGGGATGGAGCAGCCCGGTAGCTCGTCAGGCTCATAACCTGAAGGTCGTAGGTTCAAATCCTACTCCCGCAACCAAACACAAAAAGCCCTCGCATCTTGCGAGGGCTTTTTGTGTTTCTATGGATTGGAATTGTAGTTACATTCTTCAGGTGTAATATCCAATACAATGTGACTTTGCGTTTTTTAGATGATGAAATGACACAAGAACAGTTAGGTGTGCAGGTTGGCGTAACAAGACAGACTATTGCGGTATTAGAAGCGGGTGAATATTCTTCAACACTTTGAGGCCGCATTTCGTGTAGGCGGTTCAGTTGGATGAAAGTTGCTTAAACCAGGTGGCGGCAACTATGGTGGTTTATTTGGTTTAACAACTAATGATCAGAAGCTGAAGAGTGACGCTGTGCTTTGCTCTACCAATTACAGTGTTTGCGAATAGGCTGCAAAGCTAACTCAAATCCTGTTAGGTCGTAAGTTGATATGTCTCCATCTATTTTTACTTTCAACTGATTGGCATTTAGTATTCTTTTAGCGAATTCGATAGAATTTTTGGGAACAACATTGCTTTGATCTTCGCCAGCAACAAGCCAGTTTTCAGTTTTCGCTTTATTATCATCCAGCCGAAACATAACTGGGGTGGTTGCACTAAAAGAAATTAATTTTTCATTATCAATAAAAACCAATGTTTTATTGTTGGAGCATTGTATAGTTATTGTTCCGCGATCATCATCCATATAGCCTAAATTGGCATTTTCGGAAAACTTGAAACTGTAAGCGATTGTTTTGTCAGTCATTTCATCGACTGTGACATTGGTATACCATCCATTTTGATTTTTTGTTTCTGCAGAAGCGTTTAAACTCCAAGATAATACAGCAAATATCCCTATTTTAACTATTAGGTTTTGATTTATATGCATTTACCCCTCCAAGCTCTCAAAGTAATAATTAATTATTGTAATTATGCAATTTAATCAACCCAAAAGGGTAATGGGAGACGCAATGGATTTTTTTGATTGGCGAAGACATAGGGGCGGTGTTCAGTAATTAATAACAAAGTGATTTGCTTTTCTTGTGTCTATTAGTATTTTCGGAGCAACAATGGAGCACGATATGACTGTAGTTAGATGGATTTTGGTTTTGGCTTTGGCCGCGTTTTTTGTCTTTATGGGGGTGCAGAAATTCGGGGCGGAGAATGTGGTCTTTGCGACGATCGCCAAAAATTCTGGTATATCTCTGTTTGAACCGCTGGTTCGCATGATTACAGGTGCGGCTGAAATATTGACCGCGCTTTTATTAGTTATTCCTAAAATGCGTACCAATGGCGCACGGATTGCTTTGCTGATCTTATTGGGAGCAATCGGCTTTCATCTGTCGCCCTGGCTCGGTATCAGTGTAGAGGGTACGGGTCATAGCCTGTTCATGATGGCAATCGGTGGGTTTATTTTGACCTGCACCGTGCTTTTACTGGAACGGTTAGCCAGTAAAAGAACGACGGAAAGAAAGCATTAGCGTTTCGCCAACACCATTTCCAAGGTCACGGTTTCTCCAGCACGGTCTACTATGACTTCGACCTTATCGTCTGGGTTAAATTTGCCCAACTCGTTGGTGTAGGCTTGTAGATCTTTAACCGCAACACCGCCGAAATGGGTGATTATGTCGCCTTTCATAAGCCCGGCCTTTGCGCCGGAGCTATTGTCTGAAACCATCATGACTTTAACACCGACACCTTCAAAAGCGAAATCGGGCATAGCGCCTGTACTGACGCTACGGCCTTTGCGTTCGCCCGCTGGCGGTAGGACTTTCTCGGTACTTGGTTCGATTTGCACTGTCATAGGTTCAGGGCGCCCGGCCAGATATTCCACCACTTCTTTGGTCAAGGCGGCAACGCGCATTAAACTACCTGGTTTAATTTTTTCGGCAGTATCGCTTGGACGGTGATAATCACCGCTGGGCGCACCGAAAATATGGATGGCAGGAACATTGGCTTCCAGGAACGCCGTATGGTCTGAGGCGTTGACCGATTGCTTGACGAGGTCAGTTTGAATACCTGTCGTTGCCGTAGTACCCATGAAAATAAACGGCCACTCACGCGCGGATGAACTCCCGAAAATCATGATTTTATCATCAGCGCGACCAACTGTATCCAAATTAACATTGGCGAACATTTTATCTGCAGGATAATCTTTGGCTGTTTCTACATAATGGCGCGCCCCAAGCAGACCGGCTTCTTCTGCCGTAGCGGCTAGGAAGACAATTGTGCGTTCTGGTGCGGATTTAGATAGAGACCTCGCTATTTCCAACATTACGGCAACACCCGAAGCATTATCGTCTGCACCCGGATGGATTTGGTTTTTAAACGCATCGCGCACACCTGGCCAGCCATGACCAAGATGATCGAAATGTGCCGAAAGAACCACAGATTGTCCGGCATATTTCGGATTGGTTCCGGGAATAATGCCGACGACATTTCTAACCTCTACATTGTTACCGTCAGGGCCCTGTACAGAGAAACGTTGATAATAACCAGCCTCGCCACCAGGTTTAAGACCTGCGGCCCTAAACTCGTCAGCGATATATCTGGCGGCTTTCTTTAAGCCAGCCGTGCCAACACCGCGTCCTTCATATTCTTCTGACGTTAATGTTTCCACCACACCCATCATGCGCTTGCTGTCAAAAACAGGCTTGAGTTGGGCAAGGGCAGGGCGGGGTTTGATCTTGGCGGTTGTTGTTACGGTTTTATCAAGTATGGCCACCAGAGGCGAGCCAACTGCGGGCCATTGGCCTTTGGCGGAATTGGTTGGCTCATCGCCGGTAAACGCCAAATAGGAGTATTTGCCGTAATGGGGTAGTTTGCGGGCCAGGCCTGCTACGGCAGCATCTGAATGGGCCGTCAGGCCAACCACGACAACTTCCGGGTCGTCCTTGTGACGCACCACAATTATGGTGGAATTTTCAGCCAGAGACAAATCTCTACCGCCGAGACTAACGGATTTGTCACCAATACTACCGTCATATTCAGCTAATGATTGCTTGACATTGTCGTAGAATTTATTGTTGGCACCCAATACCCAGATAGCACCTTCTGCCGGTAGGGCGTCAATATCCGAATCTTTGATGATTTTAACATTGCCGCGACCGCTCCACAAAGCCGCCAGTTTGGAATAACGTGAGCTCAGCTCTGGTGTTGTCCGAGTTGGCAGGACAAGCGTAACTGTCTCAGCACCAAAGGCCCCGCCGAGTGACGGCGGTATTTCGGCCCAGTGCAAACGGCGAAACAGGTTAAATTCAGGGTCGACTTCTACACGCACCACATGGCCCTTAACCGGCAAAGAGAATGCTTGCTGGCGTTCGGTCATATTGACTGTGTGTTGTGTGACACCATCAGCGGTAAAAATAGCGACGGGGACTTGCAGGGTAAATGCATCGCGGCTTTGGTTTTGCTGAAGCATTAAGGTGAGATTATCACCCTCTTGTGTTGCTTTCTCTATGGCCAGTTCTGGCGCACCTACACCGTCAACCCACTGTTTGAAGAAAGGCTTTAGGTCTTTATCAGTTGTTTCTTCAAACGAAACCCGGATATCGTCCCATGTACCTACTGAATATTTGTGTTTACGGTAGAAACGCTGGAAACTGCGCACGAAATTCTCGTCGCCAACTTGCCCGCGCAGCATATCAAACACCATAGATGTTTTGCCGTAACCCACTGCCTGGGTAGGGCCGTCGGTGCGGCCAATAAAATCTTTTAAGGCAAAATCGGTACTGTCATCAACATAACTGGTATAGCCTTGTAGGGTCGAGCGGCGGGATCCTGCTCCTTGGCCGCGCTGCTCGGCGACTAGATGATCAGCCATATAGGCGGTTAGACCTTCGGCCCAATTTCCTGTGTCAAAATCAATATAAACGGAATTACCCCACCAATTGTGTAGAAGTTCGTGCGGGTATGAGGAATGTAGGATAAATGGGAAGCGGATGATTTGCGAACCCAGTAAAGTAAAGCTCGGCATGCCATATCCGGTTTCCCAGAAATTCTCAACCAGAGCGAATTTTGTATAGGGGTAGGGGCCAAGCATCTGGCGGTACATTTCCATGTATTGTGCCGTCACTTCCAGGTATTTGTTGGCCATGGCATCGTCTGGTGTACGCAAATAGGCCATAGCGGTTACATTGCCTATGGGCAATTCGTACTGGGTGAACTTTGCGCCAATAACATAGATTTCTTCGGTCGGGGTCGGCGCTGACCATTCGTCGTAATGCTTGCCGTCCACGTCTTCATTGCGCTTGCGTTCGCCTTGAGAGACTGATGACCAGCCTTCTGGCAGTGTAACGGACAAATCATACGTTATCAATGTATCCTCAATCGTCGGTATCCAGTAAGTCGCACCAGCAAGATAGGCACCGCGCTCTTCTATGAGGCCGGGGGAGGAGGAAAATCCGCGCGAATATTCTGCGCCCAATTGCCGAATTTCGTTGTTAATTTCGCCGGTTAAGGACAATGTGATTGTGTTGTCACTACCTTCAAATCCGCTCAGTTCATAAATATTTATCTTGATAATGCTGTCTTCAGATGAATTATCCCGATCCATACCCAGATCATCAGCATTGCGGTTTTCTGCTACGAGCTTCAAATTTATGTCGCCGGCAGTTTTCGTGACGTCCAAGTCAGCATTAATCATGATGCGTAGCCCGTCCTTGGCCAGGTCGTCTGGAATAGTCAGGACATCACTTGCTACTAAGCTATGGGTTGAAGGTGTAATCTCCACATCTATTTTATGATATAGTGTTCCTTTTGTGGCTGATTTTTGAGTAGTCGTGGCTTCTACTGCCTCAGTTTTCATTTCCTTGGGTGAACAAGCAGTAATGGTGAGAGCACAAAAGCAGGCAAGAATAAAACGCAACATAGATAATCCCTTTAAAATTTATGAAGAAGCTATCTACAAAATGTGGTTAACACAAGCAAATGTGGTCAACACAAGCATTTGAGTTAATAATTGGCCACACGGTGGACGCAGAGCTTTTAAATCAGGGCAGCGCTAATTAATGCTGCGTAGCTCGAACGGGCTATCCAGCGAAAAAGCAGGGATTTCTACATCAAAACGGGTGCCGCCCGATGTTAGCATTTGGTAAGTGCCGAGCATGACGCCGGATGGTGCAGACAGCGGCGCACCCGATGTATACCGGAACACTTCGCCCGGCTTTAAATTTGGTTTCTCGCCGACAACGCCTTCACCGCGGACTTCCTGTACTTGGCCATTACGGTCAGTAATTTGCCAGAACCGTTCAACCACTTGCATATCTTCTTTGGTTTGGTTTTCGATCTCGACCGTATAAGCCCAAATATAACGCTCATCGGCGTCTGAGGATTGTTCATTTAAGAATTCAGGTTCAACCCTGACAACAACATCGCGTGTTCTTCGCTCGTACATCCTCTTTGCCTTTCAAAAGTCGTATTTAACAGTTCGTTAGCTATCCATACCTCAACGCGCTAAAGGTGCAAGATAATAACCCAGCCAAGCGAGCGAATTAATCATGTTAATACTCTATGAGGGTAGAAAAATATCTGCTGTTCAGGCGTGGGTGGCTCTGGTAGAGGCTAATTATGAATAGAGAATCACCATATCCAGCCGGGATTCTTCCTGCGCAGGATTTAGCGCAGTTGATTGCTGATGGGCATGTGCATGCCCGCAATACGGACGAGCCTACATTAGGCCGCGCGTTTGAACCAGAAATCGAGGCGGGACAGATACAGCCTGCATCGTTAGACTTGCGGTTGGGGAATATAGCATACCGACTGCGCGCATCGTTTTTACCGGGTACAGGACGTTCAGTCGCTGATTGTTTGGACAAGCATTTGGTCATGCACGAAATTGATCTGACAAAAGGTGCCGTATTAGAAACCGGATGTGTATATCTGGTACCATTGATGGAAAGCCTACAATTACCGGAAGAATTATCGGCGCGAACAAATCCGAAAAGTTCCACAGGAAGGCTCGATGTGTTTACGCGTGTGATTGTCGATGGGGCTTCGCAGTTCGAGACAATTAATCCAGGTTATACGGGACCGCTTTATGTGGAGATTGCCCCGCGTACATTTTCAGTTTTGGCAAGGCCGGGTGACCGTTTGGTACAAATCAGATTTAGGTGCGGGGCTGAAAATATTCTGCGTTCCCAAACCGTCAGTATTGACCTTAAAGCTAAAGGTGCGGACGGTATTATAGGCTGGCGTGCGCGCCGACATTCGGGCCTTGTGGACATTGCCGGCGTTGCGGCGCACAATGCACTCGATTATTGGCAACCACTAACGGCACCTCACGGGCGCCTTATTCTTGACCCTGAAGAATTTTATATTTTGGCCTCTAAAGAAGCCGTGACTATTCCCGAAGATGAAGCTGCAGAAATGGCACCCATTGCACCAGAAATTGGTGAGTTTCGGGCACATTATGCAGGTTTTTTCGATCCAGGATTTGGCTTGAAACAAGCGGGTGGGGCAGGGTCGCGGGCCGTTTTGGAAGTCCGAGGCCGCGATGTGCCGTTCATGCTTCGCCACGGACAGGCCGTGGCCAAGCTTGAATTTGAAGCCATGAGCAGCGTACCAGAAAATCTCTACGGAGATAACGGTTCCCATTACCAGGCACAGGGCCTACGCCTTTCTAAACACTTTAAGCAGTAATTTTACTCTAAGCAGAGCAGCTGGCTCCGCCGAGGACGCAGAATTTTGCGCAGTGGGGGTGGTTTAGTTTTATGGGTGCGCGTGCGCCACGTAGTGACGTGCCTAATTCGAATTGATCATCGTCCCATAATAGTGTGCATGCCAGAACACTCGCTTGCTTTGCGCCCTTACGGCGCACCACCATGCGAGAACTTGAACACATAATATCGTTCGGGCTTACGCCCAAAATTCCCCAGCAGGCAGTGGTGATTTCCGGTACATCTACTTGTTCGTCCATTTCGGGGAACAGTACCAATTGTTTGGTGTCGGTTGTATCAATATTCCAGCCATTTTTCATTATGAGGTCTGCATAACCCTTGCGAGATTTTTCTTCGCTCTCGTTCCATATTGTCCGCCCGGCAATGTTAATGTTGAAACCATTGTCAGACAACCAGTTGAGCCCGCTTAGGGCGGCTGAGAAACTTCTGACACCGCGTTCATGGTCGTGATGCGCTTGTGCGTAATGGTCGAGACTTATGCGTAATGTCATCGTGTTGCCGAAGCGTTTATGTAAATCCAATAACCCTTTTTGTATCCGTGGTCGCATCATCGGTTTCATGGCGTTGGTCAGAACCAGCAAAGAATGCCCGCGCTCAAGCGCCATTTCCGAAAGTCGGATGATATGCGGGTTCATATAGGGTTCGCCGCCAGTGAAAGCGATTTCAATTTGGCCGTAGCCGAGTGCTTCGACCTCATCCAGGTAAGGCGCCATATCTTGGGGTGCTAAGTAGATGAAATGGTCCGCTGTGGGTGAGCTATCAATATAGCAATTGATACATTCTATATTACAAAGTGATCCGGTGAAAAACCAAAGCGTCTTTAAGTCTTTAAAGTGCACCCGGGCTCGTTTTTCGCCTGCCGCCGTTAGGTCCGGGTTTTGAAATTTTTTTGTATCGAGAGCGGGTTGGCAACTCTGATTCTTTGGGTTGGTAATTATATTCATGCCGCCTTCTAGCGGATTGTTGATAACCTGTCATAAAATTTTTTGTGAACATGTGTGTAAAATTACATTGATAAAATGGAAAGTATACTTGACATATATATATTTGTTGTTATGTAAAGGTCACTTGACTAATCATGGAGAAAGATAATGACACAAAAACAAGCGCACCGCAGATATATGAAGCTCTTTGTTCCCGCAATGGCTATGTATTTACTCAGCATGTTTGGTATTAGCTTTGCGCGGAAGAACGCAACAATGCCTGAACCGCTATTATATGGGCTAGCGTTCATTCCCGCTGTTTTCATCCTTATCTGGATATGGGGGCATATGCGCTATATTACTGAACTGGATGAGTATTTAAGAGGATTGCAGGTCCGTGCCATCATGTTTGGCATGGCAGTAATTATGGCATTTTCCACAGTTTGGGGATTGTTAGAGGAATTGGCGGCGGCGCCTGCTGTGCCAATATTCTTTATCGTCCCAGGGTTCTATTTCGCCTACGGCCTAGCCTATGTGGTTATCGGGAAACGTGCAGGTATTAGGGGTGGTTATCTATGAAAAACCGCTTGAAAGTTCTCCGGGCTGAACGGGATTGGTCACAGGCCATTTTGGGCGAAAAGCTTGATGTTTCACGGCAAACCATAAATGCCATAGAAACCGGTCGCTACGACCCGTCTCTGCCGCTTGCATTCAAAATTGCCAGACTATTTGAATGTACCATCGAACAAATTTTTGAAGACAACCAAGGAGAAGAGAATGCACAAGAATAACACATATAGCACTCAAAGTTTAAAGATATTAAGTGCTGCCATATTGGCTGCGGCTTGGATGATAGCTGGCCCTGATGTCTTGCAAAAGTTTAGTTGGCACCCGAAAGTCGTTGATTTGTTAACCTGGGTGCCAGCCATGACAGTGTTCTTTTGGTCTATATCTGGCAGTAAGACATTTTTAGCTTGTGAACGCAGGGCTTTTAAAAGATTGTTAGGCTTGTCATAAGGGGTCGATGAAATTCGATTCTATTCACAAAACCAAAGCCCGTAATGCGGCTAAAATAATCCGTGCCAAATTGGCGGCGAACCGGCCAGGTGCAGGTGTCGAGCTATTACGCCACTGGCCCGATGTCGGGTATAAACCACATAGAGATAAAGGGCGCGTTGCAGCCTATATCCCCATCCACAGCGAAATTGATGTTTGGCCATTGATGCGGGCAATGGAGCAAGCCGGGCATTCTCTTGCCTTACCGTGCATTAAACGCACAGCCCACCCACTTGAGTTTCGAGAATTTACGCCAGGCGACATGCTGAAACGCGGCGCATTTGGCACGCGCGAACCTATGCGCAGTGCGGCTCTTGTGACACCAGATATAGTTTTGTTGCCATTGTTGGCTTATGCACGCAATGGCACCCGTCTAGGTTACGGCGGTGGGTTTTATGACCGGACTTTGGCAGCTTTCCGCCAAAAAGAAACGCATGCCGGACAAATCTTTGCTTGCGGCGTGGCTTACTCTGGGCAAGAAGTGCCAACATTGCCCACTGGCCAATACGACGAGAAATTGGATGGTGTGTTGACAGAAACTGGATTTAGGAAATTCACATGCGGCTAAGACAATGAGACTGGCATTTTTTGGAGACGTAGTCGGGCGTTCCGGGCGCAAAGCGATCAGCAAGCATCTCCCACGTCTCCGAGCGGATTTGAAATTGGACGCCGTTGTTATCAACGGCGAAAACGCGGCAGGCGGCTTTGGCATTACCGAAGCAACGGCAGGCGAACTTTACGATGCGGGTGCAGATGTCATCACGCTTGGTAATCACAGCTTCGATAACGCCAATGCACTCACATATATCGAGCGCGAACCGCGTTTGTTACGTCCAGTCAATTATCCAGCGGGGACTGCACCGGGAAAGGGTTCTGGCCTATATGACATTGGTGGTTACCGTCTGTTGGTGGTTAATGTTCTGGGGCGGGTGTTTATGGATGCTTTGGATGACCCATTTGTCGCAATAGCTGCGGAGCTGGAAGCCTGCCCACTCGGCGAAGTCGCGGATGCTATTATCATAGATATTCACGCCGAAGCGACGTCTGAAAAACAAGCTATGGGGCATGTATGTGATGGTCGGGTTTCGTTGGTGGTTGGCACCCATCAACATGTCCCCACAGCAGATACACGCATTTTACCAAATGGTACGGCTTATCAGACGGACGCAGGCATGTGTGCGGATTACTCAGGTGTTATCGGGATGGACAAGGCCGAGCCTATTCACCGCTTCACCACCAGAATGCGCGGTGGGCGTTTTGAAACCGCTAGCGGCGAGGGAAGTGTTTGCGGTGTCTTTGTAGAAATTGACAATAAAACTGGGCTAGCCATACGCGCAGAACCAATACGCGTTGGGCCAGGGCTTATGGAGCATCTGCCTTTAGGATAATTACTATTGCCTGAGGGGAAACCTCTTTTATTGTGTGTATATTTTCGTGTCTATGGGTTGATAAGTTGGGTTATGCTTCCCATATTCTCTGGATAGACAACACATGATTTGAAACAAAACTATGACTGAAAAACAAACATTACCGGTTCTTCCTCTGCGCGACATTGTGGTTTTCCCGCACATGGTCGTTCCTCTATTTGTGGGCCGTGAGAAATCTATCAAAGCGCTTGAGGAGGTTATGAAAGCGGACAAGAAAATTCTGCTCCTGACCCAGAAAAATGCCAAGACCGAAGACCCGACCATTGAGGATATCCATGATATCGGCTGTATAGCAAAAATTTTACAATTATTGAAATTGCCAGACGGTACCGTTCGTGTCCTTGTCGAAGGCGGTATGCGTGCTCAGGTGGTTGAATTTACGGATCATGCCGAATATTTTGAAGCAAAAGCCGAACCTGTAAAAAGTAAGGGCAAGACGGCTAAAGCTACCAAAGTACTTATGCGGAGTGTGTTCGATCAATTTACAAAATATGTGAAGCTTAACAAGAAAATCTCCGAGGATATTGTTACAGCCGTAGCGGATACCAAAGATGCGGCTAAACTGGTTGATACTATTGCCGTGCACTTGAACGTGAAAATCGCGGATAAACAAAAATTATTGTCAGAAGTTGATGTAGCAAAACGGCTTGAAGCAGTTTTCACGCTGATGGAAGGCGAGATTAGTGTTCTTAAGGTCGAGAAAAAAATCCGCGGGCGTGTTAAGCATCAGATGGAAAAAACCCAGCGTGAATATTACCTCAATGAACAGATGAAAGCTATCAAGACAGAACTTGGTAGTGAAGAAGATAGCGATGAAATCGCGGATTTGACCAAAGACATTGCCGAAACCAAATTCACCAAGGAAGCCCGCAAAAAAGCCCAGGCAGAACTGAAAAAATTATCGCAAATGAGCCCGATGTCGGCAGAAGCCAATGTATCGCGCAATTATCTTGATTGGTTATTGTCTGTCCCGTGGGGCAAGAAAAAGCGCGTGCGCAAAGATTTGGCCGAGGCCCAAGCCATTCTTGATCGGGACCACTATGGTCTCGACAAAGTCAAAGAGCGTATCATCGAGCATTTGGCGGTACAAACCCGTATGAAAAAGCTAAAAGGGCCAATCTTGTGTTTGGTCGGCCCTCCGGGTGTGGGTAAAACCTCGCTTGGTAAATCGATCGCCGAAGCTACTGGGCGTGAATTTGTACGTGTATCTCTCGGCGGTGTGCGCGACGAAAGCGAAATACGCGGGCACCGTAGAACCTATATCGGGTCTATGCCGGGGCGGATTATCCAGCGCATGAAAAAAGCCAAATACACCAACCCTATGTTCTTGCTCGACGAAATTGACAAAATGGGGAGCGACATGCGCGGCGATCCTTCGGCTGCTCTTTTGGAAGTGCTCGATCCAGAGCAAAATGCCAATTTCAATGACCATTATTTGGAGGTCGATTACGATCTTTCAGATGTGATGTTTGTGACAACTGCCAATACGCTCGATATTTCACCACCTTTGCTTGACCGGATGGAAATCATCCGCATTCCCGGCTATACTGAAGACGAAAAGATAGAAATTGCCCAGCAACATTTGTTGCCCAAGCAGATCAAAAATCACGGCTTGCGCAAAGGTGAATTTACCATCAAAACCGAAGCGATCCGCGATATTATCCGGTATTACACCCGCGAAGCAGGCGTAAGGAGCCTTGAGCGCGAACTGGCACGGCTGGCACGTAAATCTGTTGCCAAAATTGTCGCTAAAGAAGCTGAATCTATCACTATTACATCTAAAAATATTGGCGATTTTCTTGGCGTACAAAAATTCCGTTTTGGTGAAGCTGACGACGAAGATCAAGTCGGCATGGTTACTGGGCTGGCCTGGACGGCTGCAGGTGGGGATATTCTGACCATCGAGGCGGTTTCCATGTCAGGGCGCGGTAAAATAACCATTACGGGTAACCTCAAGGATGTGATGAAAGAAAGTATTTCTGCAGCCAATGCCTATGTCCAGTCTCGCGCACCGGAATTTGGCATTAGCCCTAAAGTATTTCGCACTACGGATATCCATGTGCATGTGCCCGAAGGCGCAACACCAAAAGATGGTCCGTCCGCTGGGGTTGGTATGGCGACGGCAATGGTTTCTGTGCTGACGGGAATTAAGGTGCGCAAAGATATTGCCATGACTGGTGAGATTACTTTGCGCGGGCAGGTGCTGCCAATAGGTGGTCTCAAGGAAAAATTACTGGCCGCCCTTCGCGGCGGTGTAAAAACTGTTCTAATCCCACTTGACAATGCCAAGGACTTGGCAGATATCCCCGACAACGTAAAATCCAAGCTGGAAATTATCCCTGTGGCAACGGTCGATGAAGTATTGCAAAATGCGCTCACGAAACCTTTGACACCCGTAGAATGGACAGCTAAAGACGAGGCCGAACTGTCTGGGATGATGTCCAAAGACGGTTCACAAGATCAAGGCGGGCTGACCGCTCATTAAAGTCAGTTCATTGATCCAAACAGGCAAAGCCCATGTTGCAATGGGGGTGATTAGCTCAGATGGTAGAGCATCTCCTTTACACGGAGAGGGTCAGCGGTTCGATCCCGTTATCACCCACCAGCCTACGCCCCCCCAGATATAATAAAGAGGGGCTTCGGCTCGGCAAGCCAAAGGCGCATATCTACACCTCGTTAATTTCATTGCATTTTTTAAAAACTTAGGCAGACTAACGGGCAATGATATCTTGTTCGGAAGGGGACGTCATGAAATTTGTATTTGCCTTTGCAGGGATGCTAATTGCCCTTGCTCTGTCTGCTTGTGCACCGAGCGATGTAAGTGACATCGAAACTCCAACTCAAATTGTAGGTGCTGATAGAGATGCGCATGGATGTATTGGTTCAGCAGGGTATGAATGGTCGCAACTCTCTCAAGAGTGCATTCGCATTTGGGAGGGCGGGAGTGCACTTGTCGATGTGCGCGACCCTGAGGCAAATTCAGTGGCTTATCTGATAGGTGGGAATGGTGATGAAAAACTGGAACTGTTTTTACCTGTTGGGGAGAACATAATGTTGGAACTTGCGGAACCAAGAGTATGGAAGAGTAATACGGGTGGGCATGTTGTGAAATCAAACTCTGGTGGCGAGTATTCTGTATTTGATGAGGCCGGATTCCTACTGTTTCAAAGTGAGCATATGGGTAATGGTTCTGATGCAGACCTTATCGCTGACGATACAATTCGTGAATTTGGTAAAGTTGTGTCCATAGAAGACGGGGCATATCCAATGTTCTCGGTCAGTATTGAATTTCCAAAACGGGAAATGCAGGTGTTATTTTCGTTAAATGTTGAGGCGGCTGATATAGACCAAACGGCCCTTAATGATATGGTCGGAAAATTTGTTTCGGTTCACTATACAAGCGAATTGGAAACTGATCTGGCAGACATGTATCTGGATGGCGTATCTTTATTCAACAATAAAGACGGCGTTCAGGAACATTGGAAAAAAGTCACTGGTATTTTGGACGGCGCAGATGCACCGACTATGAGCGATTTACCTGGTCGCGTTTATCTTGATGTTACTGGACATGATAGGATGTCGTTTGAGTATTATATTACGGACGAAATGGTCGCGGCGAACGGGAAAGAAGTGACCGCCTATTATGTTTCCCAGGGCAGGCACAATATTACCAAGATGAAAATTTCCGAAGATTAATATAAGAGGCCGTTCAACATGAACCTGCATTCAATTTGGCGCATTTTCGCGTGGATAAACTTAGTTATTTATGCCGCCCTGGTTTATGAGATGTGGCGGCTCTTGACTGTGCCAACGCCTGAGGACTTGCCGCGCGTTACCACACTAGCACTTCTCATGGGCTTTGAGTTTCTACTGGTGCATTCTGCGGTGTTTATGGCCGTTATGCCCCGTAAAGTTTCAGTTTTCTTTCTACTGCCTGTCTATGGGGTAGTCGCGTTGGCGTTAAACTCTGGCACAGATAATAATGTGATACTCTACCTTTATTTAGGTCTTTTGGTAACCCGTCTTCGGTTTTTATTTTGGGATACGGATGCAAGGCATCGTTCTAGAGTGCTAAAAACATCTATAATAGCCGGTTTCTTATATTTATTTTCCGTCGCTGTAATTGCATTTGGCGAGACAAGCTTGCCCGAGAAAGGGTTGAACAAAGCATTCCTAGCTTCTAACAATTACTATGAGAATTTAACCGTGCACGGTATATTTACAGAAAACCCACATCTACCCCTCATAATGGGCATTATTTACTTCACACTGATGATTGTCCTAGAGCTATTTACGTCCGTTTTTTCTCGTTTTGAACTGGCTAATAAAGAGGAAGGTATTTAATAGAGAAATGGAAAACAATTTCTCTGGCTTTATTTTATAGGTAAATAATTTCGTGGTTCAGCATGAGTAACACAATTTGGCGCCACGATAAATGGCGGGAGGGGGGCTTTAGTCTCCTGACTGATGTGGATAGCTATAAGGCGTCCCATTATTTGCAATACCCGCCGGGCACGCAATATGTGTCCAGCTATATTGAAGCAAGGGGCGGGGATTTTAGTCATATGCTGTTCTTTGGGCTTCAGGCCTATTTGAAGCGGTATTTATCGCGGGCAATAACATTAGCTGAAATCGACTATGCTGAGGAAGTTTGGCTAGCCCATGGTGTGCCGTTCAACCGCCAAGGCTGGATGCATATTTTAGAGAAACACAAAGGTGTTTTACCGCTGCGTATCCAAGCCGTGCGCGAAGGCAGTGTGCTGCCGATAAAAAATGTGGTGGCGCAAGTTGAAAACACCGATCCAGAAGTGCCGTGGCTGACCAGCTATGTTGAAACCGCATTACTGCGTGCGGTTTGGTACCCGACGACCGTGGCGACATTATCGTGGCATGTGAAGCAAATTATAAGAAAATACTTAGAGAAAACCTGCGAAAACCCCGAAACTGAATTGCCCTTTAAACTCCATGATTTCGGTGCGCGCGGATCAACATCTTATGAAGCGGCGTCTCTCGGCGGGCTTGCACATTTGGTCAATTTTCAAGGTACAGATACTGTGAGTGCATTGCTGGCGGGGCGTAATTTTTACGGCGCGGATATGGCCGGGTTTTCTATACCTGCTTCCGAGCACTCAACCATGACGGCTTGGGGTAAGGCACGCGAAACCGAGGCCTACGGTAATATGATTGACCAGTTCGGCGGCAAAGACCGAGTGTTTGCCGTGGTCTCTGATAGCTATGATCTTTTCGGTGCAGTACGAAATATATGGGGCGGTAGTCTCAAGAAGAAAGTCATAGAAAACGGCGGTACGCTGGTGGTACGGCCAGACAGCGGGAACCCGATAAAAATTTGCGTGGATGTGGTCGAAAGCCTGGGCGATATCTTTGGCTATAAGATAAATACGCGCGGCTATAAAGTTCTTCCGTCCTATATACGCGTAATTCAAGGTGACGGCGTGCACGCCTTGTCTATCGAGGCCATATTGCAGCGGCTCAAGAAAAAAGGCTGGAGTGCAGAGAATATTGCTTTCGGTATGGGCGGAGCCTTACTGCAACGCGATATTCACCGCGATACGATGAACTGGGCGATGAAAGCGAACGCTATTAAATTTGCTGATGAGAATGATTGGCAGGATGTCTACAAAGACCCGATCACGGATCCTGGCAAAAAGTCCAAACGTGGACGGTTGGCTCTTGTTAAGGAGAACGGTATTTTTAAAACTGTCAGAAATTCTGACTTAAGAGAAAGAAATAACCTGCTCCAAGAGGTCTGGCGTAATGGTGAGCTTATACACAATCAAACTTTGGGCGAAATACGTGCACTATCCAATGGGTAATGCTTTTTTCCATATGGGCAGGAAAGTATATTCTGGAGTATGGTAATTCCCCATAGACAGAATCAATAATCTGCGTCAGACCATGGGAAAATCCAAGACTTGACTCGTTTGAGGGCTTGGAACATAAAAAGAACATACAATAAAACGTGGAACGCACACGGATTGCTAACGTAAAAAAGATAAAAGGTAGGGTGTTATGGCTGGTTCATTAAATAAAGTTACTTTGATCGGGAATTTGGGAAATGATCCTGAAATCCGCTCTATGAATAATGGCGGTAAAGTCGCCACACTGTCCGTCGCGACTACAGATAGTTGGAAAGATAAACAAACTGGTGAAAAACGTGAAAAAACCGAATGGCACCGTGTGGTGATTTTTGGAGACGGCCTCGTGCGTGTCGCTGAAAACTACCTGAAGAAAGGCTCAAAAGTATATATTGAAGGCTCGCTCCAAACTCGAAAATGGCAAGACCGTGACGGTAATGATAAATACACTACCGAAGTTGTCTTACAGGGTTTTGGTGGCACTTTAATCATGCTCGATAGTCGAGGTTCCGGCAGCGGCGGTGGCGGTGGCTACAACCAAGACCCAGGCTATGGCGGTGGAAGTGGCGGTCAAGGAGGCGGTGGTGGCTCCCGTTCTGCATCTGCGCAAGAAGGCCCTGCGGAAAAATATGATATGGATGATGATATTCCGTTTTAAGAATCTTGTCGTAGCTCTAAGCAAAAATTGTGAGAAATAGTAATTTCCCGCTCCGTTGCTATGTGTAAATTTCCCGCTATTTGTGAGCAGATGTAAATGGCTGCGGCGCACAAACTCTCCTGACATTCCGGTTAAACCACTTAAGTTACAATCAGTGCGAGAAAAAAGCCAAACCACATAGGGCTTGTTAGGGAAATCTTAGGGGCTTGTCATGTATATATTATCAAGTGGGAAAAATGGGGCTCGCGTTGAAGGATACTGAAACAAAACAAGTTCAAGCGACAGAATTCGTCAATACGTTGACGCATGTTGAAGAACCATTCGCCAAGCAGGCAGCATTAGCCGTGATTTGGGCCGGCGCTATTTACATTGCAATGGGGCCAATAACATCTGTTTCATGGCTATCCCTTGTTTTTCTGGGCATATTTTTACCGAAGCAAGCAAAATTTCGCAGCGAGATAAGCCGGCAACCCTACGGCCTTGTCAGTCAGTTCTTTGGTGTTGTAACTGCTGCTATATGGGGCGTAGCCCCATTTATGGTCTGGACGGCAGGTGATGGTAGGTATGACTATTTGGCTATAACCATGCTCGGTATCGGGTTTTTGCAAGTGATTAGCCAATATCGTTCCGAGCCAAGGCCGGCATTTTTGGTTGCAGTACCGTATTTAATGTTAATCGGGTGGTTTCTATATCAATCGAGGATGAGCACGGCATTCGTTGTGGCTCTCATCATAACCCTCGCTTACCTAATGACCTTATTTGGGTTTGTTTGGGCGGGGCAGAAGACAAAAAAATCCATTGTTGAGTACAAAATGGAGCAGGATAAGCTTAAGCGAGACTTAGAGATTGCACGAGATGAGGCGGAGAAAGCTAACCGTGCTAAGTCAGCATTTCTAGCAAATATGAGCCATGAATTGCGTACGCCCTTAAACGGTATTCTTGGCCTGTCCGATGTTTTGAGGTCTGAAACCATGAGCGAAAACCAAATGCGTAAAATTGATTTAATACACGATTGCGGTGGGAATTTACTATCGCTTCTCAATGATATTTTAGATATTTCAAAGATTGAAGCTGACGGCATCACATTAGAAGAATTGGAAATTGATCTTCATGATGTGCTTCAAAAAACATTTGCCTTTTGGAAGCCTGTGGCTGACCAGAAAAATATTGAGTTCATTTTCCAAAAACAAAAGGGCCTACACTCACACATAGTTACAGACCCAACACGAATACGTCAGTGTTTGAACAATTTAATAAACAACGCTTTGAAATTTACACCTAAAGGGGGGCGCGTTGTTATTACGGCCACCGGACGTCAAACCGATAAGCGCTATGCGTTGGCATTATCTGTACAGGATACAGGCATCGGGCTTAGTCAGGAAAACATCGGTAAACTGTTCAATCCTTTTGTTCAGGCAGATGGTAGTACTACCCGTAAATTTGGCGGTTCAGGGCTTGGTTTGGCCATTTCGCGCAATTTATGTCGCCTAATGGGCGGCGACGTAACTGTGCAAAGTATATTGGGCAAAGGGTCCATTTTTCGTATGTCTATCATGACGTCTATCGCCGATACACAGGAAGTCGAGCCAGTTTCTTGTGAAGAAATGCCTGTCTTAGCGGCTGAAATTATCGGGAAGCGATGCCTCGTGGCGGAGGATAATGAGATTAATTTGGAAGTTTTACTGTTAATGCTAGAACCTTACCAACTTGATATTGTCGTTACGCGCAATGGCCGCGCAGCCATTGATGTTTTAGAGACACAATTTATAGATTTTGTATTGATGGATTTGCAAATGCCTGTTTTAGGTGGTTTGGAGACAACAAGACTCATAAGGGGCAGTAATGCGCCCTATGCCAATGTACCAATAATTGCAATGACCGCTAACGCCATGACGGGTGATAGAAACAAGTGTATAGCCGCAGGTATGGACGGATATGTATCTAAACCTCTTGGGCGTGCGACACTCGTGGAAGCCATAATAGGCGTGCTATTGGCCAAGCCAAAGCGCAATAAAAATGTTGCCTGAAAATAACTAATATCACTATATTATAAAAATACAATTGATTGCCCAACAAGTCTGTAAATGCTATGTATCTTTGATAAATTCACACGATTCGGTGTGGGTAAAATTATTGGTATATTGCCAATATATAAGCAGTAAAACAGGCTGATGAATTGTCCGACGAAAATGACGAGATTGAAGAGGGCAATGGGCAACCACCGCACAACGGTGAAGGTCCGACTGAACCACCGCATGAACTAGGTGTATCTCCGATAAATATTGAAGAAGAGATGAGCCGGTCATATCTCGATTACGCCATGAGCGTGATTGTCAGCCGCGCTATTCCTGATGTGCGCGATGGGCTAAAGCCTGTGCATCGACGTATATTATACTCAATGCACGAAAACGGGTTTGTGCGTGAGAAGCCCTATAAAAAATCGGCCCGCGTGGTTGGTGATGTAATCGGTAAATACCATCCCCACGGCGATAATGCCGTCTATGATGCTTTGGTGCGATTGGCGCAGGATTTTTCAATGCGGTTGCCGCTCTTGGACGGGCAGGGTAATTTTGGTTCGGTAGATGGTGATCGTCCAGCGGCTATGCGTTATACCGAAGTCCGAATGGACAAACCGGCTGCTCAATTGTTGGCAGACATCGAAAAAGACACGGTCAATTTTCAAGAAAATTATGATGCGTCAGAGAGCGAACCTACGGTTTTACCTGCGCGTTATCCTAATTTATTGGTCAATGGTGCTGGCGGTATTGCCGTGGGCATGGCGACAAATATCGCGCCGCACAATTTGGGCGAAGTGATCGACGCTTCTTTGGCCATGATGGATAATTCGGACATTAGTGACGAAGAATTGCTAGAAATCGTGCCTGGGCCAGATTTTCCGACGGGGGCTTTGATTTTAGGGCAATCCGGTGCGCGGCAAGGGCTTTTGACGGGGCGTGGTTCGGTGATTATGCGCGGCAAGCATCATCTTGAGGAGTTCAAAAAAGACCGCACAGCGATTATCTTCACGGAAATTCCGTATCAGGTTAACAAGGCAAATTTGATAAAGAAAATTGCAGAGCATGTGCGCGAAAAACGCATTGAGGGTATCTCCGATATGCGCGACGAGAGCGACCGCGACGGTATGCGCATTGTCATTGAACTGAAACGTGATGCTGTTCCTGATGTTGTTCTGAACCAGTTGTTTAGGTTCTCGCAATTGCAGACTAATTTTGCGTCGAACATGTTGGCTCTTAATGGAGGTCGCCCGCAACTTCTGAATTTGCGCCAAATGCTGGAGGCTTTCCTCAATTTCCGCGAAGAAGTTATTGCCAGACGCTCAAAATTCGATCTCGCCAAAGCGCGTGCCCGTGCTCATATTTTGGTGGGTCTGGCAACTGCCGTCTCTAATATTGATGAAATCATAAAAATCATCCGGCGTTCTTCCAACCCAAAGGAAGCCCGCGAAAACCTGCTGTCGCGCACCTGGCCGGCACAATCCATGGCATCATTGATTACCTTGATTGCTGATCCGCGCTCTATCTTGCTTGATGATGGCGATATCCAACTCACTGAGGAGCAGGCCAAAGCTATTCTTGATCTCCGCTTGCACCGCCTTACCGGGCTCGGCATGGAAGATATTACTTCCGAGGCCGAAAAACTAGCGGCGCGTATTACCGACCTTTTGGATATTCTGCGCTCACGTCAGCGCGTTATGGATATTATCAAAGAAGAGCTTAATGAGATACGAGAGCAATTTGCCACACCGCGACGTTCAGAATTTGTCGCCGGCGGATTGGATTTTGAAGACGAAGATCTGATTACCGAAGAAGATATGGTGGTGACGGTGACAGCTGCTGGATACATTAAACGCACGGCACTTGATACATACCGCACCCAAAGACGTGGTGGTCGCGGACGCTCCGGCATGTCCATGAAAGATGAAGACTACGTAACTACGGTGTTTGTGGCTTCAACCCATACACCCGTTTTGTTTTTCTCGTCTACCGGGATTGTCTATAAACTCAAGGTCTGGAAGCTGCCTGTAGGCGGTGCCAATACGCGCGGCAAGGCTCTGGTCAATATATTGCCTATGCAATCTGGTGACCAGATTAACTCCATCATGGCGCTACCCCAAGACGAAGACAGTTGGAAAGACATGGATATCATGTTCGCGGCGCGCTCGGGCGGTGTGCGGCGGAACTCTCTGGCCGATTTCACGCGCGTCAATCGCAATGGCAAAATTGCCATGAAGCCTGACGAAGGTGACGGCATAGTCGCGGTGCGTATCTGTAACGAAGACGATGATGTTCTGCTGACAACCGCTAATGGTAAAGCCATACGCTTTAGAACCACAGACATCCGCCGGTTTGTTGGCCGCACTTCTAGTGGTGTGCGCGGCGTTAAGTTGGCTGAAGGTGATGAAGTTATATCTATGGCCGTGTTACGGCATATAGATATCGAAACGGACGAAGCACGCGCCTATATGAAATATGCAAATGCCAAGCGTAGGGCGCTCAATGCAGAGCCGGGCGAAGCAGTGGAAATCGAGGACGATAATTCCTTGTCTATGGAACGAAAAATCGAGTTGGAAGCGGCGGAGCAATTCCTCTTGACTTTGGCAGAAGATGGGTACGGAAAACGCTCGTCTAGCTATGATTACCGCTGTATGAACCGCGGCGGGCAGGGTGTTAGTGCTCAAGATTTAGGCCGTAAAGATAAGGAAGACGCTAAACTGGTGCGCTCCCTGTCCATATCTGAAGATGATCAGCTAATGATCGTAACCGACGGCGGTCAACTGATCCGCTGTCCGGTTAAAAATATCAGCATTATAAGCCGTTCTTCAAAGGGCGTTATGGTTATCCGCGTCAAAGACGATGAGCGGGTCGTGTCCGTTGAGAGGATTGAGGAGACGGATGATGAGGGTGAGGATAATGGAGAAACTGTAACTGCAATAAAGGATGACAGCGAAAGCTGAATGCGGTTATAAGGGCTTCATGACCAAAATAGCGAAAAGAACAGCATTATATCCCGGTACATTTGACCCAATGACCAATGGTCATTTGGATATCATTAGGCGTGCTTGTAAGCTCTGTGATAAGCTGGTGATTGGTGTGGCCATCAATAGTGGTAAAAACCCGTTATTTTCTCTGGCTGAACGCACCGTAATGGTCAAGGAGGCTCTTGGCGACATCCAAGGCGATTGTGAGGTTGAGGTAGTACCGTTTGAGGGTTTACTGATACATTTTGTTGAAACTGTTGGCGCTTCTATGATAGTGCGCGGCTTAAGAGCCGTGTCAGATTTTGAATTTGAGTACCAAATGGTTGGTATGAACCATAAACTCAACCCGGATATAGAAACGGTTTTTTTGATGGCAGATGCACAAAATCAGGCAATAGCCTCTAGGTTAGTCAAAGAAATAGCCAGTCTTGGCGGTGATGTTGCACCTTTTGTTAGTTCATCCGTCAAACAAAAACTAAAAGAGAAATTTTCGCAAGGATAAATGTTTATGATGACCCGTATAGCTTTCGCATTTATTGTGGCAGGTTCTTTGTTTACTACGGCCTGCGCTGAAGAACAGCAATCTGTTAAGGATGCGCCCGAGATTGTGGAAACTCAGGAGGTAGCCTATAACTTGCCTGTGACGTCTGATGCAGATTGGCGGGAATCTGATCTTGAAAATACTTTGTATATAAAGACCGTATACGGGACATTTGTAGTAGAAATGATGCCTGAATTTGCACCGAAACATGTGGAGCAAATCAAAACTCTGACACGCCGCAAATATTATGACAATATTACATTTCATCGCGTGATGAGAAATTTCATGAACCAAACCGGTGATCCGGGTGGTGATGGGACTGGCGATTCTGACTTGCCTGACATCTCAGCTGAATTTACATTCAGACGTTCTCCTAGCGAGATGCCAGTCACCTTGGTAAGCCGTCGGATGACTGAAGCAGGCGAGGTGGATACAGGATTTTACAAGGCGATGCCTGTGGCAACAAAACCGTCGGCACAAGCATTTATGACCAAAGACGGCAAGGTTGAAGCCTGGGGTTTACATTGCAAAAGTGTTACATCTATGGCGCGCGGCCCGTCTGAAAATAGTGCCAATAGCCAGTTCTTCTTGATGCGCCATGAATACAATTCTCTTGATATGAAATACTCTATCTGGGGTACAACGATTTGGGGTCGAGACGGCTTAACAAAGATAAAAATTGGTACGGCGGGCGAGACTCCGAATTTCGTACCTGACCAACTTATTTCTATGCGTGTTGCAGCGGATGTGCCGGAAGAGGACAGGATTGCAGTGCAAATTTTGCGCACGGATACGGATGCTTTTCGAACATATGTAAACTCACTGAAAAGCAAAACTGGCAAGGCACCGAATGTCTGTGATGTTGAAGTGCCGACGCGCCTTAAAAACAATTGAAACTTTAAAACAAACTCTTATATACCTCATTAATTACCTATAAAAACAAGGATTTACAAATGATTGATAAACTTATTATGACTGTAGATAGCGGCGATATCGTTATCAAACTTCGCCCAGATCTTGCACCGAAACATGTAGCCCAAATTACTGCACTTGTGGAAGACGGCTATTATGACGGCCTTACATTTCACCGCGTCATAGATGGTTTTATGGCACAAGGTGGTTGTCCGGACGGAACAGGTATGGGCGGTTCGGGTTCAAATATTCCTGCTGAGTTTTCAGATGCCCCTCATGCACGCGGCGTGTGTTCAATGGCCCGTTCAGCTAACCCAGACTCGGCCAGTTCCCAGTTCTTTATTTGCCTTGATGATGCCAATTTTCTTGATGGGCAATACACCGTTTGGGGCGAAGTCGAAAGCGGTATGGAACATGTAGATGCGATCCCAAAAGGTGAGCCACCTGTTGTTCCGGGAACTATTGTAAAAGTTGTCACAGCTTAGACACACAGCCCTAGACCTGCAGCCTAGATAATTACCGGGTCGTATCCTTATGGACGTTGAGCACTTTAATTTTGATCTGCCTACAGCGAGGATCGCTCTGAGACCTGCCAGTCCGAGGGATAGTTCTCGCTTACTTCAAGTTAAAGGCGGCGTGTTTACTGATCACATTGCCCGTGATCTTGCAGAGTTACTCTGCTCCGGTGATGTATTGGTGCTAAATGAGACCAAAGTTTTACGGGCTAGTTTGTCTGGTGTCCGACCGGCCCGTACGCACGGCGGCGGCGGGGATGTAAGTGTTGACTTCAATCTGCACAAGCAAGTATCCGGCGATACATGGCGGGCTTTTGCCCGTCCGGCAAAAAGGCTCAAACAAGGTGACGTGGTCAATTTTTCAGGTGAGTTAAGTGCCCAAATTATAGATAAACAAGAGGGTGGAGATGTTGGTCTCACATTTAACTTATGCGGTGAAAAATTAGGGCAAGCCATTGAAAATATTGGTAAAATGCCTTTGCCGCCCTATATAGCACGGCAACGTCAAGTCGATACACAAGATAATCAAGACTACCAAACTGTGTTTGCCGTCCAAGAAGGTTCTGTTGCCGCACCGACGGCCGGATTGCATTTCACACCTGAGTTGTTCGAAAAGCTCGAGGCTGATGGTGTAAAAATTGCTCGCTTGATTTTACACGTCGGGGCTGGGACTTTTTTGCCTGTGTCGTGCGATAATACTGATGACCATAATATGCATTCTGAATGGTACACAATCGACGCCGAGACTGCTGAACAGATCAATCAAGTAAAGCGGGCAGGCGGTAAGGTGGTTGCGGTCGGTACAACAGCATTGCGTGCGCTAGAAAGCTGCGCAAATGCAGACGGGCAAGTAGTGGCTGGCAGCGCAGACACGGATATTTTTATCACTCCAGGTTATGAGTTTAAGGTCATTGACGCCATGTTGACCAATTTTCACCTGCCTAAGTCGACCCTCTTTATGTTGGTCAGTGCCTTTTGCGGGCTGGACATTATGCAAGCCGCCTATAAATACGCCATAGACAATAAATACCGCTTTTATTCTTACGGGGATGCGAGCTTGCTTTGGAAGAATAATGGCTGAGTTTGAATTTAACATTCATGCAAGTGAAAGTGCGGCTCGTACCGGTGTGCTAAAAACATCGCGCGGCGAAATTCGCACCCCAGCCTTTATGCCTGTTGGAACGGCGGGCACGGTCAAAGCGCTATATATGGACCAAGTACGAGATGCTGGCTCAGACATTATACTGGGCAATACATATCACTTAATGCTGCGGCCAAGCGCCGAACGTGTAGCAAAACTTGGCGGTTTACATAAGTTTTCTGGCTGGCGCGGCCCTATGTTGACGGATAGCGGTGGTTTTCAGGTCTGGTCATTGTCAAAACTTCGCAAAATGAGCGAAAAAGGTGTGGAATTTCAAAGTCATCTGGACGGATCTAAGCATATGTTAAGTCCTGAGCGTTCTATAGAAATCCAAGCGAAATTACTAGGTGCAGACATATGTATGCAGTTAGATGAGTGCACGAATTTCCCAGCAAGCCGCGCTGAAGCTGCCAGCTCTATGGAGCTATCTTTACGGTGGGGCAATAGGTCTCTCGAAGCCTTCGGGGAGAGAGACATCCAGACATTATTTGCCATTGTTCAAGGGTCTACTTTCCCTGATCTACGGCAAATGAGTGCCGAGGCTAGTGTCGCCACACGGGTCAATGGGCGCGGCTATGGCGGTTACGCTATTGGCGGTCTTGCTGTTGGGGAGGGGCATGAAGTCATGTTGGAGACGCTGGAAAACGTCATGCCGTATTTACCAGCTACGCGTCCTCGATATCTTATGGGGGTTGGGAAGCCGATTGATTTGGTCGAAGCCGTTGCACGAGGTGTGGATATGTTTGATTGTGTCATTCCCACGCGTTCTGGTCGTCATGGCCAAGTGTGGAGTGATACTGGGCCATATAATATCAAGCGTGCAGAATTTGCCGAAGATATGAGTGCACTTGATCCAACAATAGATTGTCCCGCAAGCAGGGAATATTCCAAAGCCTACATTCACCATTTAATCAAAAGCGGTGAACTGTTAGGCGGAATGTTGCTTAGCTGGCATAATATAGCATATTTTCAAAACCTTATGGAGCGCATGCGACAAGCTATTTGGGGCGGTGAATTCGAAAAATTTGTTCGCGATTTTAGGCATAATTGGCAATATTAAAGTTAATGAAATAACCTGTAAAACACAAAATTTAGGCCTTGACCTCTGCATGAGCTAGCCCTAATTAACGCCCTCTTTTGGGAGCTGTTAGCTCAGTTGGTAGAGCAACTGACTTTTAATCAGTAGGTCCAGGGTTCGAATCCCTGACAGCTCACCAATATCTTACTGATTCTACGTTTAATAAGCGAAATTATGTAAATTATTTCTACTTATGGACTAAACTTCAATAAATATGGTGCAATTTTGCAACTTTCGTAAAGATAACCCTGAATTCTAGTTAAAATTACTACATGTAAAGCTAGTCAAGAGTCGTGATTTCGTGTAGCGCAAAAGCAACAGTATGTGTGTTAATACGTAATTGTGATTGAGTGCGAGAAATCGCAGTAAATATTGTGTCGATTTTGGGTCGACTATTTTTGGAGGAAAAAACATGAAGCTTAAGCTTCTTACAGCAGCGGCGAGTGTCGCTTTGTTAGCGGTACCGACTTTGGCATCTGCGAGTGATGCGGGTTGGTATGTCCGTGGTAATGTTGGTTATGGTGTTATAACCGATGTTGATTTAACGGGTGACCTTGTT
>Ga0316204_10003996_pt1 | contig 27686 bp, 29 predicted proteins | sample 6monrhotite_MG_2_FD_205661 | JGI IMG/M metagenome (GOLD analysis project Ga0316204, IMG submission 205661) | Microbial mat bacterial communities from mineral coupon in-situ incubated in ocean water Damariscotta River, Maine, United States -... | ecosystem: Environmental > Aquatic > Marine >...
TTCTATCTGTTCGACGACGCTCAATTTAAAGCCCAATGAATAATCACGCTGGCTCCGCCTGCGCTTTGCTATATCTACCTTGTCCATAATAAGTCCTTTTTCTGTCAACTTATTTCAGGACGGGACATCGGGACAAAAAAAAGGCCCCCACTTGCGTGGAGGCCTTTTCTATTTTTAGACTCGAGAGTCTGGGCTTATTTATGTACGCCCAGATTGTCGCGCCAGCCAGTGAAGATCTCATCTGCATCGCCTGGGAATGATTCGAATGCACGTGCAAACTCGTTATGAGTCTTAGCGTATTCAATCGGATCAGTACCTGACTTCCAGCAATCATATGCCTGGCTCAGAGATTTCGCACCAGCACCTGGTGAGTCGATGTGGCCGTAAGAACCACCACCACAAGTGTTGATCACGTTGCCGTGGCCGAGGTTCTCGAAGAAACCTGGCAGACGCAGTGCGTTCATACCACCGGAGATGATTGGAGTAGTTGGCTTCATACCATACCATTTCTGGTTGAAGTAGTTACCCATGCACTCATCACGTTCCAGCATATATGCCAGAACAGTTTCACCACCGTGGCCTTCCATCTTACCGTAGCCCATGGTACCGGTATGAATACCGGAAGCACCCATCAGACGAGCCAGTTTCATGTGGCACAGTGGGTCCATACCCATTGGGGATTTGTAAGAAGTGAAAGCACCATGGCCAGCACGATGATAGTGCAGGTATGTATCCGGGAATTCACGACGACAAGTAGTTACACCGTGTACGCCTGTTACAACACCATCAACCAGGAAGGCAACGTGCTTTTCAGCACCGATCTTGCCGAAGGCTTCCAGCAGGTAATCACCACGAGCGATCATCTCTTTGTAGCAGTCAGAAGTTACGTTAGCAGAGAAGATTTTCACTTCGCCTGTTTCCTGCTGTGCACGGTCCATGGCGTCAACAACCATAGGAATAACAGTCTTCATTGGGCAGAAAGTCTGGTTACCCTGTGGCTCATCGTTCTTGATGAAGTCGCCACCGAGCCAGAACTGGTATGCAGCTTTTGCAAACGGTTCAGGACGCAGGCCGAGTTTAGGCTTGATGATTGTGCCGGAGATGTAACCACCGTCTACTTCAGGACGACCCAACAGTTTCCAAAGGTCAGAAATACCAACATTAGGACCATCGAACTTATCAATCATTGCTTTTGGAACCTGGAAGTCGAGCATACGCAGGCCTTCGTGGTCGCCCATGCCCTGGTTGTTACCCAGAATCAGGGAGTACATCTGGGAAATCATCATATTTCCGTCAGTGATGTTGATGTCAAACAGGTCAACCGGGTAAGCAGCCTTGAACAGACCGAAACCGTCATCAAACGCAGTTTCATCAATTTCATATACCATGCAATCCACACCACGTGTGAAATCATCAGTGGTACAAACTTCAACGTTAGTACCAGTTGAAGATTCAGCCGCAATGTGTGCAGCCACTTCCAAGAAACCATAGCCTGGTGCCGGTTTCAGCTTATATGCAACAAGAAGATGCTTGCCACCTTCAATCAGCTCTGCTTCATTCAGATTCAGATCTGCATAACGATTCGATTGATCCATTCGGGAATTCCTCCAAAATTATATACATAGAAAGAAGCATAAGCTCCCTCTCCTTCGCCGCAGAGCAGCTTACCCCCCTGTTGCGATAATGGGAAGTCTACAAAGCTCTTCCATAATGTAAAATCAAAGGGTATGATGTATTGCATAAATAAATCTTATAGAGGCAAAGATGAACATTACCCTCAAACAATTGAAGATCCTTGAAACTGTTGTTGAACACAGCAGTTATACCGACGCTGCCAAGTCCCTGTTTATGACACAGCCAGCTGTCTCCATGCAGATCAAACAGATGGAAACACAAATCGAGCTCTCACTGTTTGAACGGGAGGGTAAACAGATTAAACTAACTGAAGCCGGTGGCGAACTCTTGCACTATGCCCGTAATATCCGCCAGCAGCTTGACGAGGCAGGCTTAATGCTTGAAGAGCTGAAAGGGTTAAAGCGAGGTAAACTGCATCTGACCATGGCATCTACGGCCAACTACTTCGCTCCGCAACTGATTGCCGCATTTCATCGTGATTTCCCGGGTGCTCAGGTCACACTGGCAGTCACCAACCGTACGGGGCTGCTTGATGCTCTGGATAATAATTCCACAGACATGGTCATTATGGGGAAATTTCCCAGAGGACATAAACTTACAGGCGAGAGATTCATGGATAATCCATTGGTAGTGATTGCTGCACCCTCTCACCCCCTCACCCGGCAGAATGCAGCCATACCGCTTTCTGATCTTGCCGATGAACCCTTTATTGTACGCGAGCGACAATCCGGTACCCGCATGGCAGCTGACAAGTTCTTCTCCATGCACGATATGCAACTAAAAATCGGCATGGAAATGAATCGCTCTGAAGCTATCAAGCAAGCAGTCATGGCGGAACTTGGCCTTGGCATCGTCTCATTGCATACGATTGAAATGGAACTGGCTCTGAAAAGACTGGTCGTCCTGAATGTTGAGGACTTTCCCATTATGCGCCATTGGCATATTGTTTATCGTAAAGGTAAACGATTTGCGGCTATCCCTGAGGCATTCAAAAACTATGTACTTGAACACGCTGAGGAGTTAATCAATATTGTGCCTTTAAACCATACATCCGAATAATCAAAAGGTGAATCCATGAAAAGCACTGCCACAGCCAGCCTTGAGTTTGATTTCCGGGGACAACGATATAAGCCCGCGATCAGCATCGATCTCGATGCGATCATGCAAAGACAGGGCAATCTGAACGGCCTGCACGACCTGCTTGCGACCTCCATCGGCCTTGATAGTTATACCCATGAGTATGATGTTTTGATCATGGAAGAAATCATCTTCTCAGAGGCTACCGGCCTTGCCTGCCAGTTCATTCATGAAGGGCGATTCAACTTCGACGGCTTTATTGGGGTATGGGAGACTCAAAAAATCCTCTCTATCATTCACCCTATCGCTGAAAAACACCTGAATATCTCCGATAATTCACACCACAAGAATATCGAAAAGGCACTGATTGAAAGCTATAAAGCCGGACAAAAAAATAACTCTGAACAAACAGCAAAGCGGCCCGAGCCTCACTCAGACTTTTTCTGATAACTCATCCTTCTATTTGATTCTTCACCAGGATCCGGCTCTGCAACCTCTTCGCCGAGCTTTCCTGCAAACATCTGCAATGTAACCTGACCTTTCACGCAATGGTTTACCTGCCGCTCGATATTTTTCATCAATTCAATCAATGACACCATATGTCTGGCAGTCAATTTACCGGTAGCCCCTGCCCGCAACAGCTGTGCCTTCACACGGTCGTAATGATTCGCCAGCGCCTCAATAGCTTCGGATTCCCGCTGCACAATCTCTTCGTTAGTCGTAACCTGTTTTACATCCTCAAGGATGGCGATGGCCATCCTGCGCATCTCTGCCAATGCGTCTTCCAGCTCATCATATACGCCTACAACCTCTTTGCTCTGTAACAGGTCGATCTCTTCGGCCATCTCGGCCACATCAATAAAATAACGCGTTGATGCCAACACCAAAGGCAATGCACTGGCTATCTCATCAGGCATGTCAGAGCGGCGTAGCTTGGCACAAAATGAACCCACCGCATCGGCAAGTTTGTGTAGCACAAAGCGATCAGTCCGTAGTCGCGGACTCAGGCTGGCCTCTGTATTAATCGCATCTTCTGCCATGCGAATAGCTATAGCCTGAATGCGCTCCATCTCCTTAATCAAGGCCTCTTGCGCCAGCTGAGGCGTACCGACCAACGTATTATCCAGGTACTTCGCTTGCGCCTCATCTTCTTCAGCAGCAACAAACTGCTTTTTCAGAAAAGAGACCAGCAGCTCTGTAAACGGCCACAATAACAAAACACCCAGCAGATTAAATACCGTATGAAACAGGGCAAGGAATGTAGCGGGCCCGGCCGCCATACCACTTGAGTGCTGAAACCAATCGATACCATACAAGAGCAATGGCAAGAGCAGTAGAGCTGCACAACCGGTCACTACATTAAATATTACATGCCCTGCCGCCATCCTGCGCGCATTCGGAGTTGCACCAATCGCTGCAATCACTGCCGTTGAAGTCGTACCCACATTAGCACCAATCACCATACAGGCTGCAGAGGCCAGTGTAATAACACCACCGGCCGCAGCAGTCAGTGTTATAGCTATCGCGGCGCTGGAAGACTGCATCATCAGTGTCATCAGGAACCCTACCCCGATAAATACAATCAGGCTTAGCAAGCCCCCCTCTTCAAAGGTTTCCAGGGAAATAGCCCCCTCAAGCCCCTCAAAGCCTGATTTCATCATATCCACACCCAGAAAAAACAGACCAAAACCAGCCAAAACCTTGCCAAGAGCAGCATAACGCCCATTCTGAAGCAGCAGTGCCATCAGCATACCGATACCGATTGCCGGTAGTGCAAAGGCTTTTAGATTTACATGGAAGCCGATAGTAGCAACCAGCCAACCTGTCATCGTAGTGCCCAGATTACTGCCATAGGCGACACGAATGGCGTGTTTAAGTTTGAGCAGACCTGCATTGACGAAGCCTATCGTCGCCACTGTCACTGCACTGGATGATTGCACCAACGATGTAATCAGAGCACCTGACAAGACCCCTCTGAGTGGCGTTTTCGTTGAGCGCCTGAGAATCTTCTGCAATGACTTGCCAGCCGAAAGCTTCAGACCATCGGTCATCAATTCCATACCAAGAAGAAACAGACCGATACCACCAACCAGTCCGGTAAATATCTGCCAGCTCAATAGACACTCCTCTCTGTAGTCCGGCTAAAACTCATACTTAATACTCTATCATAGCACGACTGTATGAAAAATGTTTCACTTTAGGATTGCACCCTATCTAACTGTTTTAAAAGATTAATATCAATGACTATAAATTAAGCACATCAGTTTCAGCTATCACGATACCATCTTCATCGGCATAGACATATTCACCCGGATTAAAAACCACACTGGCAAAACGCAGCGGTACATTCATCACACCCTGGTTTCGTTTTATCGTTTTTCTGGGAATGGTCGCAAGCGCCTTCACACCGAGATTCACTCTAGCCACATCGGCCGAATCACGAATACAGCCATTGATGATCACCCCTTCCCAACCATTGGATGCACCCAGAGCTGCCATCACATCCCCCATCATTGCGCAATGTAATGAGGCCGCCGAATCCACGACCAGCACCTTGCCCCTGCCGTCTGTTTCAAACGATGCTTTCAGGTAAGTATTATCTTCGAGCGCCTTAAGTGTGACAATCTTCCCATAAAAAGATGGCTTACCCCCGAAATCTCGAAACAGAGGCGCTGCAACCTGCAACGTTTCCAGAAAGTCATCATAGAGATCTGTAGTCTTAAACATGGCCCCTCCATCGCGGCAAAAATAGTGACAACACTAACCACCCATCTGTTTCTTGCACAGCGCTATAAGTATAAGTATATCAATGGGATACAGACTCACCAAACACTCATATCTAACGTCACTCCAGCCAGCCGGAACATATCGAAGTGGCACAAAAGCAGCTTTTCACCTAGTATTTCAGCCTGATATTGTAACGATGTAGTGTAGCACGCAGTATGCGCCCCATTCATAATGGCCAATGAGATGGTAGTTCATCTTGCTAACGCAGTCGCCCCAGCAATGGAGTGAATGGACTATACAGCATTTTGGTGGGTCCAACACAAGATAAATCGGAGTGATGAAAAGAGATGAATGAACTTATAGCAGAGGGTTTTCAGTTAATGGGCGTAGGAATGGGCGTGGTTTTCCTTTTCCTCGGACTGCTGGTGGGAGTCATTTCACTGGTATCTCGCATCATTCAAAGTTTTGAAACAAAAACGGTTACAAACATAGAAGGCGGCACTTCCGCATCTAATGACAGTGACCTGCTTGAAGTTGTCGGCGAAGCAGTTAAACGCTATCGCGCCGAACATAATCGATAAGAACCGAATAGATTTCAGGAGTAGTCATTAAGATGAATCAGCCACTGGGTATTACCGAACTCGTCCTGCGTGACGGCCACCAGTCCCTACTTGCCACACGCATGCGCATTGAGGATTTGCTTCCTTTAGCAGAAAAACTCGACCGTGTTGGTTACTGGTCCATGGAGATGTGGGGTGGTGCCACCTTTGATTCCTGTGTTCGTTTTCTTGGAGAAGATCCCTGGGAGCGTCTGCGTCTTCTTTCTGAAGCCACGCCTAACACACGCTCCCAGATGTTGTTTCGCGGCCAGAACATTCTCGGTTATCGTCATTATGCCGATGATGTAGTCAATACATTCGTAGAACGTGCAGCCAAAAATGGTATGGATGTATTCCGCATCTTTGATGCTATGAATGATATGCGCAACCTGGAAACAGCGGTTAAAGCCACCTTAAAGGTTGGCAAACACGCTCAAGGAGCAATCTCCTATACTGTCAGCCCTGTTCACACCCTTGATATGTGGGTTGATATGGGTAAACAGCTTGAAGATATGGGCTGCCACTCCATCTGCATCAAGGATATGGCAGGCCTACTCAAACCATACGTAGCCGAAGAGATGGTAACACGCCTGAAAGAGTCTGTTTCTATCCCACTCACTCTGCACTGTCATGCAACCACGGGCATGAGCACTGCAGCGATCCTTAAGGCGACTGAAGCCGGTGTTGATACTGTAGACACATCCATCTCATCCATGAGTCATACCTACGGTCACTCGGCCACTGAGTCTGTTGTTGCCATACTGGAAAATGAAGAACGTAAAACAGGACTGGATCTCAAACTACTTGAAGAGATTGCTGCAGATTTCCGTGAAGTGCGCAAAAAGTATGAGAAGTTTGAAGGCTCCATGCGTGGTATCGATTCACGCATCCTCGTAGCTCAGGTGCCAGGTGGCATGCTGACCAACCTTGAAAGCCAGCTACAGCAGCAGAATGCCTCAGACCGATTTGATGAAGTACTACAGGAAATTCCGAAAGTACGTGAAGACCTTGGCTACCTGCCCCTGGTCACCCCGACCTCCCAGATTGTCGGCACCCAGGCTGTATTCAACGTACTCTCCGGAGAACGCTATCTCACCATCACCAAAGAAACCGCTGGCGTATTAACCGGGAAATATGGTAAGACACCTGCAAAGGTAAATCAGGAGTTGCAGGTGCGCGTTCTTGAAGGTGGCAAACCTATTACCTGCAGGCCTGCAGACCTTCTTGAAGATGAAATTGACAAACTGACCGTAGAATTGTGCGGCATTGCCAACAAAAAGGGTTTTGACCTTGCTGATAACTTGATTGAAGATGTGCTGATCTATGCACTATTCCCTCAGGTAGCCCTGAAATTCTTCGAAAATCGTAACAACCCGGACGCATTTGAACCAAAACCGTGGCTGGAAGAGAAAAAAGAAAAATCAACCGGTGCCAATGTTACCGAACGTTATAACATTAACGTTAATGGAAAGGCCTACAATGTCGCGGTTTCACCTGAAGGTACGGTCACATCACTTCAGCCTGCAACAACTAACGTCAGCTCAGGAACTACTCCCGCTCCTGCAGCAAGCGGGCCAGCAAAACCTGTAGGCGCTCCGATGGCTGGAAATGTCTTCAAGATCAACGTCACTCTCGGCCAACAGGTCAACGATGGCGATGTGGTTCTGATCATGGAAGCCATGAAAATGGAAACAGAAGTACGTTCAAGTCACAGTGGCGTCGTTGCCAGCATCGAAGTCAAAGAAGGTGATCCGGTTGGCGTAGGCCAGCCTCTGATCACCATTGCCTAAAAAGTTTCTGACAAGCGAGTAAAAAATCACTATGCAGAATGAAATATTAGAAAAACTTTGGATCACCACCGGCATCGCAAACTTCGAGTGGGGACAAATACTGATGATAGGTGTAGGGCTACTGTTGCTCTATCTGGCTATTGTTAAAAAATTCGAACCGCTGCTGCTGGTACCAATCGGCTTCGGCGCAATTCTGAGTAATGTTCCTGTAGCTGGTATTGCAGGCCCTGATGGTATGCTGGGCATGATTTATCATGCTGGCATTGAAACAGGTATCTTTCCCTTGCTGATCTTCATGGGCGTCGGGGCACTGACTGATTTTGGTGCATTGATCGCCATGCCAAGAACCCTTTTGCTAGGCGCTGCAGCTCAGTTCGGAATCTTCACTACACTGATTGGTGCTCTGGCATTGAATATGATCCCAGGCTTTGACTTCACTCTCGCAGATGCCGCAGCTATCGGCATTATCGGTGGTGCAGACGGTCCTACAGCCATCTTCCTCGCCTCAAGGCTTGCGCCGGATCTGCTCGGTGCAATTGCAGTTGCTGCATACTCTTATATGGCACTGGTTCCAATTATCCAGCCACCAATCATGCGCTTGCTGACCACTGAAGCTGAACGCAAAGTAAAAATGGCACAGCTTCGTCATGTCAGTAAAGCTGAGAAGATCGCATTTCCGCTCACAGTACTGCTGCTGTGCGTTATCTTCCTGCCTACTGCTGCTCCACTGATCGGCATGCTCACCTTTGGTAATCTGCTACGTGAATGTGGTGTAGTCGATCGCCTCTCCAATGCAGCTCAGAACGAAATCATTAACATCGTCACCATCTTTCTCGGCCTTGCAGTCGGCTCCAAACTTTCGGCAGATAAATTTCTCAATGTTGAAACACTGGGTATTCTCGTACTCGGCATGCTTGCCTTTGCTGTTGGTACTGCGACCGGTATTCTGATGGGTAAATTGATGCATCGCTTAAGCGGTGGCAAGGTCAATCCTCTGATTGGTGCTGCCGGCGTTTCAGCAGTACCTATGGCAGCTCGCGTAGTAAACAAGGTTGGCCTGGAATCTGATCATCATAACTTCCTGCTCATGCATGCGATGGGTCCGAATGTGGCCGGTGTGATTGGCTCTGCCGTTGCTGCGGGTATTCTGCTGGCGATAGTTGGCGGATAAGGACAGAGCTACCGATATGCAGATTTCAAAAGGAAACATTGTTTCCATCCACTACACCCTGACCAAACCGGGTGGTGAGATCATTGAGTCATCACGTGATGCCGATCCGCTGGACTATATACATGGAACAGAAGCACTGGTTCCCGGCCTGGAGAAAGAACTGGAAGGGAAGATATCCGGTGACCGTGTGAGCGTAAGCGTGAAATCTGAAGATGGTTATGGCGACCGCAATCAGGATCTGATCCAGAATGTATCCCGTGACATCTTCCACTTTGATGGTGAAATTCAAGTTGGCATGCGCTTCCAGGCCGACACCGGTAGCGGCATAGAGTTGGTAACCATACTCAAGGTAGATGAACAGTGGATCACTGTTGATGCCAACCACCCACTTGCCGGTGAAACACTTAATTTTGATGTAGACATCATTGCGGTTCGTGAAGCCGAAAAAGTAGAAGTCCAACGGCTAAAACCAGCCTGAAAGGCTTGAATTAAGCGGCTGTTTCTGATATAAATACACCTAAGGAAAGTAGATCTCATCAACAAGGAGGACGCTTATGCTTGGTAGACATCAACACACCTCACCTGAGGAAACCACACTGGTCACACAACAATGGAAAAAGGTTCATCAATGGCACACTCAGGAAAAAAGACGTTTGAAAAGAGCGATGAATAAACGTCTGAGGCAAGCCAATAAGCTGGAAGCTGTAAACGATCTTCCCCAGACAGTTTAGATTCTTAGCCTGACAGTAACAAAGCCCTCCTTCTGTTTTCATACATAAGGAGGGCTTTGATGTTTTAGCCTACTGATCAGAGGCTCTCTACAACCCTCTGCGCCACCTGCTTATTATAATCATTGATCTTCCAGTGCGTGGGCATCCAGCCAACCAGAAAACGATAGAAATCAGCCTGAGCCACTGGAAACAGTGCTCGCCACTCCGATTCAAGTGCGGCTATATCTATAGAGCTACTGCGGGCCAGCAATGAATATTTTAGCTCCTTGAAATATTCATCTAACAGATCTTCTTCATACAACACATGCTCTCGATCATTCAGGCAGCTTCCAAGGAAATAGGCCACATCTTTCATGCCACACCCCCCCCCCACGTATTGGAAGTCTACAGCAGCCACAGACACTCCATCGGCAGAGAAGCAGAAATTCGCCAGCTTGGCATCACCATGTACCAGCGTCTGGAATCGAGCATTACTCAGTATTGAATCAATCACAGGGGCCGCTTCACACAAGGCCTCATCATCCATCACTGCCAACTCATCAGGACGTGTTGCCAGATGCCAGTATGTTCCTATTGGCCAAAGATCATCCGGTTGCTCTCCCATAAATCTGGCATGAAAATGAGCCAGCCATTTCAGGCATAATACCACCCCATCCAACTCCAGTTCGGTCTTACGCACAGGAAACCCTGCAGCATCCAGATCTTCCAATACTATCAGATGCTCCTCACCTATCGTTTCTGAAGCATAACAGTGTGGTACCCTGCATGAATCATCACAGCGACTGGCCCAATCCCGATACCATGCCATCTCCACTTCATAAGATTTCACTTTTCTCTGATGCGACAAATCATTATGCCAACCACGCGGATGATTCACTTCAGATGGAAACATCACATGTTTGATGACTGCACTCGTAGCTTCTGCTCCATCCAGTTCATAGCGTACAATCTCACCGTAACCACTCCACAAGGACTGGATCACCTCACCACGTTCAGTCGTTTTGGCTCCGGTTGCCTGGCTGACAATTTCATTTAACTGCTTATTCATTGCTTATCTCTTCTCGAATTTAATCATCTAACATCAAAGGTTACAGATGCTGTCATCTGGATTCATACTACAACATCATCCGAATATATGTATGGAAAGACAAGATCTGCACCTGAAAGTTGGCTTGGCCATACGATTTCCACTGAATTCTGTATGGACGCGAAAAACAGATCAGTGATGCATGAATTTATGATAAACCACTGCCTGCCATTGCCCTACTTTGACCTTCCTTGCGTGCCACCCAGAGTATGCTTGCCAGTATCACCAACAAAAGCGGCAACACTCCCAGGTTAACTGCCTGCCAACCTAAATGGTGCTGCAAAATGCCAGCAGTCAGTGATGCCACTGCCACCGTCGTAAATACAAAAAAATCATTAAATGCCTGAACCTTGCCCCGCTCTACCGGATGATAGGTTTCAGTTAACAGTGTTGTCGCCCCTACAAAAAGAAAATTCCAACTGACCCCCAGCAACAGGAGCGCCAGCAGAAAGTGGTATTCACCAGTTCCCAACAGATTGATCAATACACACAAAATACCCAGCAGCGCTCCAACAAGCATCACACGAAAGACACCGTAACGATGAATCAGATTCCCTGTGAAAAAAGCCGGAGCAAACATACCAAGCAAATGCCATTGAATCACAAATGCGATTTGATCAAATGACTGGGCATGGTGAGCCATAGCAAGCGGTGTTGCTGTCATAATCAATGACATCACACCATAACCCAGCATGCCACATAACAGTGCAACAATAAATCGTGGTTGCCGCATAATAATACGCAGTGGACGCTCCCTGCTATCCTCACCCGGTTGACTCATAGAAAGATGGGGTGGGAGCTTAAGAAAACCAAGTGTAAGCAGAGAGAGCAGGTAGAAACCCGTTAATGCGGCATAACTGCCTGCAAACTCAGCTGTATCAATCATATCATGGGTGAGATTAGCCAGGTTTGTACCCACAAAAGCTGCAACCACACCACCTGCCAGCACATAAGAGATGGCGCGGCTTTTATGCCCCTGATCCACTGCATCTGCAGCTGAAAATCGATAATAACTGGCAAAGCCGTTAAAAATACCAATCAGCATATTGCCAACGACAAACAGCCAAAATTCAGATTCAAGAATAGCCAAGAGTGAAATCAGGCTGCCAGCAATACCAAATAGTGTAGAGAGCATAAAACCATTCTTTCGCCCAATCCTTTCCATCAGCATTGCCGCCGGAATTGACGTACACATCGTTGCAATCGCCATAAGAGCAACGGGTAATGTCGCAAATGATTTATCGTCAGTCAGTGCAAAACCAACCAGAGCCGAGGTTGTAAGTATCAGTGATACTGCACTCACCGTCAGCGCCTGACTCAAAGCCAGTAGTGGTACATTACGTGTAAAAGAGTTCACCGTATCAGGCTCCTGTTCTAGACCAGATTGATTGATTTGCTAATGCTCGATGAACCTATTACTACAAGGCTATGTTGCAACGGCTTCGGGGTTTACTCGTAGCTGATCGGTATTCACCCTTATGCTACAACTGTTGTGCTTCTACCTGACTGGTTTATGGTCAGCAGCAGATAAAGTTACAACAGGGAGCAAGTGCTATGTCACTGACTATACCAACAGCCGTTCGCAGCATGCGCAAGGATGCACGGTTGGAAATCGATTGGGATGATAGCCACCAAAGCAGCTACAGCCATGAGCAGCTGCGCATTGAGTGCCCCTGTGCAGACTGTCGCGGTCATACACCTGATCAGGCCAAGGTCATTAGCGGCAAGGAAAATGTGCATATCACTCAAATTGAAATGGCTGGCAACTATGCGATCCGTATAGAGTTTGATGATGGCCACGGTACAGGCCTGTACACCTTCACCCAACTTCGTGATGAGATGTGCCAGTGTTCGGACTGTCTGGCCGCCTGAATCACTATGGTTTCAGCAATGACAGGTTTCAGCCCAAATGAATAAGGTGATTTATCAGATATTGGGATTGTTATTTTTGGGGCTCGGCATTATTGGAGTTTTCCTGCCGTTGTTGCCGACGACCCCGTTCGTACTCTTAACTGCCGGCTGTTTTGCCAAGTCATCCCCTCGCTTGCATCACTGGCTACTTGCCAACAAAACCTTCGGCCCGCTCATCAGCAACTGGCAACAGCACCAGTGCATCTCCTGCAACTCCCGGCGCGTCGCCCTGCTTTCCGTTCTACTGTTCGGCGGTTATTCCGTTGCCTTTGCTCTGGCTGATCCTTATTTGGTCACCTTCGGCGCAGCGCTGATACTCTTTTCACTGGCATACCTTTATCGCATGAAGGTATGTGAGCAGTAACAGATCTGTTTTGAATCAACTCTTGCGCTGAAAGCTGTGAACCCATACCTGAGACTCGCCATCCCACTGCATTCCTTTATGCATTTTAAGAATTAAGGCCTTATACATCGCCATAGATGGGTATCCTTCAGCCTGTGCATCCGCATCCCCCATCTCACCCAGGGTTTGACGTTTCAATCCGGTCACGATGAATGGAACACCATCCAGCTCAAACTCTTCATTGGGATAGGCGTAAACACCGTCACGACGCTGTTCTGTTTTATCTCCGGCAAGGGCTGCTGCCACAAGTTTCGGGTGTCGTACCAACCGGCTGATGTCACAGTTTTTTTCTGGAAAGTTATTCATATTACCGCCTTTATACAGCTGGATTATTCATACACAGAAATAATAACAACCATTTTAACTTGAATGATTATAATTCAAGTGCACATGTACTGCATATTGAACATGTACTGATAGACAACTATCATTGCATAATATACTGCTCTTGTTTGGAGGTTAATCATGCAAGTTGTTAATTTTACAGAAGCACGAAACAATTTAAAACGCGTACTTGATCATGTGGTAGAAGATGCTGATTACACAGTCATCAACCGCCGTGATGCAGCCGATACTGTTGTCATGTCTCTGGATTCATTCAACAGCCTGATGGAAACCGTCCACCTGCTGAGATCACCAGCGAATGCAACTCACCTGCAACAATCTATTGATCAGTACAATCAGGGTAAAATGATTGAGCGCCCACTGACTGATGCCTAAAATTCTCTGCTGGACCGATGAGGCATGGTCAGATTATCTCTGGTGGCAAACGCAGGATCGAAAAACTCTGAAACGCATTAACCGTTTAATTCAGGATACCATGCGCTCCCCGTTCGAAGGTATCGGCAAGCCCGAAGCACTGAGGGAAAATCTTTCCAGCTTCTGGTCACGAAGAATCGATGAATCCAATCGGCTCGTTTACGCTGTGGATGATAATCGCTTAACCATCATCTCCTGCCGCTATCATTATTGATTAATGAATATAATGCCCCCGAATTTCTGTCACGACGCTGTTATGTTTTATCACCGGCAAGCGTTGCAGCCAGCAGTTTCGGATGGCGTACCAATAGAGAGATGTCACAGGTTTTTTTCAGGAAAGTTATTCATTCTCCTTGTATATAAGAAATGTAGTCATTTTGTTCAGTAGCATTCTCTTTGAATTAAAAAGGAATATCTTCTGTTTCAAGAGACGAATCTTCTTCCAATTTGCAAAACTTAGTATCATATCGCAAAGGGATAGTTCCTACTGATCCATTTGTATTCTTTTCAACAATCAACTCAACCTTTTGAGATACGTCACATCTATACATACTTAAGCGATATAAAAATAAAATCACGTCAGCATAACCTTGAAACCCTTCTATATCATGTAAAATAGGCCGTTTGTCAGCGCGCTTTTCGCAGTCTACTGGCAAGGTAAAGTTAATTAAGAAAGGAACCTTCAAACTCCGTGCCACAGACTTAATTTTCTTCAAGCCAAGAACCAATTCATCCTTCGATCTATGTTGAATATGTTGCAAGTCATCTATAACTACTAAATCCAGTCTTTTTTCCTCATGAAGAGACCTCACGCCGTCCAATAAGGAAGAAATTGGTAGGTCAGGGGTATCTTCAATCATAAGATCACATTCTGATAATGCCCCTGCAGTTGAAGATATTTTTCTCCAATCTTCGGAAGCAATATTCGCATTAGTTATATGTGAGAACTCAATTTGAGCAACCGAAGAAATCATTCTTCTCGTCGAAATAAGAGTATTTTCTATGGAATTAAAATACACGCATCTTTTATTTTCTAGCACTGTCGATTCCACAATATTTCTAATAAAATCATTACTTCCGGCACCAGGGCGCGAAGCTACTAAGGTAACTTCAGATAAAGGTATCCCATCTATAGCCGCATCCAATGTGCTAAAACCAGTAGGCAGTCCGGATAATGAAATGGATTTCGAGTAGCGCTCTCCTAACCTAGCGTATTCTTGAAGCAAATTATTTTCGATTGATTGAAAGTTTATCGATTTAGCTTTTTCATTTACTTCTCCTTTATGGAGAACCTCCCTGATTGAGCTAACAGTGTTTACCCATGCCTCATCCTGATTCTTCCACGTAGAAATTGGCTTAGCATCTGTAGGGGCAGCTTGGATTTTAGCAAAAAATGATTTTTTCCAATCAACAGGTCGAACTATGATAGGGATAACGAAGCTGGCTCCAGCCTCATGCAATTCCATCGCTCGTTTTAATTCTTTACCATAACAATATTCAGAAGCAATGAAATCTGGGCTTACTAGTAAAAGTATTATTTTTGATTCATCTAGGTTTTTCAGAATAGAGTCTTCCCATAAATCACCAACAGAAATCTTTCTGTCGTGCCATTCTGAAACTAAGCCTTCCCTTTTCAAGGGTGCCAAGTGGGACTTGAGTTTTTTCAAATAACGTTCGTCTTTATGCGAATAGCTAATAAATAACTTCACACATTTTTTCCCTATCGTTTCCAATTTACTATTTATCCTTGCCCTCTCAAACTAAAACGAATGCTCAAATTTTGTCCAATCTATGCTCCAGCATATCTAATAGTTCAGGGGAAACAATGCTCATGCAAAAAGTACTTGCAGCTATTTTAAAATTCACTATTGAAAAAAATACGTGCTAAACAGACTTGCAGTAAGTTCAAACAGGCCTAAGCTCGTAACCTGCAAGCAGTCGCTGTACAAGCAGCATGCTGGTAATAACACCTGCAGCGAAAACATACAGGCCAGCATGCACTTCTATGCTTGCGATCATGTCCAGTTTCACAGTGGCTGCGAGAATCGCAATCACAAATACATCCGTCATCGACCACTTGCCTACAATCGCCAAGTGGTTAACGACTGTGATTTCTGATTCACGTTCACGGATGCGCTTACTCACCAGCAAAAATGATAACATCATTTTATACATTGGCAGTGCTACAGTGAAACCGAACAGAATAAGAAAGAGAAGAAACTCTCCCTGCTGCAAGAGGTAGAGCACCCCACCGAGTAGTGAGAAGGTATCATTGAAAATATAGAATTTATGAAATGAGAACATCGGTAAAACCATGCCGGTCATCAACAGTAGTGATGATGTCATCCACAGTAGATATCCGAGTATATTTTTTTCAGAGGTTTCCGACTTCACCTGTTATCTTCTGTATGATCCTGAAGAGCCGCACTTTCCAGAAGATGGTTCGGTAACTCTTTCTTGGTTTTACCTGCCAACTGCCCCAGTTGATCAATCTGACGAATCACATTGCCCGGACCATTTTTGATGCGCCCAAATGCTGTATCATAGGAATCCTTTGCCTGATCCAGTCGATTGCCAATATCTTCAAAGGCTTTGACAAAATCCACCATCTTATCATGCAATTTACTTGCCCGATCAATCAGCTTCACCACATTCTCACTCTGACGTTCATGCCGCCAAAGCTGTTCAATCAACTTCAACGTTGCATACAGCGTGGATGGCGTGACGACTGCCACACGCTGATCAAAAGCTGCTTCAAACACATCCTGGTCAGCTTCTATTGCCATCAGGTATGCACCCTCAATGGGAACAAACATCAATACATAATCCGGTGAGTTTACACCGGGAAGTAAATCGTAGCGCTTCTCTGCAAGGGTTCGAATGTGCGTTTTCAAACTATTCACATGCGCCTTGATCGCAGTTTTTCTTGCTGTGGTATCTGTAGTCGACACAGCCCGCTCATAATCAGTCAGTGAAACCTTGGAATCGATGATGATATGCTTATCACCCGGCATACGTATAATCACATCCGGTCGCAGTCGTTTGCTTACATCGACATGCATCGACTCTTCACGGAAAAACTCTCGCCCTTCACTCAGACCCGTCGATTCCAGCAAACGCTCCAGAATCATCTCACCCCAGTTACCCTGCGCTTTGCTATCACCTTTCAGGGCATGGGTAAGATTCAGTGCATCTTCAGACATTTGACGATTAAGGCTTTCCAGTTGTGACAAGTGCTCGCGTAAGCCAGCTCTGTCTCTGGAGTCATGCAGATGCACCTCATCCACACGTTTACGGAAATCACCGAGTTGTTCACGCATCGGCTTGAGTACTTCATCAAGACTACTACGATTTTGCTCGGAGAATGCTTTGCCCCTCTCTTCAAAGATCTGGTTGGCCAACAGCTTGAACTCGTTACCAAGCTTGGACTTGGCTTCTTCAAGTAGTGCCAGTTTTTCGGCAGCCGCTTCACGGTCCTTTTCAACAGTTGTTTCCAGCTCTGCAATATTGGCTCTGCAGCTGGAAACAAGTCTATTCATCTCTTCCAGTGCGCTCTCTTTTTCATTGACCATTTTTTCAAGACTGGCGGTTGCATTGGCTGACTGCTCTACACGCTCATGCAGGGTTGCATGAGTGATCTTCAGTTCGGTGTTCTCCGCCGCCAGTGTAGTTGCCCTCTGCTCGGACCCAGAACATCGTATTTCATGCTCCTGAGAGGCATGCATTAACTCCTGATTTGCCAGTAGCAGTGATGCAATCTGTTGTTTCTGAGTGCGATGACTGAAAAACCAGCCAATGAAGGAAATCGCGGATAATAGTATCAATCCAATGGCCAGTGGTTGAGCCAGAAACTCCTCAATCAACATACGGGCAACCACTGACAAAAGCTATCACTTATGAGTTCTCCGACTCATTTAAAAAGGCATCGAACTGCTCTTCTTTGCAATGCGGGCAGCTGCCATGTGGAAGCTCGAAATGACTATTCTGGGCAAGATACGCTTCAAGTAGATCCCAGTAGGCTTCATCATCGCGAATTTTTCTACAGCACGAGCAGACAGGCACCAGCCCACCCATCTCTTTAAGACTCTCTTCTGCTGCTTGCAGTGATCTGTTGCTCTGATCAAGTGCAACAATTAACCTCAGTACCACAAACAGAATCGGTGGACTAATCAGCAAAGGAATCAGAATGGCAAACATGATCCAGCGCAGCCCCCCTGCATCCAACAGAGTCATCATGGTCGCCGTGATGGTCATAGAGACAACGATAATCAGCAGTGTGAAAAATAACGTAGCCCCTGTGATACCAAACCTGCGGGTTATCGGGAGCAGACTGACTGATAAACTCATGAAAGTTAGCCTTTCAGCAGTTCTGCAACAGATGCCAGTGCTTGTTTCAGCTTATCAGGCTCTGTACCGCCAGCCATGGCCATATCAGGCTTACCACCACCCTTACCGCCACAAATGATAGCAACTTCGCGTACAATATTTCCGGCATTATACTGACCAACAAGATCAGCAGTAACACCTGCAACCAACTGCACTTTCGGACCATTTTTCATGCCGAACACGATAACACCGGATTTCAGTTTACCTTTGGCCTTGTCCATGAAATCACGCATATCCTTCACACCGGATACTTCTGCTACCAGCAGGTTCACCCCATTTACATCCACGGCCTGTTTGACCAGATCATCAAGCAGACCCGTTGACTGTTTCGCTCGCAGGCTGGTCAACTCTCGTTCTGTCTCTTTCAGCTTGTTCTGGAGAGTGGCCACAGCATCAGCAGCTTCAAAAGGACGTACCTTGAGAGCGCCAGCTGTTTCATTCAGTGTATCAATATCATTCACAAGGCTCTGGTAAGCCGCAGACCCTGTGACAGCCTCAATTCGGCGTACACCGGCAGCAATACCGGTTTCAGCAAGAATGCGGAATGGCCCGATATCGCCTGTACGTGATACATGCGTACCACCACACAACTCGGTTGAGAAACCGGCTGAAACGACACGCACTTCATCCCCGTATTTTTCTCCAAACAGGGCCATCGCACCTGAAGCAACCGCTTCATCCTGTGTCATCAACTTGGTTTCAACGGCATCATTGGCCCATATCCCTGCATTTACCGCAGCCTCAATTCTGGCAACCTCTTCACGACTCACTGGCTGGAAATGATTAAAATCAAAACGCAGACGTTCAGGATTCACAAGCGAACCGGCCTGCTTCACATGCTCACCGAGCAGATCACGTAGTACAGCATGCATCAAATGCGTTGCAGTATGATTGCGGCGAATAGCGTCACGACGCTCACCTCCAACCTGTAGATGGGCAATGCTACCAGTCGCAACTGATCCTTTGCTAACCTTACCAACATGAACAAACAGATCCGATAGCAGTTTCTTGGTATCAGTAACAATAAACTCGGCACCTTCAGCTGTGATGAGGCCTGTATCACCCACCTGACCACCTGACTCGCCATAAAATGGTGTCTGATTACAAATCAGCCACGCCGTTTCACCTTCATTCAAGGAGGCTACCGCTTCACCATCTTTAATCAGGCCGGAAATCACACCCTCAGCAGCCAGTGTGGAATAACCCAGGAACTCTGTCGGACCACGCTCTTCACGCAGTTCAAACAGCGCCTTCGGCAGGGCTGATTCACCTGATCCACCCCATGCAGCACGCGCACGCGCACGTTGTTCTTCCATGCATGCCTGAAACCCGTCCATATCAAGTGAGACGGTTGAACCTTTAAGAATATCAGCAGTCAGATCGGTAGGAAAACCGAATGTGTCATACAGGGTAAACAGCGTTTTGCCTGGGATCGTACCGCCCTCACCAGCTTCAGCCACAGCCTGTTCAACCAGTTTCAAACCCTTATCCAGCGTTTTGATAAAACGCTCTTCTTCAATACGAATCACATGTTCAATATTGGCCTGATTCTCTTTGAGTTCCGCAAAATGCGAACCCATCTCAATCACCAGTGATTCTACCAGTTTATAGATGAATGCCTCTTCCATACTCAGCAGGCGTCCATGACGACAAGCCCTGCGCAAAATGCGGCGTAGAACAAAACCCCGACCTTCATTACTTGGTAGAACACCATCTGCTAATAAAAATGCAACCGAACGCAGGTGATCAGCCAGTACCCGCAGAGAAACATCCTTATCAGCATGCTCACCGAACTCTACACCGGTCACATCACAGGCTTTACCAATCAAGCCCTTGAACAGATCGATATCATAATTGTTGTGTACACCCTGCATCACAGCAGCAATACGCTCCAGCCCCATCCCAGTATCAACAGAAGGTTTCGGCAATGGATTCAGTGCCCCCTCAGCATCACGGTCATACTGCATGAATACCAGGTTCCAGATTTCGACAAAGCGGTCGCCATCTTCTTCCGGTGTGCCCGGAGGGCCACCCCAGACATCTGCACCATGATCGAAGAATATCTCTGAACACGGTCCACATGGGCCTGTATCACCCATCGACCAGAAATTATCCTTGGCCCCGATGCGGGCAATTTTATCAGCTGGAACTCCAATCTCTTTGGCCCAGATATCATAAGCTTCATCATCGTTTTCAAAGACAGTTACAAACAGACGATTCGGGTCAAGTTTCAGATCAACCGTGAGGAAGTCCCAAGCATAGGCAATCGCATCATGTTTGAAGTAGTCGCCAAAGGAGAAATTACCCAGCATTTCAAAAAAGGTGTGATGACGCGCTGTATGACCAACATTTTCCAGATCATTATGTTTACCACCTGCACGCACGCACTTCTGTGATGAGGTTGCAGTCACATAAGGACGGGATTCATTACCGAGAAACACATGTTTGAATGGTACCATGCCTGCGTTGGTAAACATCAGTGTCGGATCACCATGCGGCACCAGAGAACTGGAAGCCACAACCTCATGTCCTTTTGCTGCATAATAATCTAGAAATTTCTGCCGAATCTCGGATGTTTTCACCGGGAATCCCCCACTTGATCGTTCAATACTCGCAGCACTGTAGCACTGCTATAACCTTTATTCCGTAAAAAACGGGCCTGACGCTGCCACACCCGTTCATCCTCAAAACGAAAACCTGCCGCATCACGCACTTTTATCAGTTCGCGCGCAGCCTGCTGTTCATCAAAGAAGTCATTCAGCTCAGCGAGTGCAGCGTTAACAACACGCTCATCTGCTCCCTTCTGGATGGCCTTTTGTGCTGCCAGCCACGGAGTCTCACCTTTTTTCAAACGTGAGCGCAGATAGGCATCTGCGTATCGCTCTTCACTGAGATAATTATCAGCCTTTAGCTGTTCAATAACTACACTGATAATCTCTTCATCGTACTCACGACCTGCCAGCCGACCATGCATCTCACGTGTATTGAATTCACGCCCGGTCAGTAGCCGTACAGCATAACTATAGGCTTTCAGCTCTTCTTTATTCAGCGCTTGTTTCCTCTAAACCCATGCCAAGCTCCGCACGAACAGCAGTCTCAACTTCAGCCAGCATATCGGGATGTGCTTTAAGGAATTTTATCGCGTTATCCCTGCCCTGACCAATCTTCTCATTGTCTTTGGCGTACCAGGCACCGGACTTGTTCACAAAACCGTATTTCACACCCATATCAAGTACTTCTCCGGCATGTGATACGCCTTCGCCATACATAATAGAAAACTCTGCCTGTTTAAATGGAGGAGCCATCTTGTTTTTCACAACTTTCACACGGGTTTCATTACCAAGTACTTCATCACCCTTTTTGATCGCTCCAGTACGGCGCACATCCAGACGTACCGAGGCATAAAACTTCAGCGCATTACCACCGGTTGTGGTCTCAGGGTTGCCGAACATGACACCGATCTTCATACGAATCTGGTTGATGAACATGATTGTTGTTTTGGAACGAGCAATAGAGCCTGTGAGTTTACGCAGAGCCTGGGACATCAAGCGCGCATGCAGGCCCATGTGCGAATCACCCATGTCACCTTCGAGTTCCGATTTCGGAGTCAGAGCCGCAACGGAATCCACGACAATAATATCCAGTGCTCCTGAGCGGGTCAGCATATCCACCACTTCCAGCGCCTGTTCACCTGAATCCGGCTGCGAGACCAACAGGTTATCGATATCGACACCCAGTTTTTCAGCATAGTGAGGGTCCAGTGCATGCTCGGCATCCACGAATGCAGCCTGACCACCCATACGTTGGGCTTCAGCAATCGCATGCAGTGCCAATGTCGTTTTACCCGAAGATTCCGGACCATAAACTTCAATCACACGGCCACGGGGATAACCACCCACACCAAGAGCAGCATCCAGTGCTAATGAACCGCTGGGGATCACCTCTACTGCCACCCGGCCCTCATCACCGAGACGCATGACCGTACCTTTACCAAACTGACGTTCGATCTGGCTTAAAGCAGAATCCAGTGCTTTTGATTTATCTGACATGTTTTCCCCTCGTTCCTGTAGTGGAACCTTTCAATTCAAATGTTTCCAATCGCCGATACTGTGGCCCATCCGGTTGCAGAATGGACTGAAAAAGGCTCAAACTACCTGCACGCCAGTTTATCAATGGAACTTCCGCTAGCAACAGCATATCAGCCAGGTTTATCGGATCTGGAAAGTCTCTGCCTCGTGCCACAGTAATATGGCCGCGAAAAGCCGACTCCTTGGCTGTACGTTTGCGAACCGTAGCATGCCCGGCCCGCCTGCAACAATGGGCAAGATGCTTTAATCTTCCGCCCTGTTTCTGATCATGAACGCCTGCCCAAAATACTCGCGGACGAGCAGGTCCAGGGAAGAATCCGAAGCTGTCGGTTTCAAGTATCAAAGAAGGATTTGAATCAGCGCACTCTAGCAAAGCTTCAGCCAGATCATCGGCATCATGGCCGCTCACATCACCATAAAATGCCAAAGTCACATGCCACAGATGAGGCGAAACCGGGCGCCACTGTTTCATATCAAGTCCGGTTGTAGCCACACACCACCAGTCATTCAGCTCATTGATAACAGTTTCGGGTAGTTCGATTGCAGCAAATAGTCGCATGCACGGAGTATAATCACATTTGAATCATGCAAAAAGAAAAAGGGAAGAGAACATAAGTTCTCTTCCCTTTTGAGGTGATCAGATCACCATGTCGGCAGGCTGGCCATTCATCGGCCCAAACATCGAATAAACGCTCAATTACAGCGCAGCGGTGTGAAAAAATAACTGCCGTTCATAAGGAAGATCCTTTCAAACAGCAAATCGTCGGATCAGAACCTACGGCGTAGCCCATTAAAAGAGAGATATGGGCAAAAAAAAGGAGATGCTCAAGGCATCTCCTTTTCATAAAATTCAATCAGAAGTCAGCACTTAGCCATTCAGGGATATCATAGGTTACGCCATTGATGGAGGCCTGTGAAACAGACTCATTTTTATCTGCCATATTGTGAAATGCCTTTTTAAGAAAACTCATAGATATCTCCTTTGTCTGATTCTATTGGAAAAAATAACTGGTTTGAGGGTTTAAACGTTAAGCTGATATGAAGATAAGTAGCACTCGCTGGCACTATCTTCAAATGAGTAAGCCCCGCTGCATTCGCCATTGGATACGTGGCATGTCGCAGACAGTGCAGCCAACTCTTTTTCATGCATCAATTCATTCATCATATTATTCAGAACATTCATAACATCCTCCTGCATGAGCTATGCGTGCATCTGCGTAACTCATGGATGAATGCTAGAAATAACATTCGCTTTGGTATGTGAGTGTCGTCACAAAGCCTGATAAACGTTAAAGTAGCTGGAAATGACTATTCTCGGTCTAAAACCTGCCTCAACATTTGACTCAATTCATCGACTTGAAACGGCTTGTTAAGAAGCTGATCCGACTCATGAACCAGCTCACTGGTCACATCATTATCCCTGTCATAGCCGGTTGTAAAAATCACTTTGGCATCAGGATTTATTTTTTGTATTTGCCTTGCAGAGGTCTTGCCACCCATCACGGGCATGACCAGATCCATCACCACCAGATCAATGACCTCCTCTTTATAACGCTGGATAGCCTCAAGCCCGTTTACAGCAGTAACAACCCGGTAACCCAGGTTGGATAGCAGCGACTGGCATATCTCCAACAAGAAATGATCATCATCCACCACTAGTATGGTTTCTCCATGCCCCTCTTCCACACACGAATCAGTGGCACTTACACGCTGCTCAAGTTGATTCTCAAACATGGGAAAATAAATCCTGAATCGGGTTCCCCTTCCCTGGTGACTGATCAACTCAATCAAACCACCGTGACTCTGCACCGCACCAAACACCATAGACAAGCCCAGTCCGGTTCCCTTTCCAACCTCCTTGGTGGTATAAAACGGTTCGAAAATTCTTGTCAGTTTTTCTTCTGCAATACCGCCACCATTATCCTGCACGGTGAGCATCAGATAATCGCAATCTCTGGCATCAGGGTGACTGTTGAGAAAAGAGCTATCTTTGCCGCTACGGCTTAAACTGACATTGATCGACGGTTCATTCACGCCATCGAGTGCATCACGTGCATTATTGATCAGATTCATCAGCACCTGCTGAATCTGTGTCGCATCGCCTTTAATAAACAGCTCCCCCTCGGGCAGCTCCAAATCACAACGTATATCCTGTGGAACAGATACACGAGCCAGTTTAAAGGCCTCCTTGAGAAATGAGCACATATCAAACTCTGACAACTGCACATGATCCTTGCGGGCAAATGTCATCAATTGCCGAATCATTTCAGCTGCATGCATAGTCAGCTCACCAACCCTATCCAAGCGCTTGAGTGCATCTGCTGATGTCACCTGACGTTGAATCAGATAGAGGTTGGCTGTGATACCTGAGAGCATGTTATTGAAATCATGGGCAATACCACCAACCAAGGTCCCCAATGATTCCATTTTCTGTGCCTGTTCAAACTTGAACTCGGCAAATTCTTTCTGCTGCAGTGCTTCAATCTTATCGTCTACTTCCTGGCTCAGTTTTTTATTGATAACTTGTAACTGATCTGCCCTGACCAATACAGTCTCTTCCAGATGAAGCTGGGCCTGACGAAGCTTCTGATCACTCTCCTGAAGCTCCCGGTTTACCCTGTTCAATTCACTCTGACGCTTCTCCTGTTGCAACTGAAACGAACAGGCAATAACAGTAAAAAAGAGAAACATACTCGGAGCATAACGCAATGTGTCATGGTCATAATTCAACTCTATCAAACCCTGCCCCAACCCGTGTAAGAAGAGCAGACCGCCATTCATAAGTATAAAGGCTAAGATCCAGCGCCACCCAAGCTTCACACCAGTGAGCAGGAATGCCAGAAACGGAAACATCAGAGCCCAATAGATACCGGTCTGGGCAATACCACCATCAATAAACAGTGCTGAAAAAGATAAAAAGGCCAGCACCATCACCAACGCGTCAGTTCCTGGTAACCAGCGATTTCTTAATCCCATGATAAGCAACGGTACACTCGCCAGGGCTATCAAAACCTGTGCGTATGCAAGCCAGTAATGCAGATGCAGGTAGTTGATAATGCTAAATGAAACAGAAACAGCGAGTGCAAGAGCTAACAATAATACCAATAGCGCATGCTGATCATTCTGACTGCCTGAGCTGTCTTCATAACCGGAAAAAAGTAGTGTCATTCTGTTATTCGCCTGTTGAGACATCACATCTCCATGGCACGCAACACGTGCAGCTTTACCCAGCCACTATGATAACCGTGAAACAGGAATTTATCTGTCCCCCAAATGGGGGACAAGCATTAGCAAACAAGAATATACATACTGACCCGCTTATTGCCGTTCTTGTTCAAAGTCTCCGCGTTTTAGTTTGGCCATATACTCTTTAAGCGCATCAACAACCTTGCCCTGTAGCAGGTAGAGTGCAATCAGGTTCGGAAACGCCATAGCCAGAATAAGCAGGTCAGAAAAATTGAGGATATTGCTGGCACTGATAATTGAAGCCAGCACCACAAACAGAACAAAGATAATACGGAATATCATCGAATAAGACTCACCGAATACATAAGTCCAGCTACGTTCACCATAATAGGACCATGAAATCATGGTCGAATAAGCAAACAGTACGACTGAAACAGACAGAACCACAGGGAACCATGAAACCACAGAACCAAATGCTACGGCAGTAAGTGCAGCCCCCTTACTCCCCTCCACCAGTGCCGCATGCTCCGGCGCGTTGTAAGCACCGGTAATCACAATCACCAGTGCTGTCATGGTACAAATGATAATCGTATCGATAAACGGTTCATACAGTGCAACAAAACCCTGACGTACAGGGTATTTTACCGATGCTGCAGAATGGGCAATAGCAGCAGAACCGATACCCGCCTCACTGGAGAATGCCGCCCGTTTAAAGCCCTGCACAATAACACCAATCAAACCACCTGCTACCGCAGTCGGTGCAAAGGCTTCAGTCACTATCAGCGTCAATGCAGCTGGCACATCGGTAATATGAGAAAGAATAATCCACAAACAGGCACTCAGATAGATAAACACCATCGCAGGCACAATCGCTTCAGCTGCATGGGCAATACGTTTGATGCCACCGATAATCACGATGCCTACTGCAGTCGCCATGATGATACCAAACACCAACGGATACTCTCTAAAAAAGTCCACTTCAGTCTGCACTGCCCCAAGCGCCTGAGACACCTGAAACAGATTACCGGCTCCTAATGCACCACCAACAGTTAGCAGTGCAAACAACACGGCCAGCACTTTACCGGTAGCGGGCATACCCTTTTCTTTAAAACCTTTGGAGAGATACTGCATGCCCCCCCCCATAATATGACCATCGGGGCGAAACTCACGATACATCTGTGCCAGTGTCACCTCGGTGAATTTGGTGGTCATGCCGAAGAATCCAGCAACGATCATCCAGAACGTAGCTCCGGGACCACCAATACTGATGGCAATAGCTACACCTGCAATATTCCCCAAACCTACTGTGGCTGAGAGCGCGGTAGTTAATGCCTGGAATGGTGTCACTTCACCTTTGGCATCTTTTGCATGATATTTTCCGGTAATAATATGAAAGGCATGGCCCATCATGCGCAGGTTGATAAAACCAAAACGGAAGGTGAGATAAACGGATCCAATAATCAGCCAGGCCACGATAAATGGCACATCACCCTCACCAGGCAGTACATCAAAAAAGAGTACAGATGCCAAATAACCATTGATCGTTCCAAATAGTCCATCTATGCCATTTTCAGATGCAAAAGCAGTACCTGCCGGTAACAGCATAAGCGTCAGCAGTAGCAATTTCTCAAGCACTTTCATCATGAACCCCCACACCCAACTCAATTCTGCCCAAAGCAAATAATAATTGCAGCCATTCTGTCACATGCATGTCACACAGACTGACTTATACTAAAGGGTAACAGTGCAGGAGGGAGAACCTGTGAACCAGTAACAGAACAACTTCAGCTATATGCAGGGAGAGGAATATGAAAAAAAGCAAAACATTGCCCTCGGATCAGAATCATACGAACAAGAGTAAAAAAAATCGCTTTTCATGGGATATACTTCCAGGCTGTTTCGACCCCTTCTGTCGGGATCAGATTCATGAAGAACATCATGAAAAAAATGAGAAGAAAGATCCACTTGCATAGCATAGAGAAAAACTAACGCGGCTTTGGGTTCTTCAAACTAACGCGACGAATAAAGCCACACCCATGGCTTTGGTTTTTTCAGACTAACGCGACGAATAAAGCCACACCCATGGCTTTGGTTTTTTCAGACTAACGCGACGAATAAAGCCACACCCATGGCTTT
>Ga0316204_10003997_pt1 | contig 27682 bp, 24 predicted proteins | sample 6monrhotite_MG_2_FD_205661 | JGI IMG/M metagenome (GOLD analysis project Ga0316204, IMG submission 205661) | Microbial mat bacterial communities from mineral coupon in-situ incubated in ocean water Damariscotta River, Maine, United States -... | ecosystem: Environmental > Aquatic > Marine >...
CCGAGGACTGTGTCGAATAAGTCGCGTTGCGATTGAACGCTCGGAAACGGTACCGATGCACCGTCGACAAAATGCAGCAGTTTATTACCCTGCGGTCGTGACTCCGGGTGTACGGTGAAGAAGACTTCGCCAGCGGCACTGACCGCGACATTGCCTATCGGCTCCGGGTAGGAGAGAACTTCCTGCAACTCGCTTTCGGCTATTATTGCTGGCCGCAGGAGATCGGGATAAGGCTCACCGCCGCCGTAGCGAATCCACAGCACAGCAGCCAAAACCAATATCAGCGATAAGAAGAACAGCAGGATACTTTTCATTGCCGTCTGCGAGCCCCGAATGTACTAGATCGACGCGCGATTCTAACGTATTGCGACCAGCCAGGCGCCGCCAATCAGCGCAATTGCGCCAAATCCGCAAACTAACTGCAGACGACGGCTGGCCAGGTGGTCCCGTGCGGCAGTCAACAGCATGCCCGCAGCCAGCCCACATAAAAAACCCATCAGGTGCGCGCCAATATCAGTGTTTTCCCCGCCGGTCCCGGTATACATGAGCAATGCAAATCCACCGACAATGGGTCCCAGGCGATAAGGCCAGCGGTCCTGTGCCATCAGCTTGCCGCGCCAGACGAAACCGGTAACCAGCCCCAGTGCAGCGAATACGGCGGTTGAAGCGCCGATCGCACGATGTGCAGAGTCGAGCAGCAGTGTGTTCAGTGCATTGCCGGTGGCGGCAGCTACGACGATTGCGAGCCAGGCTACACCCGAACCGAGCAGTCGCCCGGCAAACAGGCCGAACATGATGCCGAAGACCAGATTGCCGCTAAGGTGCTGCAGTCCGGAGTGCAGCGTCAGTGCCGTTATTGTTCGCCACCATTCCCCGGCCCGAATGAGCGCACCATCGACGCGGCCGGCAACGTACCAGTCTCGACCCCAGGGTACGAAGTCAGCGATCACCGCGACCACACAGATAATCAGTACGTAGCCGATGAGTCCCGCCAGCGCACTGTGGTGGACGAGTGGCTTTAGGTCAGGTGCACGCAGCGGAGGGTTCTCGTTGTCGTACTGGATCAATTGCTCCATCGCCCGTGCTGAGTACTCGGCTGGCACCACCAGCACGCACGATGCGACGTCGTCGACGATCTGAAACGGGATTTGTAGCGCGGCAAGCACCAGCGCGCGGTCGGAACATTCGGCCCGATTACGGCTCTCATACACCATGCGCATATCGTCGTTCATTTTCTGTCGCGGCTATCTATTGAGTTAAGCTAGGCGGAATTGCCAGAGGGATTGTAACGATGCGGTTTTTTTCTGTATTCGCTTTGCTCGTTTTGGGGGCGTTCACAAACATTGCAATGGCCGACGTTGTTGACGCGGACAAACATGGCTTCACGCTGCGCAACGAAGTTATTGTCGACGCCACGCGGGCGGAGGCTTGGCTTGCTGCTGTCGACCATGTCGACAAGTGGTGGAATCCGGAGCATACGATTTCCGGCAACGCTGCCTTGCTCACTATCGATGCTCGACCGCTGGGTTGCTTCTGCGAAAGTACGGGTGGCGGGGTAGTGCATCTACTCGTGACTACCGTCAGCCAGGATGTCAGTTTGCGCATGACCGGTGGCCTCGGTCCGCTCGGGCTAATGGGCGTTAACGGTAACATGACGTGGGACTTTTATGATGTTGATGGCGGTACCAGGATTCGCTTCATGTATGCCGTCGGTGGTTATTCGCCGGACGGTCTCGATAACATCGCGGTTGCCGTAGACGAAGTCATGGCAGAAGCCTTATCGCGGCTAAAAATCTACATCGATGGTGAGTAACGATACAGCGCCGCGACCGTCATCGACGGTAGTTCTGGTGCGGCCAAGCTCCGGTGCGCCCGAAGTTTTCATGGTAAAGCGTCATGCGCGTGCGTCCTTCGGCTCTAAATTTGCATTCCCGGGCGGTGTGCTTGAGGCGTCGGACGCCAGGGTACTCGAGCATTGCCAGGGTATATCCGCCGAGCAGGCAAATACCTTACTGGCGCTGGAGTCTGGTGGTCTTGAGTACTACAGCGCCGCGATTCGCGAACTGTTTGAAGAATCTGGCGTGCTGCTCGCAGAGCACGATTTATCTGAGCAGCAGCTGCTCGCTGCACGCGCAGCGCTCAATGCCGGGACACTGGACTGGTATCATTTCGCGCGCGATAACGAACTGATCCTGCAATGCGATCGACTGCACTATTTTAGTTTCTGGATAACACCGGCAGGTGCTCCCAAGCGCTATTCAGCGCGCTTCTTTCTCGCCAGGGTTCCACATGCTCAAGCAGCCAGTCACGATGGTGGCGAACTCACTGAGTCTTGTTGGATGACCGCCAGCGACATTCTCGCAGCACGCAAGAGCAAGGCAATGAAACTGCCGTACGTGACGCGCAAGACGCTGAAGCGGGTGGCGAAACTTACGGATACAACGGCCTTGCTTGCCTGGGCTGCCGCTTGCGCTGAGAGGGGCGTCGTTTGCGACCAACCCGCCTATCGACCGAAGGAGTTCGCATGACCTCCTTCGGGCCGGCACTGCCAGAGTTTGCAGAAATCGCGAGCGGCGTGCGGCGACTGGTCGCGCCGAACCCGTCGATGATGACCGGGCCTGGAACGAACACCTATTTGCTAGGGGAAAAGTCGGTCGCGGTTTTGGATCCGGGTCCTGCCATGCCGCAACATATCGACAACATTATTGCGAAGTCGGCGGGCCCGATTCGCTGGATCCTGGTGACGCACACGCACCCCGATCATTCACCCGGTGTGCGTTTACTTGCGCGTGAGACGGGGGCCGAGGTTCTTGGCATGCCGGCGCCAGAGGGCCAGCATCAGGATAAGACCTTCGCCGCGACGCGCGCACTGGCGGACGGCAATGTCCTGCAGACGGAGGAATTTCGGCTGCATGCGGTGCACACGCCGGGTCACGCCTCAAACCACCTTTGCTACCGCCATGAAGAGCACAATCTATTGTTTACAGGGGATCACGTGATAGACGGCTCTACCGTCGTCATCAACCCGCCGGATGGCAATATGCGGCATTACATTGATTCGCTAACACGCTGCAAAGCGCTGGCATGCGCAGCGCTGGCGCCGGGCCATGGTGACGTGATCACGGATCCTGCGCGGGCGATTGACTGGATTATTGATCATCGGCTGCAGCGTGAGGCGAAGGTACTGGCGGCGATGCAAGCCAATCCAGGGCTCTCCGTCAGTGAACTGGTGCCGCATGTATACCGGGATATCGATCCAAAGTTATACGCTTGGGCCGAGCGCTCGCTGCTGGCGCATGTTCTGAAACTGCGTGAAGAGGGCCACGGTTCTTGAAATACGCTGCGACTTCGCATAGCGTACGCGGCCTGAATTAGAGGTAGCTCAGCATGACTTTCGTTGTCACCGAAGCCTGTATCAAATGTAAATTGACCGATTGCGTCGAGGTATGCCCCGTGGACTGCTTCCACGAAGGGCCGAATTTCCTCGTGATTGATCCGGATGAGTGTATCGATTGCACCTTGTGCGAACCGGAATGCCCGGTTGAAGCGATATTCTCAGAGGATGAGGTTCCCGCCGGACAGGAACATTTTCTTGAGCTCAATGCTGAGCTGTCGCAGCAGTGGCCGGTCATTACCGAAATGAAGGACGCGCCTGCCGACGCTGACGAATGGCGTGAAGTTAAGGACAAGCTCGAGTATCTGGAACGCTAAAACCCGGCCTGCTTTTGCGCGTCGTCATACATTCTCGTTAAGAACGAACGAATAGCCGGCTCGGCTTCCTCCCGCGACATCAATTTCTGGTTCTCCAGCACTATGGCCATGTCCTGCAAGCTTCTCTTGCCATCAATAAGCGACATGATGAACGAATAAATTTGGGTCGACATTGCCTGCGTGCGGAAAGACTGCGTGAGCGGCACGGGTTCTTTGCCGGTGACAATCCAGTCGGGCAGGGCGCGATGTCGTGCTGCCTGCTTAACCTGACGTTCCTTGTAGGCAGAGAAGGTAAACACTTTTTCCTGTCGGCCATGCCGACTTGCTGGTGAGCACATATACGGAATCGTCGCCTCGGACACGTACGGGTCCGAAAACCCACATTCTGCGACAATCGCTTTGGTCTCTTCAGGACTGTATTGCAGCGACCGTTGCGGGCTGGAGAAGGCCAGCGAGCCGAAATTTACCCAGCGGCCGTTCTCTTTGAGCAGGGAATTGATGCGAGTCGCCAGTACCGGCAGGTCTTCGGTGATGATGTCGATAAGCCAGGGTGTTACGACCGTATCGAATGACTGCGGCGCAAATGGCGCCCGTAGCGCATCCCCGAGCAGCAAATGAAACTCTTCTGTAACTTTTTCCGGTGCCGAGAGTGTGCGCATTACCGCATCGTCTTGCAGCGATTTCGGCGCAATCGGAAATTCATACATTTTCAGCTTGTCGCCGCGTGTTACTGCATTTGCGACGAACATCAGCATCGGGTTGAAGTCGAGCGCGACCGTGCTGCTGCATTCGAACTGCATGTGAATGTCGTAGGCGAGTCGGCCAGCGCCAGCGCCAAGTACCAGCACGTTGCCGAGTTCGGCGTTCTCGTGCAGAACCGCCCGGATTTGCTTCATTGAGGCGTTGTTTTCGTCATCGCCCCAGGACCAGTCGCGATGCACATTCGCATAGTAAGTGTTCAAACCCTGGTCGATGGGCAGTCGTGTTCGCATCGCCAGATAGGTTTCGTAGTTGCCGCTGGTCGATTGCACATCGAGCGGTCGCATCAGTTTTTGCAGTGCGCGGCGATGACTGTCGATCGCGGTCTTGTAACGCTCGAGGCGACGGGTGGTGAGCGGTCGCAGTTCCGTATTCTTGATCTCGGTCTCGAGACGCGCTGACTCATGGCTCAACTGCTGCAGTGCAAACTGCATCCGACCGCGCCACTCGCCAAGACTGGCCTCGGGTTCAGCGAACATCCACGGTATGTCGTCAACCAGCGGGAAGTCGATCTTACAGGCACTGCAGTGCAGGCCTTCGTCCTTCTTCGCGAGCGGTGTCTTGTCACATCGCGGACAGGCGATGAAGTTGAGTAGAGTGTCAGACATGCGTCGAGTATAACAACGAGAAACGGCCAGTCGTGAAACGACTGGCCGTTATTCGTCTAACTTATCCAAGATCTTTTTGAGCCCAAGCGAAGGTCTCTAGACAGGGTTGCCGATAGTGCCATTACAAATTGGCTCAAAGGCAGTAAGACTGTCCTGCAGCGCTGCATTACCGAGGCCATTGCCAGGGAATACGTTGCCGAACTGTCCTTGCTCACCGTGCAGTGCCATGTAGTTCAGCAGTACCGTGTTTACCAGCAGGTTGACGTTGTTCGCCGCCGGCGTTGCAGCGCGCTGCACCGATCCGTCAGCACTCATATAGCCAATCTGTTGGTGAACAGCCTGCTCTTCTGGCGTCGCACCAATGATTACCGGTCGTCGTCCCGGGTTATAGACCAGGAAGAAGGCGCCGGCAGTAGAGGAGTTATCACTAACCCACTCGCCTTTACCGCGACCTTCCGGCGAATTGTCGATAGCGCCATTGGAGGATAACGAGCCGTCACTGAAGACATACATCATCAGCGGTACACCGCGTCGTGCAGCGTATTCAAGACAAGCGCCCATGCAACGTCCGGCACGTTCGTCTTTCACTTCGCCTTCCCTGCGCATACCACCATGGTAGTCGTAGCCGCCCATCTCAACACAGCCCGCTCCGGCGTAGCCGTTCATGACGAGTTTCATGATGGAAGCGGTTTTCTGGAACTCACGCGCATCGCGATCACCCGCATTCCACTCAGCTTGCGTAAAGATACCTGTTCCAGGTGCGCCAGGCTGATCAACGATCTCCGGATCCAGACCCGGGTCAATCGGTACGCCGCCGAAGCGATCTGCAATATCCGCAGCCTTCAGGTAGCCGCAATTGACCATTTCCTTAACAACCGCGTCACGGGTGATTTCCGTTTGCACCATGCCAGACTTTGATTCACTGATGCGATAGATGGATTCCATCACCGCGGTGGCATCTTCCTTGGTCAGGATGCCGACCAGGTCACCGGTGTCGACCAGGTTGGTAACGTCCGAAGGACGATCAACCTTGGTCGGGCGCAGCTCGGGATCGTACAGTGCCTGCGGCAACATCGAGTTACCACCGGAGTCTGAGTTGTCCGAGCCAGTCAGGGTCAGAATGCTACCGTCTGCACCGAGGCCGCCGGCGCCTGCTTTGGCAATACCGTACATCGGGTTATGCGGATTGTTACCGGTATCGTTATCGGAACGAGCCGGAATCACAGCGCCATTGATGAACTGTTCACGGCCAACACCCAGGCTCGCCATAATGCCGCGACGAAAAGCACTGTCGAGGTGAAAACCCAGGCCGAGATCAAAGTTCTCGTACGGCAGTCCCAGAGTTGGGTCAGTCAGACCGGGCACCATATCGCCGGGCAGTCCTTGTCTTGAGTATCCGCCGGTATTCAGGAAGTCTCTCTGGCCACCTTCCTTGCCCATCAGGACATTCGAGCCCGCGATATTCGCGCCGCCTGCAAGATCGAAGCAGATAAACGGAATCTTACCCGCACCGTTTGATGCAATCTGACACGGATTGATCAGCAGGTTCTGCATGTCTTGCGACAGATTAGATTGCGCAAATGCCTCGCGCGGGTTGGCGAACAGACTCAGTATGCCTGCGCCAGTAGCGTAAGCCGCGCCTGACATGAAGCCTTGTGCAACGAATTGACGTCGCGTGACAGGGCGCGGATGGTCTCCGTGAAGCTGCGGCGCGTCGATATGCCGTGCATTACGTTTCTTAGCCATAGTGGTATTCCTTTCCTAGTCCTGTCTTTTATTGAATCAAGGTGGTTGCACTGCCAAGCATGGCTGCACAAACGCCTTTCGAAATTGCACGAGTGTCGCTAGCTACCGCGCCTGGAGGCGGGTTTAGCAGACGATCGATCAGATTGTCCGGTCGCACACCGTTGGCCGAAGCCGAGGCGAGCTCACCGTAGACAACAGCAAACGAGGGCTGGCTTGCCAGTCCCGTACCCATGATGTCGTCGATCAACTTGTTGACGTAGACACCACGGTTGCCGGCAGAGAATGCCGTACCTGGTGCTGCGCCAAAGTTGAAGCCCGGGAACTTGGTCGCTGCATCCGGATTCGGACTGCCGTTGCTACCGATCATCGCGTCGCAGTAAGCAATCGCGAGCTGCGCGATAGCAACCTGATGCGATGACAGGAACGTATTGATGTCAGCAACTGCCGGCAGTGATTGCCTGAGCTCCTGGAACGTCATGTCGACATTGACGAAGTCCATACGATCCACACCCGTAACAGCAGCGTAGGTCGCGTCGATCTCATCAAAGGTCTTGATACCGATACGAGAAACCGGCTCAAGATCCGTTGCAACGATGTTCAACGTCGGATCGTCCTGGCGCGTGAATGATGAGCCTGCCAGTCGATCAAAGGTCAGGAAGAACTCATCATCAGCCGGGCCCTTCTCAAGCGGCAATACGGCACCGAGAATAGAGAGTGGTTGACCAAGTTCCTCGAACTCTGATGCGCTGAGGGTATCAACGACCTTCGCATAGGACTGTCCGACCGGTGCTTCGACACCGTTCATGGCGACCCGCATACCCTCTAGAGGAATCCCTTCAGGTGTCGAGCCGTCAAGCGTTACAAAGTGCGGCCTGTCGAACAGGTAGGCGTAGCTGTCGTACTGCGCAACCTCAAAGAGAATGTACGAAGACTGAGCCATGCTTGGATCGCCTGGGTACAGGATCTCGGAGATATCGAACAGCAGGAAGAATTTTTCACCGACGCCGACGTCAAAGTTCTGCGTAACTTGCTCTTGCGTCAAAGCGCGACGATGAATAGCAGCCATGCGGAAGGTGCCGTCAAATGCGTCATCGCCACCAACCTCACTACCGAGAATAAGCGCAAACGTATCCTGCCAATCAATGAACGTGCCACCTGGTATAGGGTCAGCGTTGCTGACCAGCACGCCATTCACGTAAATGCGACGACCGTTGATCGGGTCATAGGTCGCGACTACATGCTGCAAGGTGGCCTGCACTACTTCATCAGCGTCCGGGGTCGACAACGCCGGGTCACCGTTAAGGCTGGTTAGCGGATTGCCCTGTGCATCGGCTGCATTGGTGCGCAACAGGAAGTCGTAGTTATACAAAGTCTGTTGCAGCGTGAAGTTGCGGCTCGTTGAGTTGGCCGAGTAGCTGATGATGCGCGCATTTTCCTGGGCCACGTTAGCCGGTACGACCCATGCCTCGATCGAGAACTCACCCGACTCAAGAAGAATGTCGTAGAGCTTCTTGCTCGCCGTTGTCGTAGCCTGAGCGCGGCCACCGTTGGTGGTAATACCCCAACCGCCGAACCAGGTGACTTCGGGCGACATAGTCAGGTCAATAGCCGGATCGACACCACTGGAGTCAAAGGCACGGTTACCGACGCCAGTCTTGAAGTCCCACAATGCGATCTGCGCATCTTCGTAACGGTTGCCGCCAGAGGCGATCGTACCGTCCGTCAGTCGCAGAGCTTTACTGGTCGTCAGATTAGGGTCAATTTCGGTCAGGGCGATACCATTGGAATACGCGGTAATCGCGTCCTCCATGTCCTGCGCATCATTCGAGCAGGTATTGGTCCAGCAATTGTGGAATTCGCTACGGAGACGAATGACAAAACGCGAATTTGCCGGCGCGTCCAGATTCATCTTCGATTTTGCTGCTTCGTAGGCACCTGCGACGTCCGGGTCTGCGAAATACGGCTGTTGTGGTGTGACTGCCTCTGAGCTGTGGCAATCGGCACAGTAGGCTGTCAGCACCGGATAGACCGTGTTTGCAAATGACGTACCGTTGGTGCCGGTAGAAGTCGCATCAGGTGGAAAGTTCTTGCTGGCACCTGGATCTGATGAAATTGGTGGTGTCAGAACGATGGAGCGGCTGCCGCCACCATCACCGCCAAGCCAGTTCTCAATCCAGGTCGTCATAATAGTCTGACAAACACTGGCATCAGTAACCCAGCAATTGTGACCATTGCCGTCGCTGTATACCTTGGCAACGATGAGCGACGAAGAAGGCTGATCTACATCAACCACACCGATCGCCGCATCGTAGGCCATGTTTACATCATCGCTGCGCACGAACATTGGTGTACGTGCGATGGATTCGTTATGGCAAGAACCGCAACGATCACTGGTGCGCGCATTTGACCAGAATTCCTGTTGGAATCTGAGCACTGCAGCGTCACGTGCGACCGGGCCGGTGTATGGCACGTCCTTGGATATCGTTCCACCACCAACAACCTGTTGATTTTCGACGACTTCAGCGCCACCGCCGCAAGCCGTTAAAACGATACTCGCGAGTACTGCTACGAGAGCGCCTTTCAATGCGCGAAAATCGTTGCGATCGATGGGGGCCATTGGCGTTGCAATTTTAGTTGCGTTATTCATGATCAGTCTCCCTACTGGCCCATGCAGTGAACGGCCGTGTCCGCAAACACCTGCTTCAAGTCGTAGCCGGTACCGCGGAATGTGGCAGTGATTGTGTCAACTGCACTACGATCGGCCGCATCTTCTGCGTCCCGCAGGCAGACCGTATGAAATACTTTTCTTACCTGGCATGACGCGAAGGCTTCGCTCTTGCCGAGTTCTTCACCAAGCGACTTAGCTCCGTTGCCGCTGCCTGGCAGCGCCCCATCAAAGCCAAGATAGGCGTTCTGCCCTACGCGCCAGCGGTTCTCCCAAGAGTCGTCAGTCGTGCGATAGCCCTGCGGGAAGTTCAAGTCGTTATTGAAGTACTTCGAGTGCACTTGCGTGTTGTCGTAAACAAGACGCTGCATGTCCTCGTCATAGTCGTAGTAGGCAAATGCGCCAGCCAGCGGATCCATGCCGTTGTGGCAACCAACGCAGTTGTTCAGGAACAAGCGGCTGTCGCCACCCGGGCTACGGCTCACGTCCTGGCGAATGCGATCAGGCGGCGGACGCGTATCGTGCATCTGCTCCATGTCATTACACATGTGATTCATAAGCGTGAAGCGGAACATCGCACGGTTGGTACCGGCAACGAAGAATGCTTCTGCTGCTGCGCGTGAGGTCATCACACCGGCAGTCGCGCTGGCGGGAATGCTCATTACCTGTGACTGCGGCCGGAACTCAAGCTCGTCGCGCAGGTTGATGTTGTTGGCCTCGAGCTCTACATAGTGCTGATTGCTCGTCGTCGACGGGTTGGTCGGTACAACGCCAGGGCGACCTATATATGTGCGGTCTCCTGAAAGCAACGTACTGAAATCTTCACGGTCGCGAACCATGCCAATGACTGTTGCGATGTAATCGTTTAAAGGTACGAATACCGATTGATCACGATTGGTCCAGGGCGCTGCGAAGTTCTTAAGCGTGACGTTGTAAAAGTTCACGTTGTTCATCGCAAGCTCCGCTGCACCAGCAGCACCGCCAGGTGTAACGCCGTCGATCATGTTCTGCATATCGGACAAAACCGAAGCAGATGGCGGTACGCCAGCAATGCGCTCATGAATTCGCAGGGCTTGTTCGCGAGAACCGGCATATGCCGTCGCGCTAAAGCTCAGCGATATCAAAGCAACGAGTACTAATTTCATCCATGTTTTATTTTTCATAGTCAACCTGCTCACGTAATGTCTTTTTTAAACATCATGTATTGCAATTACGCTTAAGTAAGTGACGATCGATCCGTCGATATCAGTAAATGTTGCCAGACCTAAGAATTAATCTGCGTGATTACATTCACAGTCCGGAACACCTGCGGTAATTTGCCGCCGCCACTTACAAACGTTCCGTAGTGAATAAAGCAAGTGCTGTGCCAGCTTTGGAATGTTCCCGTAAAAAACTCAAAAAAGTTAATATAAACATTGAGTTAGGGAATTTCATGTGAGTATCGAAAAGCTCGATATATGTAAAGTCACTGTCTGTGATTACGCACAGTCAATCAGGCTGGAGGAGCAAAGCCACTGCTGGCGCGGGGCTCAGCGGCTGTCGCGGAAGGCAGACATCTTTCGGCTATTGCGTCACATCTCAACAAGTCATAGTTGTGCAACGCTAACGCTTCGTCTTTTTTCAAAAGCCGACGTGTCTGTTTGTTCACTAAACAGAACTTTACTTTGCGTACTGTCGCGCTTTTTCGACATTACATCGGCCCAAACGGCTCTCATATACTCCGAGCATGTTCGTTTCTGTAGTCGTTACTGATAGTGACGATTTCCGCGAAGATTGTGATCGCGTTAACGGTATGGAAGCGACTGCAAGTCCAATATTGCACAGTACTTGAATGGTGGAGTGGTGTGCATCTTGCAAGTCATGCAGGCGAAGTCTGCGGCACATCATTTCGATCAGAGGTAAAGGTTATGAACAGGTTTTCGAATCAGACAAAGGACGCATCAGCGACGCGCGCGCCGTTATTGGCCGCGATGATGTCTGTTTCCATTTTAGTTTCCGCCTGTGGCGGCGGGCAAGATGGTGTGGATATCGCTTCGGGTCAGAAGGGCGACCCGGCTGTTGTCGATTATGCGATCGCCTATATCAAGGCGCCGTTGCCCATGGATGAAGATGGCGAATTTCTTGAAGACGACCTGCGCGAGCAAATTACCTTTGCGTACGGGGCCGATGTCTATTACCGCGAACAGGCATCTCCTGGCGCCGAAGAATTCAATATTACTGGCGAGCTGACGCAGGGAATGGCGGCAATTCGTGATCTCGAGATCGCTTTTGACGGCAGCGCAATCGTTTTTTCCATGCGCTATCCGTTCGATCCAAATGTTGATGAAGAAGACCTGCCAACCTGGAATATATGGAAGTACACGTTCGACACGGATGTCCTTGAACGTGTAATCAAGTCTACAAATACTGCAGAGATCGGGCATGACATCATGCCGAAGTATTTGCCGGACGGTCGCATCATTTTCTCATCGACTCGCCAAACGCAGTCGCAGGCAGTGATGATCGATGAGAATAAAGAGGCTTATATAGGAATTGATGAAGATCAGAATGAGTACGCTTTCAATCTGCATCGTATGAATGACGATGGCACCGGGGTGGTGCAGCTCACCTTCAATCAGAGTCATGACCTTGACCCGGCCGTACTTGGCAACGGCCAAATCGTTTTCAGTCGCTGGGATCACGTCGGCCAGAATGATGCAATCAATCTCTATCGTATGAACCCGGACGGCTCGGCAGTGGAGCTTCTTTACGGTCAGCAAAGTCACGACACCGGAGCGAACGGCGAGACCATCCAGTTTACACAGCCGCGCGAAATGGAAGACGGCCGCATCATGGTTCTGGCGCGTCCGTTCACGGACACCGATGGTGGTGGCGACCTGATGATGATCGACACGCCCATGTATCTCGAAAACCAGCAGCCGACGGCGCCGAACATTGGTATTTTGAATGGGCCGGCACAGGAAGATGCAACGGTCAACGAAGTGACAACGATTCCTGGCGTACCTTCAGTGGGCGGTCGCTTCTCATCCGTATATCCGATTCTTGATGGCACCGGTCGCCTGTTGGTGAGCTGGAGCCAGTGTCGTATTTCCGAGTCCCTGCCAGATGATGGCGACCCGGAAACCGACGATTATCGAATTCATCCCTGTCGCGACGAATTGATTGCGCAGATCTTCGTACAGCCTGATCCGGACAATCCTGTAATGCCACCCGTTGGTTCCTACACGATTGCGGACCCACTCTATGGTGTGTGGATGTACGACCCGCGCGACGACACGCAACGCCCAGTTGTCTTGGGTGAAGAAGGTTTTCACGTCACAGAGGTGGTTGCCGCCGATCCGAAAGTTTCGCCGCCCGCGGTGGCAGATGGCTTGAACGACTTTTTCCTCGATCCCGGCGCGGCTACGCAAAGCGTAGGCATACTGAATATTCGTAGTGTCTACGACTTCGACGGTGCGGCAGTCGTTGATATCGCAGCGATGGCAAATCCGACGCAATCTCTGGCGATCGACCGACCCGCGCGCTTCCTGCGAATCGAGAAAGCAGTATCGATTCCGGACGAGGACGCTACCGGTATTGAAATTGATAACACGGCTTTCGGCGTCAACAATAGCCAGGGCATGCGAGAAATCGTCTCCTACGCCGAAATTCAGCCGGATGGCTCAGTCATGACCAAGGTGCCGGCGAATGTTGCTTTGGCGATAAGCGTCGTAGACGCAAACGGCAAGCGTACAGGCGAGCGTCATCAGAACTGGATTCATGTCCGACCCGGACAGGAGCTCAGCTGTAACGGCTGTCACGTATCCGACAGCGGATTGTCACACGGCCGTAGCGACGCATTCGACTCGGCCTATGCCGGTGCGCCCACCGGGTTGCTGCAATTCCCGGGTACCCTGCCGAAATGGAGTATTGGTGAACCTGGCGAGACCATGGCTGAGGTTCGCGCGCGCGTGACTTGCCTGGATGCGGTAGATCCATGTTCGTCGCTTGAGCCAAACCTGAATATTCAGTATCGCGACGTTTGGACCGCAGATCCGCTGATTGCCGTGCAAAATGTTGATATTGACTATCTGTACACAGCATCGGGCGCGATTGAGGGCCTCAGTACGCCTTCTCCGACCTCATTCCAGTGTGAGACCAGCTGGCAGGCCTCATGTCGCACCATCATTAACTATGAGACCAATATCCACCCGCTCTGGAGCCTGCCGCGGCCGGCTTTTGAGGCGGATGGGGTTACGCCAATCCTGGATCCGGTGAGCGGGTTGCAGGTTGATTACATGTGTACCAACTGCCACACGCAGATCGATCCAGCGGACGGCATGACTGTAATGCTCCCAGCGGGCCAGCTTGAGCTGACCGATGGGCTGTCACCGGACGAACCTGATCATTTTCATGCCTATCGTGAACTGGTAGCGGGTGATAACCTTCAGGTCTTGATGGATGGCGCAGTAGTTGATGCGCAACAGCAGGTAGATGTCGATATCGACGGGAACCCGATATTTGACGTTATTCCGATTGGCTCGCCGGCGTCAGCGAATGGTGCCAGGCAGTCAGGCGATTTCTTCGGTCGTTTCGAAGATCCTGCTAATAATGTGACGGTTGATCACTCGAACTTCTTAAATAGCGCGGAGAAACGCTTAATTGCGGAATGGTTGGATGTCGGAGCCCAGTACTACAATAATCCCTACGACGTCCCTCAGTAATTTGGTCTGGGGGGTCTGCCTGGTCGCGTTCGCGCTATTGGCAGTCACCTCAGCACCTGCAGAGGCCGCCGACGACGAACTTCGCACAGTGGCGGTCGCAGACCCGTACCTCGAGATGCATACGGGGCCGGGCCGTGGCTATCCGATCTTCCATGTCGTCGATCGCGGCGATTCCGTGCAGATCGTCAAGCAGAAGACCTACTGGTACGAAGTAATGACCGACCGGGGCATCAGCGGCTGGGTCACCTATGAGCAAATGGAGCTGACACTGAATCCGGATGGTTCCGAGGTCGACTTCGCGCCCACCTCTTTGCAAGACCTCACCAATGCAAGGTGGGAAGCCGGCGTAATGGCCGGCGATTTCGGTGGCGCGAACATGATTTCGGTGTATGGATCGTACTCGCTCAACCCAAATCTCTCCGTTGAAGCATGGGGTTCACAGTTCTTAGGAAATTTTTCGAACGGCTGGATGGGCAATGTTAACGTCGTTCATGAGGCTTGGCCGGAATGGCGTTTTTCGCCGTTTTTCACTTTAGGCGCTGGCTTGCTCCACACCTCGCCTAAATCGACAATTATTTCTGGCGATGACAGAACGGACGAGGTCGGGCATGTTGGCGCAGGCCTTAGAATTTATGCGACGCGGCGCTTTTTGCTACGTGCCGAATACAAAAGTTACGTGGTGTTTACGAGCCGCGACGACAATGAGGAAGTAGAAGAATGGAAAGTCGGATTCGCGTTCTTTTTCTGATCATCGCCCTGATCGGTCTTTCAGGCTGCGCGGCGACGAAGAACCTTTTCGGCATTGGGCCGAAAGAGGCACCGCCGCCGTCGACGGAGCCTCCCGGGCAGGTTATCGATCCGCAGGTTGAACGGCGCGAAATCAAAGAGCCGAAAATTGATCGCGAAGATTTCGAAGCGGGCGGCTATGTCGGCATCATGAGTATCGAGGATTTCGGCTCAAACGTGGTGTACGGGGTGCGCCTTGCTTATCACGTCACTGAAGGATTCTTCGTTGAAGGTACCGTTGGGCAAACGGAGGGCGGCCTTACCAGTTTCGAAGTCCTGTCCGGTGGCGCACCGATCATTTCTGACGACGAACGCACGCTCACCTATTACAACCTGAACCTGGGTTATAACTTACTGCCGGGCGAAGGCTTTATTGGCGAAGGCCGTGCATACAACACAAATTTCTATTTGATTGCCGGATTAGGTTCGACAAGTTTTGCGGGAGACGATCGATTTACGGTCAACTTTGGCGCGGGCTTTCGATTCCTGTTTACCGATTCGATTGCATTGCATGTCGATTTCCGCGATCACTTGTTCGATATCGATATCCTCGGCGAGGATAAGACCACTCACAATCTGGAGGGTCACCTTGGCGTGACCGTATTTTTCTGAGGCATGATCATGCGAAGCAAATTATTTTCACGATTGTTGTTGTCCCTGCTACTGATGGCCGGGCTGTCTGCATGCAGTGGCATCGAGCCCTGGGTCAAACCCTATGAGCGGGATCGTTTGGCTGATCCGATCATGGCGTTTGACCCGGATCCGGTGTCCAGTTCCTTTATGCAGCACGCCTATGAATCCCGTGAGGGTGCCCGCGGTGGCGAAGGTGCCGCCGGCGGCGGCTGCGGCTGTAACTAAGGATTGTATTGGTGAGATTCACACGTGGCATAGCGGTTGTAGTTCTGGCGTTGTTCGCCGGTAACGCCGTGCACGCGGGTGTCTTGCCGGAGGAACGCACAGACATCGCTTATCAACTCTACACGGGTGGCGGTGTCGACATTAACGTACCGCACGTGCTGGTTCGCAAGCAGGCTGGCTCAAGCCTTTCATTCGTTGGCAGCTACTACATTGACATGGTCAGCTCGGCTTCGATCGACGTCATCACGACCGCAAGTCCGTATACCGAAGAGCGCAAGCAGTGGTCTTTGGGCATGGACTACTTGCGTGGCAATACGATAATGACGGTTAACTACACGAGCACTGAGGAGTCGGATTACGACGGGAGTAACGTTGCTTTTGCGGTTAGCCAGGATATGTTCGGCGACCTGACGACGATCTCGCTGAGCTATTCGTATAGTGACGATCTCGTCGGCAACTCGAGCGACCCGACCTTTGAGGAAGAGCTAAAGCGTCAGCAGTACGGGGTAGGTTTGACGCAGATCCTGTCACGCAACCTGATTTCTTCGTTGAACTTCACGGTGATTACCGACGAAGGCTATCTCAACAATCCGTACCGATCGGTGCGCTATGCCGATCCCGGCACCGCGCTTGGCTACAGTTACGAATCCGAACTCTATCCAAATACCCGCACCAGTAGTGCCTTGGGTATTCGGATGAAATATTACCTGCCATGGCGAGCTGCAGTAGAAGGCGAGTATCGATTCTTCACCGATACCTGGGATATCGACAGTAACACGGCGTCGCTGAGCTACACGCAACCCTTTGGTCCCTGGACTTTTACGGGTAAGTATCGCTGGCACGATCAGACAGGTGCATCGTTTTTCGCCGATATATTCCCGCGCTCCGAGGCGACCAACTTTCGCGGTCGCGATAAAGAGCTTAGTCCCCTTACGAGCCACACGGTGCGGCTCAAGGCGGCGTACGAATTCATCGGTGGTGCTGATGGCTGGAAGTTCATCGAAAAAGCGTCGATCAACGCGTCGGTCGACCTGATGCACTTTGACTACCACGAATTTAAAGATCTGAGCACAGGCGCACCATTCCCGGATGAGCCGCTCTACGAAATGGATGCGGTTGTATTCCAGCTGTTCTTCTCTTTCTGGTACTAGCCTGTAATATCATTGGCCTATGAAGGTCATCCTGCTATTTGCGGCTGCGCTGGTCGCGACCGCGATAATTCTCTACAACCGCCTGATTCGCAGCCGCAATCGCGTCGATACGGCGTGGAGTGATATCGACGTGCAGCTGCAACGTCGCCACGACCTGATTCCGAATCTGGTCGCCGCTGTTGACCAGTACGCGGACTATGAACGTGCCACTCTGGCTGCCATTACAGAGTTACGAGCAGAGGCGAAGCAGGTAGCTGATGTCGAGAAGCGCGGTGAGCTGGAAGAGAAGCTGGGCGCGGGAGTCCAAAAACTGATTGCCCTGGCAGAAAGCTATCCGGATCTGAAAGCGAACGAAAACTTCCTCAGCCTGCAATCTGAACTGGCAGAGACTGAAAACTATCTGCAGTTCGCGCGGCGCTATTACAACGGCTCGGTTCGCGACTACAACACGATGACCGAGGTTGTGCCGAGCAATATCGTTGCGTCCGCGTTCGACTTCGATGCCCGTCTGTTTTTTCAGAAATCCTCCGACGATGTCGCGAATGTGCCGCTAATCGATCTGGGTTCAGGCGATTGAGAAACCTGCTGCTTATTTGTCTGGTGTTTTCGTCAGCGCTACTTGCTGACGAACGAATTCTTGAGTTTCATAGCGATATCGTTGTGATGCAGGACGGCTGGATCGAGGTTACCGAGCAAATTAAAGTTCGTGCCGAGCAAGGCGGCATACGGCATGGCATCTACAGGGATTTTCCGACCGAATACAAAGACAAACTGGGCAACAATCACGAAGTTGCATTCGAGCCATTGACCGTTCTGCGCAACGACGAACCTGAAGCGTTTCATACGAACGACCACTACAACGGCATTCGAGTGTATTTTGGTAGTTCTGGCCGCCTTGTAGAGCCAGGCGAACACACCTATACGTTTCGTTATCGCGCGAGCCGCATGTTGGGCTACTTTGAACAGCACGATGAGTTGTACTGGAACGTCACTGGCCTCGATTGGGCGTTTCCGATCGACAAAGCCAGCGCCAGCGTTTCCTTCGAGTTCGAGCTGCAGGCGAACGAGATTTTCGTGGAGGCCTTTACCGGCTCCGCAGGCAGTACCGAACGTGACTACTCGGCGGGTATCGAAGCAGGCCCCAAGGTTACTTTCAGAACCAAACAAGGGATGCCGGCGCACCATGGGCTGACCATCGTGGTGGGCTGGCCAAAAGGCTATGTTGTGGCGCCAACACAGGTGCAACGGATAGCGTGGGTCCTGCAAGACAACGTAAACCTTGTGATCGCGCTCTCCGGCCTGGTATTGCTGCTGCTGTTCTACATTCCGACGTGGCGATCGTTTGGCAAAGACCCGGAGGAGGGCGTGCTGGTGACACGCTACGAGCCGCCCACTGGATATTCGCCGGCCTCGCTGCGCTTTATTCGCCAAATGTACTACGACAACAAGACCATGACGGCAGCGGTGGTGAATCTCGCTGTAAAGGGTTATCTGCGCATCAATGCGACCGTGAAGAGCGGCGGCTTCTTTAGTTTCGGCAGCAAGGAAAACGAGCACTCACTGAGCAGGACCGACCCGGGTGAGCGCGCGCCGGCGCTGGCGACGGGAGAGAAAGAGTTATACGAGGCGCTCTTCAAGAACGGCGACACGGTCGTGCTGGAGAATGAAAACCATAAGCAGCTGGGAGAAGCCAGGAGTGCGCACCGTAAGTCTCTTACGGCTGACTATCGCAACAAGTATTTTCGCAAGAATGGTCTCCTGAACGTACCTGCAATTCTGATCGTACTGGCTACCACCTTCCTGTCGCTCGCGGCGGCAAGCAGGCCAACGTTGTTGGTGATAGTTACGATTGCAGCGATGTTTGTAACGATGTCCTTTTTTGCCTTGATCATGAAACGTCCGACCATGCGTGGCCGCAAACTGCTCGATGAGATGGCAGGATTTGGCGACTATCTGGCCGTTGCCGAGAAAGACGAATTGAACCTGCGCAATCCACCGGAAAAAACTCCGCAACTGTTTGAGGCCTATTTGCCATTCGCCCTTGCGCTTGATGTTGATCAACAGTGGGCGGAGAAGTTCGCGGGTGTCCTTGCAACAGCACAGAGAGCCGAGGGCGGGCCGTACAGTCCTGCCTGGTATAACGGTTCCTGGAGCGTTGCAGACCTCACAACAAGTACAAGCTACCTATCAAGTAGCCTCAATACTGCTATCAGTAGCGCCGTAACGCCGCCCGGTTCTTCCTCCGGTAGTGGCGGCGGTGGTTTTTCCGGTGGCGGTGGCGGTGGCGGTGGCGGCGGAGGTTGGTAATGCATCTGAAAAGTATACAAGCTTTTGTTTTAATTGGATTTATTGTTGCAGCTTGTGGACCGGATCCGGTTCAGCCTGAGGTGGAAGCGGCCGATCGAGTGCTGACACACGGCTACGTGTATACGGTTGATGCCGAGCGCTCTGTGGCCGAAGCCGTGGCACTGCACGATGGCCACATCGTCTTCGTCGGTAGCAATGAAGATGCGCAGGCGTATGTCGGTGCAGACACTGAGGTGACTGATCTCGGTGGTCAGATGTTACTGCCGGGTTTTCATGATTCGCACGCACATATCCTGATCGGCGATGCCGCGGATCAGGAGTGTGACCTGCTGAACATAGAGACTGTCAGCGAGGTCGAGGCCAAGTTGCGTGAGTGTACGAAGTTGACCGGACTTGGTGACGACAGGTGGATTGTCGGCTCAGGCTGGGCCGCCTGGTTGTGGCCCAAGAGTGAGCCGGACAAGGCGATCCTTGACGAGCTATTTCCGGACCGCCCTGTGGCTCTCGGCTCCAGTTTCGGCCATACGCTCTGGGTAAATAGTCGCGCTCTGGAAATCGCAGGCATTCATGCGGAAACGCGTGTCGGTGAGGATGGCGTCATCGTGCGTGATCCGGAAACAGGCGAGGCGACCGGCGCCCTGCACGATGCAGCCACGCTGCTTTTTCAGAGTATCGTGCCGGCATTTAGTATCGAGTACGAGCAACAGCGCATTCAGACAGCCATGCATATGGCACATCGCCTGGGGGTTACCGCGGTCATTGAGCCGGGTCTGGATGAGGAACTTTTGCAGCCGCTTCTCGCTCTGCACGATGCGGGCAAGTTCAAGCTGCGTGCGATCACTTCGTTATCGCCGATCAATTGGCAGTCTGGCGCTTTTGACGATGAAGTCTACGAGTTTCTCGCCGCGCGCGAGCAATGGCGGCGGCCAAACATTGATGTTGATTCCGTCAAGATTTATATGGATGGGGTTATCGAGTCGGGCACCGGTGCATTGCTTGAGCCCTACGACGAAGCGTCGCTGGGAGTAGGGCCGCGCTATTACACGCAGGAAAAGTTGAACGAGTACGTCACGCGCTTTGATGCCATGGGACTACAGGTTCACATCCATGCGATTGGCGACGCTGCGGTGCGCATGGCGCTGGACGCTTATGAAATCGCGCTCAAAACCAACGGTGCGATGGACAATCGCCACCACATGACACATCTGCAGCTTATCTCTGCAGCGGACCTGCCACGCTTTGCAGAGCTCGATGTCGGTGCAACCTTTCAGACCTTGTGGGCCTATCCTGATCAGGCCGCGATCGAACTCGACATTCCGATGATCGGTGAGACGCGGACCTGGAAAATGTACCCCTTGGCGAGTGTGCAACGTGCCGGCGGTCGGATAAACGGTGCCAGCGATTACTTCGTCACCAGCATGAATCCCTTGCTGGCGATGGAAGTCGGCATTACGCGCCAGGACCCGTATACGAACGGTGGGCCAATTCTTAACGAGAGCGAGCGCGTTGATCTGGCGACGATGATCGAGGCGTATACGATTAATGGCGCTTACACTATGAAGCTGGAAGACAAGCAGGGCTCTATAGAGGTTGGCAAGCGTGCTGATCTTGTTGTGCTCAATCGAAACTTGTTCGAGATCGATGCATATGAAATTAGCGATGCTTACGTAACAATGACCATCTTCGATGGTCAAACCCTCTATCAACGCACCGAGTAGGTAATGAATTCACCGATCTACAATCTTCGGCCACAGCGCCAAAGTGGCATTCCTGATGTTGTCTTCATACTGCTGATCCTGAACGGTCTGCTGTATGCGCTGGAGCGATTCAAGCCGGAGTTCATGATTTACCACTTCGCATTGTGGCCGCTGGACTCCGGGCTGTTCCGTGTATGGCAGCTAATCACATACGGATTCCTGCATGACCTGGGTTCGCTGTATCACGTCGGCTTCAATATGCTCGGCCTGTGGATGTTCGGCCGGCATGTAGAGCCGATCATGGGGCCGCAGCGTTTCTTGTTTTATTACCTGACCTGCGTCATCGGCGCCGGCCTTATTCAGATGCTGGTCGCGGGAGTGCAGGGTGGCGTTTATTACACGGTTGGCGCATCCGGTGGATTAATGGGCATTCTGCTTGCCTATGCCCTGGCATACCCCAACCAGACCATCATGCTCCTCATTCCGCCGATACCGATGAAGGCGAAATATTTTGTGTTGATCTTTGCGATCGCCTCAGTGTTTCTTGGCGTCAGCGGGGCGGTACCCGGCGTTGCGCATTTTGCGCATCTGGGTGGCATGCTGTTTGGGTTCTTGTTGCTACAGTACTGGAAGAAGCCGAAGCGCTAATACGGGCTGACAAGCCCGGCCACAAAATTACGCCTGCAGACCACCATCGATCGGGATGGCTGTGCCGGTAATATGCTTTGCCGCATCACTGGCGAGAAAAATAGCCAGGGCAGCGATATCGATGGGGTCCGCAACGCGCTTGTTCGGACTGCCATCGGCAACCATCTCGAGAAAACTATCAACATCGAGGTCTGCTTCGGCGGCACCGTCGGCGAGCATCGGTGTGTCAACGCCGCCCGGGCATATTGCATTGACGCGCACGCCATCGGCCGCATAGTCGAGCGCCATGGCGCGCGTTAGTTGGATAAGGCCGCCTTTGCTGACGCAGTACGCCATCGCGCGTGGCCCGGCGCGCAGCCCCCAGAATGAAGACAGGTTAATGATACTGCCACCGGTCTTGAGCAAGTACGGCAGGGCGGCTCTTGACAGGTAGAAAGGCACGTCGAGATTGATCGCCATCGTGTCGCGCCAGGCGTCGTCGCTGGTTTCCTCGGCATTGCCCCGCGGCAACACACCTGCGCAGTTGATCAGACAGTCGATTGCACCGTATTCGTCGATCGTGTCCGCAACCAGTTCGTCGCAGTCCTCGGCGTCAACCAGCTCGCCGGCCCAGGTCGAGATCTTGTCAGAAACATCAGCGACCTCCTCGAGACGGCCCTCATCGCGGCCCGCGGCCATAACATTCCAGCCCGCTTCAGCGAATTCGATGGCCATAGCTGCGCCTATGCCGGAGCTGGCGCCTGTAATTAAAACGACATTCATGGGTCGAAGTGTATCCCTAATGCCTCTATAATGCGCCACCTCTTCAAGGCCCGGCTCTCATGTTCCCTACAGAAAAGATTCGCAACATTGCGATCATCGCCCATGTTGATCATGGCAAGACAACGCTCGTTGACCGACTGCTGCAGCAATCGGGCACCCTCGATGAACGGGCGGTTATGCCCGATCGAGCCATGGATTCGAACGATTTGGAGCGCGAACGTGGCATCACGATTCTGTCCAAAAACACGGCGATTCGCTGGAATGAGTGGCGCATCAATATTGTGGACACGCCCGGCCACGCCGATTTTGGTGGTGAAGTCGAGCGCGTATTGTCGATGGTCGATGGCGTGCTGTTGCTGGTGGATGCGGTTGAAGGACCGATGCCACAGACGCGATTCGTTACGCAGAAAGCCTTTTCCTATGGGTTTACGCCCTTGGTTGTCATCAACAAAGTCGACCGCGATGGCGCACGGCCGGACTGGGTGCTCAACCAGACTTTCGAGCTATTCGATCGTCTGGGCGCCACGGACGAGCAACTCGATTTCCCGGTGGTGTATGCATCTGCGTTGCACGGCTTTGCCGGACTGGAGCCCGATGTCAGTGAGGGCGATACGCTGCCGCTGCTGCAAGCTGTGGTCGAGCATGTACCGCCGCCAGAAGTGCAGCTGGAAGGTTCGCTGCAATTGCAGGTTTCCAGTTTGGACTACAACTCCTATGTGGGCGTACTCGGTATCGGTCGAGTTAGTCGCGGCGTAGCGCGCGCAAATTCGAGAATCACGATCGCAAAACCCGACGGTTCATCGAAGAATGCGCAACTTATGCATCTCTATGGCTTCAGCGGGCTTGATCGAATACCGGTTGAAGAGGTCGGTGCCGGTGACATCGTAGTCTTCAGCGGTATCGAGGACCTGCAGATTTCCGATACGGTTTGTGAACGTGGTGAGCCGGATCCGCTGCCAGCACTGAAGGTGGACGAGCCAACGATCAGTATGACCTTCCAGGTGAACAAATCGCCGTTTGCCGGTCAGGAAGGCAAGTACCTGACGAGTCGACAGATTCAGGCTCGTCTGGAGCAGGAGCTCAAGCACAATGTCGCCCTGCGCGTTGAGCAGACTGACGATCCGGACAAGTTTCGTGTCTCGGGGCGTGGTGAACTGCATCTGGCGATTCTGATTGAAACAATGCGACGCGAAGGCTACGAGCTGGCGGTGTCGCGACCGACCGTCATCGAGCGCGATGTGGACGGCGTCAAGCACGAGCCATGGGAATTGGTAACGCTCGATTTCGCCGAGGATTATCAGGGTGCTGTTATGCAGCAGCTCGCAGAGCGCAAAGGCGAGCTACTCAATATGGTTCCGGATGGGCGCGGTCGCATGCGGCTTGAATATCGAATTCCGGCCCGCGGACTGATTGGTTTTCGTACCTACTATCTGACGATTACTGCGGGCACCGGCTTGTTGTATTCAGTATTCGAGAAATACGCGCCGCGCGTGCAGGCTGATATTGGCCAACGCAATAATGGTGTGCTGGTCTCGACGATCGCAGGCAAGGCGCTGGCATTCGCGCTATTTAATCTGCAAAACAGTGGCAGCTTGTTCATCGGCCACGGTGTCGCGGTTTACGAAGGCATGATCATTGGTATTCACAAGCGCAACAACGACCTGCCAGTTAACCCGACCAAGGGCAAACAGCTGACGAATATCCGCGCTGCAGGTACGGACGAAAACCTGGTGTTAACGACGCCGCTGCGATACTCGCTTGAGCAAGCGCTCGAGTTTATCGATGACGACGAATTGGTCGAGATCACGCCGCAGAGTATTCGCATCCGCAAGAAACTGTTGACCGAAGGCGAGCGTCGCCGCGACGCGAGAACGCGCCTCAAAGAAGCCGAGATTTCAGGGCAATGATCGGGTAGATTAGTTCGCATGTACCGAGGCGAGCGATTTAACAGCATCACTCATCTGGTCGGCGCACTTTTCGCGCTGGCAGGCGGCGCTGTGCTGGTCACCGTCGCAGCCATGGATGGCAACTCTGCAAAGATTGTTAGCTACAGTATCTACGCGGCAACGCTGTTTACCTTGTATCTGTCCTCGACGCTGTATCACAGCATTCCGGGGCCGGCGAAGCGATTCTTTCGGGTTCTCGACCATCAGGCGATTTATTTGCTGATCGCAGGCACCTATACGCCATTTGCGATGGTCGCTCTGGACGATGAAACCGGTTGGTGGGTGTTGGCTGCTATCTGGTCTCTTGCGCTTGTCGGTATGGTGCTCGATGCAGTGCGTCGACACGGACCGAGAGTCGTTTCAGTCCTCTTGTATCTGGTGATGGGTTGGTTTGTTGTTTTTGCCATGGACGATTTCGTCAATGCGCTTTCTGCGGCAAGCATGGGCTGGTTAATCGCCGGCGGTATCTTCTATACGAGTGGCGTGGTTTTCTTTGCGCTGGATAGCTGGTATCCCTGGTGTCATGGTATCTGGCACTTGTTCGTGATTGCCGGCAGTACCTGCCACTATTTTTCGATTCTCCTTCTATAAGAGCAAAGCTGTTGTGACGAGCATCGACCTGAACGCGGATCTTGGCGAGGGCGGCGAGTTCGATGTCGAACTGATGGGCATTGTCAGTAGCTGCAATATCGCCTGCGGCGGCCATGCGGGTGACGCGCGCAGTATGTCGGCAACGGTCGATCTCGCGCTAGCCAACAAGGTCGCAATCGGCGCGCATCCTGCCTATCCGGATCGCATCGGTTTTGGTCGCAGGAGTCGCTTTTTAAGCGGCCAGGAATTAAACAAATCCATTATAGATCAGATTAGTAGGCTCGATGCTATCGTTCGCGCAGCCGGCCGTGTCCTGACCCATATCAAGCCGCATGGAGCGTTGTATAACGATGCGGCTGGCGACGCATCACTGGCAACTGCGTTGGTGTCTGTGGCGCGCGAAGTTTGCGAAAACGCGGCGATTGTAGGACCTCCGCAAAGCCAGCTTGAAGTTGCCGCCCACGCCAGCAACATGATGTTCATCGCCGAAGCGTTTGTCGATCGCGCCTATTTGCCAGACGGTTCCCTGGTAGCGCGCAGCGAGCCAAACGCAGTGCATCAGGACATCAATACAATAACGACGCAGGCGATTACGCTCGCGACGCAGGGCGTGCTCACCAGTGAGAGCGGCGAGCTTGTCGAGGTGCAGGCAAGCACGCTTTGCATTCATGGTGACACGGACAATGCCGCACAGATTGCGTTAGCGGTTCGCGATGCCTTGTTGGCCAGTGGAGTCAATATTCGTGCTGCGAATTGAATGCTGCGGTGACGACACCCTGAGAGTCGATATTGATGACGGCAGCCAGCGCGAGGCAGTCGCACAGCATCTGCGCAGCTTCGGCACCTGGATAGAATGCGTAGCGGGCATGCGCATGGTGGTGGTCCAGTTCGATTCTGCGAAGGTCTCTGTCGAAGCCGCTCGCTCACGACTTGAGCAACAGTTGTCATCCGTACCTGCTGGCACGCAGGCTGCTTCGCCGAGTATTGAAATTCCGGTTTGCTATGGCGGTGAGTTTGGTCCTGAGCTGCAATCAATAGGCGAAGTGTTAGGGCTGACTCCGGATGCGCTGGTCGCGATGCACACCTCACGAGAGCATATTGTTGAGCTGGTTGGCTTTACGCCGGGTTTCGCCTACGTTGCCGGATTGAGCGAAGACGCCAATGTGCCGCGGCTTACGGAGCCACGTCAGCGGGTCGAGCCTGGATCTGTCGGGATTGCGGGTGGACTGACCGGCTTGTACGCGCTGGCCGGTCCCGGCGGCTGGCCGCTGCTGGGCAGAACGCCGCTGACGCTGTTTCGACCAGAACAGGCGCAACCGCTGCTGCTTGGCGTTGGTACCCGCATTCGTTTTGTTGCCATTGACGAAGCCAGCTATTGGCGCATGGCAGCGCAATGAGCATTCTGATCACACGTGCTGGTTTGCAAAGCACTATCCAGGCGCAGCCCAGATCAGGCCAGCGTCATCTTGGCGTGCCTTTGTGTGGCCCTGCAGACCCGTTGTCGATGGCACTCGCGAATCGTCTACTGGGGAATGCGTTACTCGCGCCGGCGCTCGAGATTACCTTGTCAGGCATCGAGATCGTGTTCGAAGCCGACAGTTGCTTCGCAGTCTGTGGCGCCACTTGCGAGCTTCACCTGAATGGCAAGCCGCTTGCAGCGCACACTGCATACGTCGCCAAAAGCGGCGACCACCTTTGCCTCGGGCCTGCGACACAGGGCGTGCGCAGCTACCTCGCCGTTGGCGGCGGTCTGGCGGGCGACGACTTTCTCGGCTCCATGGCTACGTATACACCGGCTGCGTTTGGTGGCTTCCAGGGTAGGGCATTGCGCGGCCACGACCGCATCGAGCTAGTGTGTCGTCAGGCAGTGGCCAGCGATATTCAAACGCCAGCAGAATTCAGACCGCCGCCCGGCGATGCCTGGGCACTGCGCGCCTGCGTCGGTCAGGAGTTTACAAGCCTGAGTGACTCCGATCAGGCCGTTCTGTTCGATACCAATTTTACCGTAGGCGCACGCGCTGACCGCATGGGCATTCAGTTACAGGGAAAATCCTTCGGCGTCGCCTATGCCGGCCATCTTGATAGCAAGCCAATTTTTCCGGGCTGCGTGCAATGTCCCGAAAACGGCGTGCCGTACCTGCTGTCTGTTGATGCACAAACGACCGGCGGTTACTCGCAGCTGGCGCAAGTCACCAGGGCTGATCGACATGTCATCGGCCAACTACGCGCGGGCGATCACGTGCGGCTGTTGCGTCGCACGCCGCAACAGGCGGCAGCGGAATTGCGAGAAAAACACGCCTACTGGCGCGAGTGGCTAGCGGACGTTGAGTCTGTGATCTAGCACGCTGAAAAAATGGTGGGCCCGCCAGGACTCGAACCTGGGACCAAAAGATTATGAGTCTTCTGCTCTAACCAACTGAGCTACAGGCCCAACTTTTTCTAGCGCCCCCTTACGGGGCAGCGAATTCTAGCAGACTTGTTGCGCACCTTGCATAACGCCCGTGCACACTGCCCAATTTGGTCGAGACCTGGATCAACGCGCATTACATTTCAATGACTTAAGATTGGTGACTAGATATATCAGGGTCCAGAGAGCTCTTATGTGAACTTTCTGGAACATATGCGACGGATCGTAATCATGCAGAAATCCAAAGGATTTGGATTGCTCGAGCTCATGGTGGTACTGGTAGTGGCCGGCTTGCTGGCCACTCTGGCGATTCCTGCCTATAGCGACTCCGTGGACC
>Ga0316204_10003999_pt1 | contig 27675 bp, 17 predicted proteins | sample 6monrhotite_MG_2_FD_205661 | JGI IMG/M metagenome (GOLD analysis project Ga0316204, IMG submission 205661) | Microbial mat bacterial communities from mineral coupon in-situ incubated in ocean water Damariscotta River, Maine, United States -... | ecosystem: Environmental > Aquatic > Marine >...
TATGTATATGAACTTATTTTAATACCCAAAAAAAATAAAAAACCCTACGCCTTTTATTCCCTTTTTAACCTCGCATCATCTGCAAAGCGGGTGCAAATATAAAAACCTTTTTCTAACAGGACAAAACTAAAACAAGTATTTTTTTATTCTTTTTTTAATTAAAAAATACCTCCTTGATATTCAGTAGTTAACGATGTATTTTTTAATCAAATTTTATGAGAAGAAATTCCAAACTAACCCAAATCGAATTACAAAGTCACGATATGGGTAATTGGGAGCAGCATAATAATTGTATTCTTTACTCCAAATGGTATTAATATGTTCTGCCTTTAAATAGATTCTTGTTTGCCTAACTTTCGCATTAATAAAAAAATCAATCAGAGGATATGCCCCTAGCTCCTCTCGATTCTGAACATAGAATTCACCCAATAAAGGGTTATACCCATCCATATTATATGAAGTAAAATATTTAAAAGTAACTCCTGTCTGTATAAACATTGCTTTTTTAAACACATCACTCGAATAGTATAATGTATTTCGTGTAACAAAATCGGGCAGATTAAGCACCTGGTTATCTTGCGTGACATTCTGATACATGAACGTATTATTCAACGCCCATTTTTTGTATTTAAATTCTTTATTGTACTTAACCTTAAGAAAACTAATTGTGTTTGTCTCTTGTTGGGGCCTTACAAAAGCATTTTCAATTCCGTTCTCAAAATCTTGCTCTGTAATAGTATCATCAAGACCAAAGAAAGTGTAATTATCTATCGCAGAATATTTTGCCTCTAGCACGCCAAAGAGTTTTGAATCAAACCCAAAAGATAATGTTTGTATCTGCTGCTTTTCAAAACGCTCGTTATTTTGCCAATTAAAATTTTCATACTCACTTTGGTAAAGCAGAAAATTAAAGTTAGGTGCTCTAGAGGAGCCATGTATGGCTGCAGTGACACTATTGTTTTTATTAAGTTGGTATTTTGCAAAACCATCAAACAAAGTTCCCGTCAAATCTCCAGAGAGATTATACCTTATTTTACCTTTTAATGACAACTTCCCTATGGTATTCTTATAATCAGCCCCCAAAGCAATCTCATTACCTTCAAGTTCATTCTGAATGGTTTGATTATCGTTGATTAAAAGACTATTAAAAAAATATTGATAGTTATACAAGTTTATACTACCTGAGAGGCTACCCAATGTTTTGTTGGAAAAATTGGCCGAAACCTGATTAAACATGGTCTTTAAGCTTGACTTATCATTTATCGGGCTAATAAAAACTTCTCCGAAAGTAGAATCCTGGGCTGTTTGAACAAATTGATAAAATTTAGATTCATAACTAAACCGATGCCCAATTGCCAAAAGTGTAGACCTCGTTTTCAAACTATCTTTTCTAGGACGGACAATATTGAATTGGTGATCTAAAAAATAACGCTTGCTTAGCACCCTGTTATCAGCATTGGTATACACTACATCAATACGAGATCTATCAATAAAATCTTCTTCTCCAGATTCAAACTGATTTTCCTTATCCAATAAACCCCCATTTTCTTCACCTTCAATATCTTGTGAAGCATAATGACCCCGAAGCCAATACCTATTATTAGCAGACTTATAACTAAAACTCGTTCTAAATCGACCAGATTGTGCCTGATCAAATCGATATTTACCTGCAGATCTAAAACCGCTATACGCAATTGAAAAGTTCAATCTAGGTGAAGTATTAAATGTTAACAATGCGTCTAAAAACTGACCTTGCTCTAGCGTTGTCTTAAAAAATAGCTCAGTCATCGGAGTAGGAACATTGTAATAGTAAACATCTTCTTCTTCAAAGAAGCCAAAGTGTCTTGCCCTAGCTCCTATTTTTGGATACAAAGAGGTGTTTTCAAGATTTACACCCAAAGCATTATAAGGTTGACCAATATTTGAAAAGGGCATAAGCTCAAAATCGTCTTTTCGCAAAAAATTGTATTTATATTCTTTAGTTATGGTTAGTGAAGTATCTAAAAAAACGGTATCCCTATCTTTTGAAATAATCTTGTAATCTTCAATTTTCAAGCCATCGGGTTTTCCTCCATAGTTATCTTTAGTCTTTCTTCCTCCTAAAGAATCTAACTGACCTAATCTTGGATTATTAATAGTTTCTTGACTCTTTATAGTTAGGGTAGAATCTGTTTGTCCGTAAGCCGTGCATATAAGGCTGACAAAGAATAAGAACAGGAAATAATACTTCATTTAAACTACTTATAAAGGCAAAGGTATCTATTTTAGTTGGTAACAAAATGTGAAATTTTTAAAGCTCTTATCGGTGCTTCAATTATGGATTTATCTAAAAAAATCATCATTTCTTAAAAAAAACTAAAAAAATCCATAAATTAACCCCTCGATAGCTAAAAAAAATCTAATGAAGAAAAAACTACTATTGCTTTGTTTTTTTGTGGCAAGTTTCACATTCGCTCAGTATAATGCGAATGCACCTTGGATGAAAGAACTGAAAAAGAAAAATGCGCAAGTTACAAAGGGAAGGTCGGGCACTGCTAATCAGGCACCCGTCTATACCTTTGCTGAAATCACTGATGCTTTTGACCAATACTGGAAAGGTAAAGAAGAGAAGAGCAAAGAAAAAGGAAGTGGTTTTAAACCTTTTATGCGTTGGCAAAATTACTGGTCACATTTTGTAAAACCAGACGGGTATTTACCAACAGCAAAAGAACAATGGGAAGCTTGGCAGCGTTTACAGAATAGCGCAGGACCAGTAAATCCCACTAGTAATTGGACTTCTTTAACAACAAGCGACCAAGGAACTTCTGGTTTTGGACAACCAGGTGTCGGTCGTGTTAACGCTATTGCTGTTGACCCGAACAACGCTGATATTTGGTATGTAGGAGCTCCTTCAGGTGGTTTCTGGAAATCAACTGATGCGGGTGACACTTGGATAAATACCTTTCAAGAATTTCCGCAAATTGGTGTTTCTGGTATTGCTGTAGACCCGAATGATTCAAACATTATATTTATCGCAACTGGTGATGACGATGCTGGTGACAACTATAGTATAGGCGTTTTTAAAAGTGAGGATGCAGGTTTAACATGGAGCCCGACAGGCTTAGGACCAGATACTCAAGAAAATTTTGATCAGCTTAATGAAATTTTCATTGACCCTACAGATTCGAACATTCTTTGGGTTGGTGGTACACAAGGCCTTCAAAAGTCCATTGATGGTGGTGTAACTTGGGAAGTAAAACGAACAGGAAACATAACTGATTTTAGATTAAAACCAGGTGATCCAAATACGATATATGCTGTTACAGGGCAAACTAGAACTACAGGAAGCAGTGATGTAGTGTATTTTAAATCTACCGATGGAGGTGATTCTTTTGATAGAATTACTGATAACCTACCAGATGATGGCGGCCGCGCCGTAATAGGTGTTTCACCAGCAGACCCGGATGTGGTTTATATTTTGTTCTCAGATATTTTTAACTGTGACACTTGTTACCAAGGGTTGTTTAAATCAACTGATAGCGGAGAAACCTTTACGCAAACCTTAAACGAAACTGACCTTATTGAAAGAGATCAAGCTTGGTATGATTTAGCCATTGCAGTTTCTCCTACAGACGCTGATGAAGTATATACAGGCGCGATAAACATTTGGAAAACTACCGATGGTGGTGATAATTTTGTTAGGCTAAATAATAACGACAATGTTGTTGGGCCAGCTTACACGCACGTTGACAACCATACTTTTAAGTTTTTTAACGGAATCCTTTTTGTTGGTACCGATGGTGGTATCTACGTGAGCGATGATGGCGGAACCACTTTTACCGATAAAAATGAAGGATTAGATATCACACAATTTTACCGGATTGGTATCGCAAAAAATAACGCAGATATCATCGTTGGCGGAACACAAGACAATTCTGGATTTGTTTATAACAACGGTTCTTGGAATATCTATTCTGGAGGTGATGGTATGGACTATGAAATTGATCCAACCAATAGCAATCTGGCATATGGGTTTTCACAATTTGGATTCTTATGGATAACCAATGATTTAGGGGTAACCGTAGGTACCGTAAGTGCTCCAGTAGATGGTAATTGGGTAACCCCTTTGGCAATTGATGGCGAAGGCACTGTTTATTCTGGCTTTGATACGGTTTATAAATTGGTAGGAACATCTTGGGAAGCTACAACAGATGCCTTTACTAATGGTAATATTGATGATATTGAGATTGATCAAAAGAACCCACAGATTATTTACGCCGTTGATGCAGGTGTGCTTTATAGAAGTGAAGATGCAGGGGCTAATTTTGTAGCACTCAATGAAAGAGATGCTAATGATGACATTATACCCATAGCTACCCAAATTTCTGATGTAACCATCAACAGTAATAATGAAAATGTTGTTTATCTAACAACAGCTAGAACTGTAGGAATAACACCTGATTCTAGTCAACCGGTTGAAAGAGGTGTTTACAGGGTTACCGTTGACGGCAATACACTAGTAAGCATTGAAAATATCACCTATGACCTACCTACAGACCAAGCATACTTTAGTATTGTTCATCAAGGTAGAGCTGCGAATAATCCGATTTATGTTGGAACGAGCTTAGGAGTTTTTCGAACGGATGATACTTTAACTGAATGGGAACAGTATTCTACCAATTTACCAAACATGGGTGTAGCGGATTTAGAAATAGATTTAGATCAAGGACTTATTGTTGCCGGTACTTATGGTGCAGGAGTGTGGACCTCCCCCATACCCTTTGAAGTAGCAGCTAATGACATTAAGATTGTTGAGGTCTCAACTAATGTGACAGCCGGGGTTACTTGTGACGATGTAAACGCAACGGTAACTGTTGAAAATAATGGAGTAAATGATATTACCGAGGTTATTGTTACTTATAATATCAATGGCAATACAGATGAAAATTTTACGTATTCTAACGTTATTGCTAGTGGAGCAACTGCTTCATTTAATTTACCGCCACTTGCTAGCATAAATGCAGGAGAGAGCTCACTATTAAAAGTGAATGTTGATATTGCAGATGATGCCTTCAATGATAACAATGATGGTCAAGCAACTGTTTTTGTTACTAATAGAGCAGGTGTCAGCCAAGAGCTTTTTGATATGGAAACGGAAGCCACTTCCTTATTTGCATTCAATACTGGAGGTATTACCGCTTTAGACCCTCAATTCCCTCTCTTAACAATAGTAGGCACTACTCCTTTAGATATTCCTTCTTTATGGGAACGTGGAGTGCCTGAAGGGACGTTATTAAATTCAGCAAGTTCGGGAACACAGGTATATGGAACAAACCTAGACGGTGATCATACCAATGAAACAAATTCAATATTATATAGTCCTTGCTACGACATGACTTCTATTATAGCCCCGAAGTTAAGTTTTCAAATGGCTTATGAGCTTGAAGAAAATTGGGATATTGTTTACGTGATTTATACTACTAATAATTGGGAAAATGCAGCAGTGCTTGGTTCTGTGAATAGTCAGCCCAACTGGTATACAAGCGACAGAACAAATGCAACCTCAGGGGCCGATAACAACTGTTTTAACTGCCCGGGAGCCCAATGGACAGGCACCAATGCAACAATGACCAAATATACTTATGATTTTGTTCGAAATGCAGGTATAGGTGAAACAGATTTAACTACAGAAACTAATATTCAATTTGGGATCATCTTTGTTTCTGATCAAGCTGTAGTCGAAGAAGGGGCTATCGTTGATGATTTTGTTATGGAAGGCTTCACTGATGATGATGATGATGATGATGATGGCGTTCTAGATGTTGATGACAATTGCCCATTAGTAGCCAATGCTGACCAAGCAGATAATGACGGTGATGGTGAAGGTGATCTCTGTGATGCGGATGATGACAATGACGGTATTTTAGATGTTGATGATAATTGTCCATTTACTGCGAATGCAGATCAGGCAGATTTTGATGGAGATGGTATTGGTGACCTTTGCGATGATGATATTGATGGTGACGGAGTACCCAACGATACTGATATTTGCGATGAAACACCAGCAGATTCAGTAGTCGATGTTGACGGTTGTGTAATCTTCACATTACCTGCCAACAACTTTAGCGTTAGAAGTACTGGAGAATCTTGTATTGCCTCTAACAACGGTACTGTTAGCGTGAGCGCACTTGATGCAACACTTAATTATACTGCTACACTGACAGATTCAGATGCCATGGCAACCGCAGCAGCATTTTCTGACACAACTACTTTTAGTGATTTAACTGCTGGAAATTATGTGGTATGCCTCACTGTTGAAGGTCAAGCGGGTTATGAACTCTGCTTTGATGTTACTATAACAGAACCTGAAGCTTTAAGTGTAAGCTCTAAGGTAAGTTCTTTAAAAAGTGAAGTAGTACTTAGTCTAAAAGGCGGTAAAGAATATTTAATTGAATTGAATGGTGAAGCCTTTATCACGTCAGAAAATGAAATTACATTACAATTGAACAATATTGAGAATGTTCTTTCGGTCAGAACTGATAAAGATTGCCAAGGCACTTATTCAGAAACAATTGTGCTAAGTGATAAAATTTTAGTGTATCCAAATCCTGTAACCAGTCAGAATCTTAATGTTTATTTAGGTTCAGATGAGTTTGATGAAATTCAAGCTTCTATTTTCTCCACAGATGGTAGACAAGTAATGGGAGATTTTTACAAACCTAATGGTGGTTATATTAACATGAATATTAGTGGGCTACCGCAAGGAATTTACATCCTTAACATTAAAACTGACAATTCGTTGTTGAATTATAAAATCTTAAGAAAATGAAATTAAATATAATTAGATATATAAGCATATTGACAGCGGTTATTTTTATGATTGGCTGTAGTAGCAGTAGTTCAGACGATGACACCCCTACCCCGCCACCAACAGGAGGCGGAGATGACGACCCAGTGGTCATTCCAGCACCAAGCGCGGCAACTTTAATATTTCCTGAAGACAATACCGAGTGCAATACAGGTATTGTAGATGTAGATGATAATACGCTTAGTGCAGTAACCTTTGAATGGAACGCGTCTCAAAATACTGATCGTTATACAGTTACTATAACAAATTTGAATACAAACACATCAACGTTTGTTAATGCGAACACAAATGAAGTTACTGTTACTATTCAACGTGGTACACCGTATTCTTGGTCTGTGACCTCTCGAGCAGATGGTACTCGCGATACTACTGACAGTAGTACATTCCGTTTTTACAATGAAGGCCCAGGAGTTGAAAATTATGCGCCTTTTCCTGCTGAAGCAATTGCACCGGCAAGGGGGGTAAATTTACCCATGACAACGACAGCGGTAAACCTTGAATGGAGTGCTAGTGATGTTGATAACGATATTACTGGTTATGAAGTCTTTTTTGGAACAGATGCTGATCCGTCTACCTCTATAGGTTCTGGTGAAGAAACTACATTAGTTGATGTAGCTGTAACTTCTGGAACAACATATTATTGGAGAGTTGTAACTACTGACAGTGCTGGAAATACTTCTTCTTCAGAAGTATTTTCATTCAAAATAGGTTAAAGTAAATAATTTGGGCACGCTTTTATCTCAATATCGAGGCCCAAATGAAGCAGGTACAGATGAAGCTGGCCGGGGCTGCCTCGCAGGCCCGGTCACCGCTGCTGCTATAATTCTCCCAGAAAATTTTCACAATAGTATCATCAATGATTCTAAACAACTTTCTGAAAAGAATAGAGACTTATTAAGACCTGTTCTTGAAGAAGCCGCTATAACTTATGGTGTTTACCACGTTTTTGAAACCGAAATTGACAAACTCAATATCTTAAACGCCTCAATTTTGGCCATGCATCGTTCTATAGATCAACTTAAAAAAAAACCAAAGTTTATTCTTGTAGATGGTAATCGATTTAAGCCTTATCAAAAAATTCCACATGAATGTATTATAAAGGGAGATAGTAAGTTTTTAAGTATTGCCTCAGCTTCCATTCTGGCTAAAACCTATCGCGATGCGTACATGAAAAAAATTCATGAAGAGTTCCCTATGTATAACTGGGCAAAAAACAAGGGTTACCCTACCAAAGAACACAGAGAAGCAATAAGAGCGTTTGGTTTGACCAAATACCATAGAAGAAGTTTCAAGCAATTACCAGAGCAATTACATTTGGACTTTCAATAAAGACTGTAACTTTGTTGAAACTCGAAAGATGAAATTCAGAATTGTCTTCCTTTTTGTGCTGATTCTTGCCTGTAAAGAGCAAAAAACAAATACAGATTCCGTACTTACTTTTTTTCCACAAAATGCTGTTGCCGTTGTAAAAATAAATGCACTTTCCAATTTCAAAAGCGAACTTAAAAACAGCAGCATTCTAAGCAAAACCCATAGTGCAAAGCTCTATGAAAATATCGTCACCAAACTTGATGCTATCAATTTTTTAACACCAGAAACTACCTGTTCGATAGCCTTCTACGAATTAGGGAAAGATAATTTTGAGTTTTTGTTTGTATCACTGAAAAATCTTGATTTTTTTGACTTAGATGATGTTTCTTCCAAAACTGTTGAAACCCTGACCTATGAGAACAAAACTATTCAAAAATATCAAGTAGACTCCAGTGATTTTTTCAGTATCGAAGTAAATAACCACATCGTTGTAGCTTCTTCTCTAATGCTTCTTGAGAATTCAATACGGGCAGGTTTTGACAATCAGCCTGCAAAAGATCTTCAAAGACTTTATAATACCACCGACCCAACTAAAAATGTATCGTTGTTCTTAAATTTTAAAAATAACAGCAACCTTCTTAGTAGTACCTTAAGAGAGACCTCAAAAAGTGCTTTAAACCATTTTGCTGATTGGGTGTCCATTGACTTTACTACGAATCAAAATTCACTTACACTTAGCGGTGTTACTATTGCCAATGATAGTACCAAAAACTTTATAAATCTCTTTAAAGGCACCACGCCATTGGTCAATGGCATTTCTGCTATTGCCCCTAAGTCGGCAGATGCCATTTTAACATACACCTTTGCTAACTATGAAGTTTTTGCCAAGAACCAAAAATCGTATTTAGATCAAGTTAAAAATACAGATACTATTTTCAATACAATTGAAGAAGTTGGTTTGGTTTATCTCAATTCAAAAAAGGCAGTCGTCTTGAACTCTTTTGGGGGCGAAGGCCTTTCTGAAACTCTTACTGACCTCAAGGGTAATACTACGGAATATCAAGGTAGTGAAGTATTTGAGATTAAAGACAAAAACTGGCTGTCCAACAATTTTAATCCCTTAATTCAAGATTTTGAATCTAATTATGGCACTATTGTCTCAAATTCGTTTCTATTTGCCTCAGATAAGGAAACACTTCAGAGTATTCTTGCCAATCTTAAAAGTGGAAATACATTTAATACCTCTACCACCTACACCACGGCTATGACTTCGCTAGCCAATGAAGCTTCCGTTTTATTTATAGCAAATAAAAAAGGTACGCAATATTTTTTAGACAATAAGTTTACAAATCAAATTAGTCTTGATTTCAAAAAAATAGATTTAGAAAATCATGCTTTTGCTGGCCAATTAGTAGCTGATCAAGGTTTTTACCACACGACCGCATTGGTATCTGAAGTCAATAAAACTATTGAAAATAATAGTGTAGGTCCGTTATTCACGGTTGAGCTAGATACAGATTTGGGTACTAACCCACAATTTGTAAAAAACCATCGCACCAATAAACAAGAACTCATAGTTCAAGATGCTGATAATTTTTTATACCTCATTTCAACTGAAGGCAAAGTACTCTGGAAAAAACAATTGGAAGGAAAGATTCGTGGGAAAATACATCAGGTAGATCTATATAAAAATGGAAAACTACAATTAGCATTTTGCACTAACAACCAATTTTTAGTTTTGGATAGAAATGGAGATGAAGTATCACCATTCAATAAAAAATTTGAAGGAGGCAACCTTAATCCTTTAGCTGTTTTTGATTATGAGAATACAAAAAATTACCGTTTCGTAGTTACACAAGGCAGAAAGGTATTTATGTACAATAGTAAAGCGGATATTGTAACTGGATTTACCTATACAGAGGCCAATAACCCTATAATTCAAGCTCCAAAACACTTTAGAATTGCAAAGAAAGACTACCTCGTCTTTTTACTTGAAAACAATTCAATGACCATTAGACATCGTGCGGGACAAGAACGTTTAAAGATTTCTGAAAAAATTGATTTTAGTGATAACGAAGTGTTTCTATACAAAAACAAGTTTTCAACTACAGATAAAAAAGGTGTTCTCCATCAGGTTGACACTAATGGAAAATTGACAAAAACCAATTTTAACCTTAATCAAAATCACGGCATGTATGCCACAAGTAAAACCTTGGCCTTAATGAATGAAAACACCCTGAGCATTAAAGGTAAAAAAGTAGAGTTGGAAATTGGAGTCTATACCGAGCCAAGAATATTTTATATCAACGATAAAATTTATGTTAGTGTGACCGATATACAAAATCAAAAAATATATCTTTTTGACAGTCAAGCAAAGTCCATTTCAAAATTTCCGGTTTACGGAAATTCATTGATAGACTTAGCCGATATGGATGGTGATAAAAAATTAGAATTGGTAGCAAAAGACCAAGAAAACTCGCTTGTAGTTTATAAGATGAATTAACGACCTCTTACACATCATTTTAAACAAAACATACATCCAAGAGAACAGGTCAACAGAAATTTTCATACTTTTCTAGATAGTATTTATCATATCTCTAAGTAACATTATCAAAATACTATAAAATGAAAACTTCTCTTCTAGGAAAGTTCTTTTTGAGCTTTTTAATATTATTTACATTTTCAACTAATAGCGATGCACAAATTTTAAAAAAACTTGGAAAGCGTGCACAAAAAGCGGCTGAAAGAACTGTTGAACGACGTGTGGAAAAAGAAACCACAGAAAAAACCGACCAAGCTCTGGATAGTATCTTAGAGCCCGGAACTAAAGAAAAAAAACAAACTCCTCAAACACCAAATCCTACTCCTGACGTGCAAGGAAGCGATGAATCCAATACTGGTTCTGAAAATACTGGAGTTACTCCAAATTCGGGCCCAAAAACCCTTGAAGTTTACAGCAAGTTTGATTTTGTCCCCGGAGACAAACAACTCTTCTTTGATGATTTTTCCAATGATTTCGTGGGAGATTTTCCAAGTAAATGGAATACGAACGGAAGCGGTGAAGTAGTAATATTAGAAGACGGTTCCGGAAAGTGGTTTGAAGTAAAGGACGGCAGTAATACCTACTACGTAGCCAATCTGAGTAACCTTCCCGAGGAATATACGGTAGAGTTTGATGTGGAAGTTATAGGCATGGACAAAAAAACATCTTCAGCTGCCAACTTAGTTGTTATTCTTGATGACTCCGATAAATTTGGTTATGGTGTTAATTGTGCTTATGTATATTTACCTTTCATGCAATATGGAGCGCGCGGTATTCGCATTTGGAACAGGGTTAATGGTAAGACAATCATAAATAATTCGGTAGATGCCGATGTTCGCAATGAAGTCTTACAGCGACCCCATATTTCTATAGCCGTCAATAAACAGCGTTTTCGGTTTTTTATAAATGAAAAGAAACATGTAGATATTCCAAGAATGATAGGCGTTGGAGGACCTTTAAAATCCTTGAAATTTCAAGTTAACGGCACAAAAGAAGGGAAAGAACGTGTCTTCCTCAAGAATATTAAAGTTGCTGAAGGCGGTGTTGACCTTAGAAGAAAATTGATTTCTGAAGGTAAAATTTCAACAAACGGTATTTTGTTTGATTCCGGTTCAGATAACCTCAAAGCAGAATCAATGGGAATAATTCGTCAAATCTCACAGGTATTGCAACAAGAAAGTGGGATGAATTTGAAAATAGTTGGTCATACTGATGCTGATGGAACGGACGACAGTAATTTGAAGCTTTCTAAAGATAGAGCAGATGCCGTAAAAAGTACTTTGGTAAACATCTATAATATAGATAGTGGCAGATTAAGTACGGAAGGCAAAGGCGAAACCGAACCAGTGGCCGAGAATACCGATGCGGATGGAAAAGCGCAAAACAGAAGAGTAGAATTTATTAAACAATAACCATTTTTCAAATGAAGACAAATATCATTTCAATATTAGGAGCATTTTTATTTCTAGTTAACATCAACGCTCAAAACAATTGTAGTAAATACTATCCGATGATTGAGGGTGCTTCTTTCGAGTACACCAACTATAACAAAAAAGGGAAAACAGAAGGCACCTCTTCTTACAAAGTAACCCAAGTTTCAACCAATGGGGAGAATACATCAGCAACTATGGCCATTGATCTAAAAGATGAAAAAGGAAAGGAAATTTATAAAACAGATTATAGCTTTACTTGTACTGGAAATATGGTCACGGTAGATTACAAATCACTTTTACCTACTAGCATGTTAGAACAATATAAAGACATGGAAATAGATATATCTGGTACTGATCTTGAACTGCCAAATGACTTAAGTGTTGGCAAACAATTATCAGATGCCAATGTCACCATGAAAGTTAGCATGGGAGGAATGAACATGAATACCACTGTCGATTTAGTAAACAGAAGCGTTGAAAAACAAGAAAGTGTTACTACACCTGCAGGTACTTTTGATTGTTATGTTATTTACTCTGATAATAAAATAAAGGCAGTAATGGTTAAAAATTCTTTCCCCTCACGAGTTTGGTTTGCTGAAGGTATTGGCATGATTAAGCAAGAGAGTTATAATAAAAATGGTAAATTAATCGGGAGTACTGAGCTAACAGCATTTCAGAAATAATGAAATACTTTTGCAGGATATACATCGGCGAGTATTCATTTTTTGATAAAGGTTAACTACAAATAAATGTACCTTAAAGTACTATTGTTATTTTTTTTGCTCTCGCAATGTTTATTTTCTCAAAAGAACTTTAAGCAAGATTCTATTGCCTTAGCTGAAAATAAATCTAAGGTAATTCGATTTATTAACCCTCAACCTGACAGCGCTTTATACTACATAAAAGAGAACTTAAAACTAGCTACATCTATTGAATATGAAAACGGAATTGCAGATGCGGAATATCTATTCGCGCAGTACTATCGAAGAACACAAAAAATAGATTCCGCAATAATCTATTTTAAAAAATCTGCCCTTCGTTCAAAAAAATTCGGACACACTCTAGGTGAATCAATTGCAAATAATGGGTTATGTAGAGTATTATACTTACTCGGAAGATATGATGAGGCCGAAAAAGCATGCAATAGTGCTTTAAATACTTTAGAAAATGAAATTGTAAAAAATGAGCTTGGCTATATGACCAAAGCTGATACTCATACTGCCTTGGGTACAATCTATCTGCGTAAAAATAGCATTGAAAAAGCTCAAGAAAATTTCTTGGTGGTTGACTCAATGCATCAAAACAGACCATTGAGACCAGATGTAATTGCCGCCGCATATCAAAATTTAGGAGGTATTCACCTAGATCTAAACGATTTAACATTAGCAGAGGATTATTTTTATAGAGCCAATGACGAATTTGAAAAACTTCCTCCCCAAGCAGCAGAATACTATTTAAATTCAAACAACGTGGAACTTGGAAAACTTGAGTTTAAAAAAGAAGATTTTATAAAAGCGGATAGTCTTCTTACAAATTGCTATGCTTTTTTTAAAAAAATAGGTGATGAACAAACCCTTTCTGAATTGACCGTATCATTGGCACTTATTAAAATTGAAAGAAAAGATTTTGAAAAAGCAGATGAGTTATTAAACGAAGCATATTCATTACATCAAAAGAATGGGTTTGTATTAGAAGCTGCGACAGATGCAGTAGAACTGGCAAAAATAGCCGTAAGAAAGAAGGATTTTAAATCTGGAATGAACTGGGCCAATAAGGCGGGTGAACTAAATAAAACCCTAAATAATAGTGTTATAAAAAAAGACCAAGCATTGGTTTTAGCTAATTTATACGAGCAATTTAACAGATATGAGGAGGCTTACAAATACCAGATTATTGCGAATGCCATAAATGATTCACTAAATAAGGTACAAAGTGCCGAGTCGATTAGAGAGATTGACGAGAAATATCAATCAGAACGACGTAATAGAGAAATTAAACTCTTAAAAGCAGAAAGTGAAATAGCAAAAGAGCAAACAAGAAATCAACGTAATATTTTACTAAGTGGTATTGGGCTGACATCACTTGCAGGAATCTTTCTTTTTGTACTCTATAGAAACCGTAAAAAAACAAATGATAAACTTCGTGAGATAGATGCCTTAAAAACCAATTTCTTCACCAATATTTCACATGAATTTAGAACGCCACTAACCCTGATTTCGACACCAATACAAGAATCGTTAGAAGATTCGTGCTTATCAAATCAAAAAAGAAAACATTTTGAAATAGCACAAACAAATACAAAAAGATTATCATCTCTAGTAGATCAACTCTTAGAACTTTCAAAAATTGATAGTGGTAATAGAAAACTTCTCATTCAGAAAAATACCCCTACCAAAATGGTGGCTGCATGGAGCGAATCTTTTTCATACTTGGCAAAGCAAAAAAATATTGACTTTAAAACAGATATTTCAAATAAAAAAACACAAGCATGGTTTGATTATGAAGCGCTCGAAATTATTGTTGTAAATCTACTCGGTAATGCCATAAAATATACACCTAAAAATGGTCAAATCACCCTTCAAGTTTCAATACAAAAGGAACAATTGAATATCGCTGTTAAGAATACAGGGCAAGGGCTTACGACTAAACAGATGAAAACAATTTTTAATAGGTTTTACCAAACAAATGGGCAAAATGAAGGTGCAGGAGTGGGATTATCTTTAGTAAAAGAATTAACAGAATTACATGACGGAAAGATTCAAGTCAGTAGTGAATTAAATAAATGGGTCTTATTTGAAGTTTCTTTGTGTATCAATAAATCAAAACTAAAAAATGCTCAAATCAAAGAATCCACTGATTTTGAGGCTTTAAGTTCAGCTGGTGAACTAGAACTAAACGAACTCCAAGAAGAAGATATCATACAAACTAAAGAACTTCCAATACTTCTTGTTGTAGAAGATAATACAGATGTAAGAACCTTATTAACCGATACCTTTAAAAAAGAATATGAAGTAGTACAGGCCGCTAATGGAAAAGAAGGGATTTTAACGGCTTTAAATATAATTCCTGATATTATCATTTCTGATGTAATGATGCCCATAAAAGATGGAATCGAGCTAACAAATACCCTTAAAAATGATGAACGCACTAGCCATATTCCAATTATTCTTTTAACTGCAAAAGCCGGAGATGAAAACGAACTTGTTGGAATTGATGTTGGTGTAGATGATTATATTACTAAACCTTTCAATCAAAAAATTCTAAAATCTAAAACGGCATCATTAGTAGCCTTACGGAAAAAACTACAGTCAAGATATAGTCAAGAGGTTATTTTAAAACCCAAGGATATTGCGATTACATCTATAGACGAAAAATTTTTAGAACGGGTTCAAAAAATTCTTGATGAAAAATTAGTCGAACCTACATTCACTACTTCAGAATTCAGTAAAACCATTCATATGAGTCGTATGCAGCTGCATCGTAAACTTAAGGCACTAACTGGCTTATCAACTTCAGAATTTTTGCGATCTCAACGTTTAAAACTAGCAGCTAGTATTTTAAAACAATCGGATATTAACGTATCAGAGGTAGGGTATAGCGTTGGCTTTAACAATCATGCCTATTTTAGCAAATGCTTTAAAGAAGCTTTTAGTGCTACACCTTCTGAATTTGCTTCAAAAAAATAGTTTTCTCTTTTAAAAGCCCTTTAAATATTATCCTTTTCAGATGTGTTACATGAGTTATAGCTCTTGTTACATATTTCATAACTCTTTTTAAAGACTCAGACTACATTCGTTCTTGAATGAGGTCAATAGTTGTTTACCTCAAAGTCAAGTTAGCCATGAACCAAAAGGATAAAAGCCTAAAAGGAACACTTGATAGTTTCCCCGAAAAACAGATTTACCTAAATATTAACCACTTACAAAATGGGACTTATGTTTTGAAAATCACACATAAAAACAAAGTAATTAAAGAAACAAGATTTAATAAAAACCAAAGGGAATGAAGATGAATGGTTATTCGGAAAAAACCAAGACTCATACCAATGACTTGTGCACAGCTGAATGAAACAAATTTTAGCACAGAATTACAGATTCAAATTATTCATTTCAAAAAAATTAAAATATGAAAAATACAATTGTATTACTGTTGATTATGCTTCTCATCGCTTGTAAAAGTGAAAAAAAAGAATCATCAACCACCCCTTCAACCAATGAGGTAAAAACTAACAATAACACTTTGAAATCGGGAGATTATAGTTCGCTGTTAATCGACTTTACATGCGACATAAAAATTTCTGAACTAGCTCAAGTACTTGAAATTCCTGAAACAGATCTTAGCTTTTCGGATAATCCAGTGGCTAATAAATGCACGTTTAATCTGGCCGGTTTTGGTATAAATAATATTGGTGAAAATACACGACTCATCTGGGGGCCTTCACCTAGCTCAAAAGGGCAAAATAAAAAAGAAATTTCAAGCTATCTAAAAAGAAAAAAAGAGGGTTTAAAAATTATGGGGATGGACATTGAACTTGATGAAACTGGTGACTGCTATATTGCGTACCAGCCTGCTCATGGCAGAGTCATTATTCTAAACGAACATTATGACCAGATGTTTTTAATCCACTATGGCCAAAAAAATGCCAATAATAATCGTACAAAAGAACAGCATGAAGCACTACTCCCTAAAATGGTTGATTTGGCTAACTACTTATTAACGAAACATAGAAAATAATACAACTATGAAAAACTTAATAACCATACTACTGTTGATCATGTCCATTCTAACATTTGGGCAAGAAGAAATTAAAATGCCAGAGCTAGATACTGGCAACCACGTTTATACCTTGGACTTTAAACCTGATTCACAAAATGAAGAGGTTATTTCAGCTTATATGCAAGGTAGCACTGAAAAAGATTCATTGCGATTTTGGGCAGAAGGGACCATTCTAACCCAAAGGGTAATGGTAACGGTACTTTTAGAAAACAAAAGTGATAAGGTAAAAGTGGCTATTGTGAAAAATTCATGGGAAGACAGTAAAATAAGTGGAGAAACCAAAAATGGTTCTTTCCAAGAATCATTTGATACGGCTGGTAAATTCGGCATTGTAATCACTAGCGAAAAACCAGAAACAAAGTTTTATTTAGCAGTCTGGACAGGTGGTGAACGTGTGGAAAATATAAATGCACTTTACCGCCCTGCAACTAGTCAAAATACTGCCATTATCAATACAGGCACGGCAGAAAATCCTGAAATGGCATCCTTAGAAGGCAGCTCTAACAATATGCTGATGTATCTACTATTTGGTGCCTTATTAGTAATTATTTTTCTTTTGGCAATAATGGTTTTTAGAAAAAAGAAAGGGGCAAATTTAATAATCATACTAGCGCTTTTTTTAGGGCAGCAATTTACATATGCAGGAGCTGGAGAATTTTCAGCACCTGGTTTTGGTGGGGTTGGCATTAAGTATCCCGGAGTTATGGATATTATAAAATTTGCCGCTCAATTACCTGAATTACATAAAAACTTGAAAAAATACTTAGACCGAGAAAATGACCAAGAAGGTGAAGCTGGTCTTAATCCGCCTGGAGGCCCAGGACTTCCATCTTCATGCATACCTGACGGATTTAGAGATGAAGAACAAGAACCCAGTGAAGATGGGCAAGAAGGTAGGCCAGGTAGAGACGGACGCGATGGTATTGATGGTAGGGATGGTCGTGACGGTATAGATTCTAGCTCAGGCAGAGATGGTTATAATAGCAATGACGGTGATAGCGGAAGTGATGGGACCGATGGTAGTGATGGTGATGATGGTGATGATGGTGATGATGGCAAATACAAACCAAATTACGACGATAGGGGTCGTCCAAAATATGACGTCAATAACAAACCCATTGACTATGATAATTCAAAATACCCCAAATATGATAAAAATGGCAACGCGATTGAGTATGGTGAGATTGATCCTAAAGGAAGCTTTGATATGAATGGAAGACCACGATTTGATAAAAACAAAGAACCTATTGAATATGACAATCCTGAACGGCCTAAGTATGACAGTAAAGGTGACCCCATCAATTATGGTACAAAAACGGACACCTATAACCCAACTAAAGAAAACACCGGAACGAATGAAAAAGATAATCCAAAAAAGGAAAGTGAAAGCAAATCACCATCTAAATCTACTATGTTTTCTTTTAAAAACACCTTGAAATCTTTAGACATTAAATCTAATGATTTAGATAACTCTATAAAATACGCCCAAGCCAGTATGTTCCCACCAATAACCTTATCGCTAATTTCTGACCCAGAGCAAGATAGAAGAGATGGTTGCGATTGTTTAAAAAGAGAATATGGCAATCTAAATTTTAGAAGGGTAAATCTTGAGAAACTCCGTATTGTTTATGCTCATGCAATGAAAAAAATTAATGCGGGCATTGCTTTCGGTGATGGAGTTTCGGCAGTTCATGGCGTTTCTGCGTTGGTATGGCAAAAACAAAAGATGATTATTCTAAAAGAATCCATTCCAACACTCAACAAAGCCTATGACGACAAATATGCAGAGATGATGGAAGCCTTAGAAAAAAATCTAAAAAAAATTGATCAGTGTGAAGCTTTGTTAGGCTATACAGATTGGTACCATCATTCAGGTTTTATCTACTTTCAATTTATGATGGATAAATATAAAAGAAATTAATAATGAAAAACCATATCCTATTAATCGCTATAACAGCTCTATTTTTTTCCTGCGCAGAAACCCATAAAGAAGATAACAATTCAGAGGTCGATTCTGAAAACAGCATCAATTCCGAAGAAAACCAATCAGAAGCATCAACTGAAGATTTAGAAGATGCTTTTGAACAACTCGGTGGGCTACTTAATATGGGCAATGAAGATGGAGCTAGTGATGAAAATGGCAAGTTGCCAGAAGTAGAAGCACTAGAAAAACTATTGCAAATGAGCGGAATGGAAGACCAAGGTACTGCTGAGGCATTTCAAGATTTGTTAACTAAAGACATGTCTTCATCAGATTTATTCTCTACAGAAGCTATTTTAAAAATGCTCGAAGATAGTGGAGTATCAAAAGAAGGAATGCAAAAACTCATCAACAATCCAGATAGTCTTAGGATGCTGGCGCAAGAAGCCATAAAAAGTAGAGAGATTGCAAGGTTAGAGAGGGAAGTCACTTCCTATAAGGGTAAAATACCCAAAGAACAACTAACTTCAAAAAACACGTCTACTGGCGTATCATTGGAAGAAGCCATTTTATTGGTACAAGCAGAATCAGGCCCTGAAGCTACCATGGCTAAACTAAAAAAGATAGATTCTTTAGCTGGTACCAATGTTATGGAGCAAATGAATCTTCAGGATGCCCAATATGTTTTAAATGATATAGAAAGAAAAAACGAATCCAAAGCGAGTACAGCCGAAGTAGAGAAAATAAAAAAACTAGAACTTCTCAGCGGACAACTACATAGTGAGGAAGAAGCTCTAGCGCTCTTCGAAAAACTTGAAAAGACTGAAAAGGATATTAAATCTGGAGCCCTAAAAGCAAGTTCTAGATACCAAAAAGTTATTAAATATCGAAAAGGTATAGTTAGGATTTACTATCGTGATATCAAAAAAAAGTCTATAGCTGCAAAGAAAAAATTTCAACAACTTAATCCAGACCTCTACTTTGGAGAAGAAGTTGGACAAACCTACATAGGTCACAAGAAAAAAGCGGTTTATTTGCCCTTAGGTAGACTCTCATTTGCCGATAAAGTAATCAAAGTAAATCATCCGTTGCTTAAAACTAAAGATGTGTCGTTTGTTTTAGGAGAACCCGATGGTATCGTTAGTTTTCCTATAATTCTCGATGATTCAGGCATCTATAGTCTTGGCCTAGGAGGCGATTTAACGGTTCAATTTTCTGATAATGCATTAACGGACGTAAACGGGCCTGATCTTTATATTTTTGAAATTGGAGCCATTGAACCTACGGATTTAGAAATCTCAAAAGATGGAAAAAAGTGGATTTATGTAGGCAAAATTGATGGTGGCGTTGCAGAAGTAGATATTGCCCCATTTGTGAATAAAGGTGATCTCTTTTATTATGTGCGCTTAAAAGACCTAAAGACTAATAGTGGTGAACCTGGAGCAGACGTTGACGCTATTGCCGCTATTGGCGCTGCCATGCGGCTAAATCTTGACAGTAAAGTTCTATTTGCCACGGGTAAATCTGTTTTAAAACCAGAAGGCATTATGGCTTTGAAAGAATTAGCCAAGAGTATTTCTGTACTTAAAAAAGGAAGTGTCATTGTAGAAGGTCATACTGACGATGTTGGCAGTACCGAAACCAATCAAAAACTGTCATTGGCAAGAGCTAAAAGTGTCTCGACGGAATTAAAAAAATTGATCCCTGGAACAGATTTTAAATGGAAAGAAAAAGGACTAGGCGAATCGAAACCTTTAGTTGACAATAAAAATGATGAAAACCGAGCCAAAAACCGAAGAGTTGAGGTTTTGGTATTACCAAATTAATAGCAAGGTCATTAAGGAGTCACTTTTTCATCAACCAAATTGGCTTCAAAAAGGTTTTCAAAATGTGTACGCAATTTTTGCTTTACTTCTTCCAAGTCAATTACTGCTTTACCTAACTCTACATTTAAAGAAGTAACCGCTTTGTCTTTTATTCCGCAGGGTATCATTAAATCAAAATACCCTAAATCGGAATTTACGTTTAAAGCAAAGCCATGCATGGTCACCCATCTACTAGCGCGAACACCCATAGCACAAATTTTACGTGCAAATGGGGTGCCCACATCTAACCAAACGCCTGTTTCACCTTCAGAACGTTCTGCTTTTAAACCGTATTCTGCTAAGGTTAAAATGACCATTTCCTCTAAAAAACGAAGGTATTTATGAATGTCTGTAAAGAAGTTATCTAAATCTAAAATAGGGTAACCTACGATTTGCCCAGGGCCGTGATAGGTAATATCTCCTCCTCTATTTATTTTATAAAAAGTAGCTTCTTTCTCTTTAAGTTTAGCCTCATCAACCAACAGATTATTGATGTCGCCACTTTTACCTAAGGTATAGACATGTGGGTGCTCGACAAAAAGAAAATGATTTGGAGTTTCTATACCAGCAGCTTCTCTTCTATTCTTAATTTTCAAGTCGACAATTCCTTTAAAAAGCAACTCTTGATAGTCCCAAGTTTCTTTGTAATCTTTTAACCCTAAGTCTTGCAAAAGAACTTTTTTATTCATTTTGTAAAGATACAAAGTGGTTATTACACCTGTTAATCCTCAAGTTCTACCTCAAGGTTAATAGATTCTGGGGTTTTCATCATATCAAGAAAACTGACCTCATAAATCATGGTTTTTCCATCCATTGAAAAAGTAGCTCCTTCAACATTGACATTCTTTACACGTCGTGGAAAATGATATTTGAAGGTATATGTTGAACTTGATAAAAACATTTCAGCACTTGCCATGCTATCAATACTTTTTTGAAATAGCTCCTGATTTACAATTGTAATTTTTCTTGAGAAATTATTGCCTTTAAAACTGTAATCTACTTCGGTTGCAGAATTAGATGAAGTTATAGGTGGGACTTGTGCTGTATTACTTCCGGGTGTAGGACTTAAGGAGCTTGCACTTTGAAATGCATTGAAGGCATCTTTCACACCTGATATATCTTTAAATTCGCTAAAAAGCTCAAACTTCATTATTTGTTCTTCAGGCTTCATGACCATATGCATACTAAATGGCTCCAACTTTTTCAATTTTGCTTGTTCTTCCTGAGAAAGCTGAGCAATACTGTCCTTCTTTTCTTTCAATAAATCTTTAAAAACAATAGTAGAATCAATTGCTTCATCTTGTTTTAAACTATCAAGGGAACCCATCATAGCCATAAGTTCGTCGGCATCAAAATTTATAGAAAGTTTACCCGAACCATCTTCATTCAAATAAATCTCTTCTGTAAAATTGCATGCTATGACCATACCTACAAAAAGCATTGCAAACAAAACTTTTAATTTTTTCATTGAAGTTCTAATTAGGATTGTTCAAAATAACCAAAGCTGCAATTACCCCGGGAACCCAGCCGCAGAAGGTTAAAAGTAGTACAATTAAGAAAGAACCACAACCTTTACCAATAACAGAAAGGGGTGGGAAAATAATAGCCAATAAGACTCTTAAAAAACTCATATTTTGATTTTGATTGATGTACTTATATGTATTCAAAATACCCCTTTTGTTACATAAAAAACTATTATTTTTAAATGATTTCTTTTTTATGAGAATACTATTGTTTTGTCTTCTATGTAGTCCGCTCTTAACACTTGGGCAATACCGATTTAGCGGTCAGCTGCCAGATGATCATGCAAATCAAACCGTTTATTTATCTATTGTCGAAAATTATAGAAAAAGCTCACGTATTTATTTAGATCAAATTATCAGCACAACTACCACCGATTCTCTTGGGAAATTTAAATTCGAAGGAGATAATTTATCAGATAAAAATCATTTATATCGCATTCACATTGATGAATGTAATACCGCAAATGAAATAGCCACTCACTTTTTGAAAGAGTGCAATTACACCCAGAGTCTATTGTTTTTAGCAAAAAATACAGATATTATTACGATACCACTGTTAGAAAATAATCAACCACTTTGCGAAATCAATTCTACCAATAACACTTCTACGCTTATTTTAGAAATAGATGCCTTAAGAGAAGAAATGATTCTTGATTTTTTAGAGTACCCCAGTAAAGCTAATGAAGATTTAAGCTTCAAAAAATGGTTTTTTAGATTACAAGAATTTGGTATTGCCTCAGGAGAACCTTTAGCGGAACTTTATATTTACAATTTTTTATCTAATCGGGCCAGCGAAACACATTCGTTCTATCTATCTAACCTTCAACATAGTGACTATTATACTGAACTATTGAATCGGCTGATGGTTACTTATCCTAACGCTACCTTTACCGAACAATTTAAACGAGAGATTACTGCAGACAAAATAGTACCAGAAGATACTACACTCGTTGCGAATTCATTTTTCTCTAACTATCCCTTTTATATACTAATATCTCTTTTTGCAATAATTTTAGGAGTCATTTTTTACAACAAAAAACAGCGTAAAAGAACAAAAAGGTTTTTAGAAACCTTGACCAGTCAAGAAAAAACTATCGTAGAGAAAATAGGTCAAGGCAAATCGAACAAAGAAATTGCGTCAGAATTATTCATAAGCCTAAGTACAGTAAAAACGCATATTAACAACTTATATAAAAAGTTAGATGTTTCATCAAGAGATGAGCTGAAATCACTTTTTTAGTAAATTCAACCGGGGGTCTAGTACAAATCTCAACCTCGTAAAACCTAACATCAGTCTTTTTTAAAATGATTTTTGGATTCAAAACTAAAAATCATGAAAGCAAGTATTCTAATTATTTTATCGCTTAGCCTAAATCTTAGTATCGCTCAAGAATTCAATCAAGAAATTAAAATTGAACAACGTAGTCAATTTCTTGTTGGTCCAATTACCTTAGAAGGTCTTCAGAATGAACCCTATAAATCTTGGTTTGATTCTTCATACAATGCTTATACCGTTGACAAATCATTGGCCAAAATGCTTAAAAAGCAACTTAAAGGTTATGAGTTAAAACTGTTTTTAGGTACGTGGTGTGGAGATAGTAAGCGAGAAATGCCGAGAATCATAAAGATTTTAAAAGAAGCTAAATTCCCTATCGAAAATTTGGAAATCATAGCTTTAGATAGACGAAAAGGGTTTTATAAAAAAAGCCCGGGAGGAGAAGAAAAAGGGTTGAATATCAGCAAAGTACCAACATTGATTTTCTTTAAAAATGGAAAAGAGGTGAATCGAATTGTTGAAAGTCCAATAGCCTCTTTGGAAGAAGATATATTATCAATCTTAAATGGTGCTTCTTACATTCCAAATTATTCTAAGTGAGTATTACTTGACTGCTTTGTAACCTATCTTAAAAGAAGCGATGAGATTTTGAAAAGAAATTTAAAATTCCATTTCTACATAAGCATTATCAAATACAAATCTTGATTATTGAGTTAAGGCGCAAAAGTGTAATTTTGCGCTTTAATTTTTCTAGAGCCTAATTAAATCTCCATGATTGGAGTTTGTAGAGGCTATTTTTGTGTAGGATTAGGCAAAATTGAAGATAATAGCAGCGCTACTTGATGAAATTTTAACGAAGTCATACCCAAAAAGAGACCTAGAAAAACAATTAATGGAAATTTAAATAGGCTCTTTTATGCAATTATCGGAACAAGAGATCGTACGTAGAGAAAAATTGACAAAGCTTCGCGAATTGGGTATCAATCCATACCCTGCGGCTTTATATCCTGTTGATGCCACATCAAAGAGCATCAAGAACGATTTTGAAGAAGGTAAACAGGTAGTAATCTCTGGCCGATTAATGTCAAGAAGAATTCAAGGGAAGGCTTCTTTTGCAGAAGTACAAGATAGTGAGGGACGAATTCAGGTCTATTTTAATCGTGATGAAATCTGCACTGGGGAAGATAAAACCTTATATAATGATGTCTATAAAAAATTACTCGATATAGGTGATATTATTGGTATTGAGGGCGAACTTTTCACCACGCAGGTTGGTGAGAAAACAGTGATGGTAAAAAACTTTTCATTGTTAAGTAAAGCCTTGCGTCCATTACCACTGCCTAAGGTAGACTCCGACGGAAATACTTTTGATGAGTTCAATGACCCCGAATTACGTTACAGACAACGCTACGTTGATTTGGTAGTAAATCCGAAAGTAAAAGAAACTTTCATCAAGCGAACTAAAATTACCAATAGTATTCGCGAATTCTATAATGAACGTGGTTACTTAGAGGTTGAAACACCTATCCTTCAACCGATTCCTGGTGGTGCCGCTGCACGTCCATTTTTAACGCACCACAATGCATTGAATATTCCGCTGTACCTGCGTATCGCAAACGAACTTTATTTAAAGCGCTTGATTGTTGGCGGGTTTGATGGTGTTTACGAGTTTTCAAAAGATTTCAGAAATGAGGGAATGGACCGTACTCATAATCCCGAGTTTACGGTAATGGAACTTTACGTGGCCTACAAAGACTATAACTGGATGATGGATACCACCGAACAGTTATTAGAAAAAATAGCCCTTGATTCAACAGGAAGCACACAAGTAACCGTAGGTGAAAACAAAATTGAATTTAAAGCCCCTTACGCAAGAGTGCCTATTTTAGAAGCTATAAAAATTCATACCGGACATGACGTTGCAGGTATGGCTGAAGAAGAACTTCGAGAAGTAGCTAAAAGTTTAGGTTTGGAAGTGAATGACACGATGGGTATTGGTAAATTGATTGATGAGATTTTCGGTGAAAAGTGCGAACACTTTTATGTGCAACCCACTTTTATTACCGACTATCCAAAAGAGATGAGTCCGCTTACAAAAGAACATCGAGAAAATCCTGCGCTTACAGAACGTTTTGAGCTCATGGTGAATGGCAAGGAATTGGCAAATGCCTATTCAGAGTTGAACGACCCAATTGACCAACGAGAACGTTTTGAAGACCAATTAAAACTTTCAGAAAAAGGTGATGATGAGGCGATGTTTATTGATCAAGACTTTTTAAGAGCCTTAGAATACGGCATGCCACCAACTTCAGGAATTGGAATCGGAATTGACCGTTTAGTGATGTTAATGACCAATAATTCATCTATTCAAGAAGTATTATTCTTCCCTCAAATGCGTCCTGAGAAAAAGGCCATTGAACTGACAGATGAAGAGAAAACCATAATGGACATTCTAAAACCTGGCGAAGAATTACCATTAGCTGAACTCAAAGAAAAAGCAGCTCTTAGCGGCAAAAAGTGGGACAAAAGCACCAAAAATCTATCAAAATTAGGTTTGTTTACTGTAGAAAAAAGAAACGATGGCCTTTTTGCGAAAAAAGCAAACTAGTTCATTTTTCCTGAAATTACCATTTATTCTCTGTTTATGACTTAAATTACTGATTACCTCAGCCTAGTTTTGTTCTTGTAATTTTTAAATCAAAAAATGAAAAGAGCATTAATTATAGGGGGTAGCAGTGGAATTGGCAAAGCAGTTGCACAGAATTTATTAAACGAAGGTGTTGAAGTTCATGTAATAGGCACTAACAATGTCAAACTAGAGGCATTCAAAAATGAGGTAAATAACCACTTAGAAATCTATAAAATAGATATTACAGACAGTGCAAAAATAAATACTTTAAAAAACACCATTCATAGTTGGGATAATCTAGACTATTTAGTAAACGCCTCAGGTATTTTTGGCCCGAAACCGTTTTTAGAACATACCGAAGCTGAGTATAATTCTTATATGGATTTAAATAGAGGATTCTTTTTTATCACCCAAGCGGCAGCTAAAAAAATGGCCGAAACCAATGGAGGGTCTATTGTAAATGTTGGATCTATGTGGGCAAAACAAGCTGTTAAAGCAACACCTTCTTCAGCTTACTCCATGCAAAAAGCAGGCTTACACAGTCTTACCAAACATCTAGCAATGGAGTTAGCTGATCATAAAATTCGCGTAAATGCTGTTTCACCTGCTGTTGTTGAAACCCCTGTTTACGAAAGTGTATTTGGTGGGAAACAAAAAGCTAAAGAAGCGCTGCAAAATTTTCATGCCTTTCATCCTATAGGCAGAATTGGACGCCCAGAAGATATAGCGAATACAATTTCTTTTTTACTTTCAGATAAAGCATCTTGGGTTACGGGAGCGATTTGGGATACTGATGGTGGTGTAATGTCTGGCAGAAATTAAGACCAAATAAGCGTGCATAAAAAAAACTTGAGTACAAAATATCTTATTATTGGAGCTGGGCTATCTGGCCTCACCACAGCAAATGCATTATTGGATGCCGGTGAAGATAATTTTATCATTATAGAAGGTAGGGATTATATTGGTGGTAGAATCAGTACTATAAATGGTGTTGATTTAGGCGCCACCTGGTTTCAAAGTTACCACACCAACCTGCTTGCATTAATAGACTTATTAAAACTCAACAAATTTGAACAATATAGCAAAGGGCAAAGTGTTTTGGTATATAATACTATGGCACCTGCTCATTACTTTGAAAATCAAAATGAGGCTTCAGCGTATCGAATTGAAGGAGGTAGTGCGGCACTTATTACCGAATTGTCAAAAAAAATAAGGGAGAAGATTAGATTAAAAACGAATGTGCTTGAACTCATTGAAAGTTCTGAAAATATTCAAGTAAATACTGATAGTGACATTTTCTTAGCAAAGAAAGTAATTTGTACTATTCCACCAAAATTGGCTTCTATATTATCATTTACACCCTCGCTTCCCAACAGTTTATTATCAGCTATGGGGCAAACTCATACATGGATGAGTAATGCCATAAAAATAGGAATGACCTTTAAAAGTCCCTTCTGGCGCGAAAAAAAACTATCAGGTACCGTTATAGGTCAAGTTGGTCCGGTTATCGAATTATATGACCATACCAATCATGATGGCCAAACTTTTGCCC
>Ga0316204_10004000_pt1 | contig 27674 bp, 20 predicted proteins | sample 6monrhotite_MG_2_FD_205661 | JGI IMG/M metagenome (GOLD analysis project Ga0316204, IMG submission 205661) | Microbial mat bacterial communities from mineral coupon in-situ incubated in ocean water Damariscotta River, Maine, United States -... | ecosystem: Environmental > Aquatic > Marine >...
AGATCAAGCCGCGTGATGTCATCGTTGGTGAACCTGAACTGGGTCTTGGCCCGCTTCACACCGCCTTTGACAACAGGGGTAATGCCTACACCACCCTGTTCCTGGACAGCCAGGTCTGTAAGTGGAACGTCGACAAGGCAATCCAGGCCTATGCCGGCAAGAAGGTCGACCCGATCCTGCAGAAAATCGATGTGCAGTATCAGCCAGGCCACAACCACACCAGTATGGGTGAAACCAAGGCAGCTGATGGTCAGTGGCTGATTTCACTGAACAAGTTCTCCAAGGATCGCTTTATTAATGTGGGTCCGTTGAAACCGGAGAACGAACAGCTGATCGACATTTCAGGTGATGAAATGAAGATCGTCCATGATGGTCCGACCTTTGCCGAACCGCATGACTGTATCATTGTGCACCGGTCACTGGTGAACCCGAACAAGGTCTATGAACGCAACGATCCGATCTGGTCGGACGCTCAGGCCTGGGCCAACAAGGACGGGGTTGATCTGGAAGATGCCGAACATGTCATCCGGGACGGCAACAAGGTGCGTATTTATATGACATCCATCGCGCCGAAGTTCAGCATGGACAAGTTCAAGGTCAAACAGGGCAATGAAGTCACCATCTTCATTACCAACATGGATGACCTGGATGATCTGACCCACGGCTTCACGCTGGCCAACTACGGTGTTTGTTTTGAAGTCGGCCCACAGGCCACAGCATCAGTAACATTCAAGGCAGACCTGCCGGGTGTTCACTGGTTCTACTGCCAATGGTTCTGTCACGCACTGCATATGGAAATGCGTGGCCGGATGCTGGTCGAAAAAGCCTGAAGTCAAGACTGAAGGTTATTTCGGTGGTGGCACGCCAGACAATTGAGGGGAAACCCGGAACGAGAGGTTTATTGCCTCTCGCTCTGGCCCTCCTTCTGTTGTCCGGACTTTTGCCCGCAACGGCAAACGCCGCCACAATCGAGGTTAAACCGGGAAACAATCTGGCTGCTGCAGTTGCGGCAGCCAGTCCCGGCTCCGTTCTCAAACTACTGCCCGGCGTCCATACTGGCCGGGTCACCATTGACCGTCCGCTGACGATCACAGGCGGATTTGATGCCATCATTGATGGCGGTCAAGAAGGCTCTACGCTGACAGTAGCCGCCCCGGACGTAACCATCAAAAACCTGACCATCCGAAATTCCGGCCGCGGCCTGGATACCATGGATGCCGGTGTTTTTGTCAATAAAGCCGGCGACCGGGCACTGGTCCTGGGCAACCGGATCGAAGACAATCTGTTTGGTATTTATCTGTGGGGGCCAAATGACGCCATCGCGCGTGGCAACCGGATCAAGGGCCTGCAAACAAATCGCGTAAATTCCAGGGGCAACGGTGTTTCCGTCTGGAACTCTCCCGGCTCCGTGGTTGAGGAAAACGATATCCTGCACGGACGCGACGGCATTTTTTCCACATCCAGCAAAAAGAACATCTTTCGTAATAACCGCTTTCGCCATACCCGGATCGCCGTACACTATATGTACACCAACAACTCAACCGTGACCGGCAACACCTCCATCGGCAATCATGTGGGCTATGCCCTGATGTTTTCCAAAAAGCTGATTGTTGAAGGCAACCGGTCTGTTGACGATCGCGACCACGGAATTTTGCTTAACTACGCCAACAGCTCGCAGATAAACGGTAACCTTGTCCGCAATGGCAAAGGCAAATGTGTATTCATCTATAACTCGTCAAAGAATATTTTCAGCGACAACCGTTTTGATGGCTGTCAGATTGGCATTCATTTTACCGCCGGATCGGAACGCAACCAGATGACAGGTAACGCCTTTGTCGCCAACGCAACCCAGGTCAAATATGTGGGCACCACGGATATTGACTGGTCGCAGGATGGTCGCGGCAATTTCTGGTCCGATAACCCGGCCTTTGACATGGATGGCAACGGCATCGCCGACACCCCCTATCGGCCCAATGACATGGTCGATCAGGTTGTCTGGGCGCACCCTGCAGCCAAGCTGTTGTTGAACAGTCCGGCCATTCAGGTTCTGCGCTGGAGCCAGTCGCGCTTTCCTTCCTTGCTGCCCGGTGGCGTCATTGACAGCGCCCCGCTGATGAAACCTGTCGAGCTCAGCGCCATACATGACTGGAAACTGCCATGACTGACCGGGCAACAGAGCAACCTAATCTTGAGCTGATAAAAGCCGTCAAACGATACGACGGGCTGCAGGTTCTGCACGACATTTCCTTTTCGGTCTCACCAGGTCAGGTCGTGGCCCTGGTCGGACACAATGGTGCCGGCAAGACAACAATCATGAAGCTGTTGCTGGGCCTGATCCGTCCGACCGAAGGTACGGTTCGGGTGTTGGGTCATGATCCCGCCGGGTCAAACGCCGCCGAGGCGCGTCTTGGCATGGGCTTTCTGCCTGAAACGGTTTCCTTTCCGGTCAACATGACCGGCCGGGAAATCATGAATTTTTATGCCCGGCTAAAACGCCAGGGCCGCAAAGCCAATGACGACTTGCTGGAAATGGTCGGCCTGGCTGATGCCGCCAACCGCCGCGTCAAAACATATTCCAAAGGCATGCGCCAGCGCCTGGGTCTGGCCCAGGCCCTGATTGGCTCGCCGCGCGTGTTGTTGCTGGATGAACCGACAACCGGACTGGACCCGACCCTGCGCCGGTCTTTTTACGACACCATTATGTCGCTGAAAGATGATGGCGTTACAGTTTTGCTGGCCTCTCATGCCTTGAGTGAACTGGAAACACGGGTCGATCGCGTCGCTATCATGAGCAACGGCCATCTGATGGCCGACGGCAGTATGGCTGAACTTCGCCAACGTGCCAGCCTGCCGGCCCGCATTCGCCTGACCACTGGTGATGGCTCAGCGGCGATGGCAGCAGAAAGACTGCAGGGTGCTGTTATCCGCCATGTGAACGGTCGCACAGTTGAGTTCGACTGCCCGTCCGAAGACAAAATGGAACTGGTGCGCCGGGTCACGGACCTGGGTGTAACGATCGAAGATATCGAAATTGAACTGCCCAACCTTGATCGCATCTACGAACTTTACCAACAGGCGGAGTTGCCATCATGAACGCCTTGCTGGCCATAGCCGGACAGGAAATCCGCGACGGTTTTCGCAACAAATGGATTGTTGCCATGACCCTGCTGATGGCCGGGTTTGCCCTGACGCTGACGCTGCTGGGCAGCGCCCCCACCGGTACCGTCGGCGCAAATTCCCTGCTGGTCACCGTCGTCAGCCTGTCCAGTCTGACAATCTTCCTGGTGCCGCTGATTGCCCTGATGCTGTCCTATGATGCCGTCATTGGCGAGGTCGAACGCGGCACCCTGTTGCTGTTGCTGTCCTACCCCCTGGCCCGCTGGCATGCGATTGGCGGCAAGTTCCTCGGACATCTGTCCGTTCTGACATTTGCCACCGTGGTCGGCTACGGCTCCGCCGGCGCCGTATTGTTGATCCAGGGCACGGAAACCGAAACCGGAAACTGGTTTGCCTTTGGCGCGGTTATTGGCTCATCAGTCCTGCTGGGAGCGGCCTTCTTGGCTATTGGTTACCTGATCAGCACTGTGGTGAAAGAACGTGCCACGGCTGCCGGAATTGCCGTCTCTGTCTGGCTGTTGTTTGTACTGATTTATGACATGGCCCTGTTGGGATTGCTGGTCGCCGATGGTGGCAACGGCATCGGACCGACCCTGTTTAACGCCCTGTTGCTGGCCAATCCAACGGATGCCTATCGGCTGTTCAACCTGGCCGGTTTTGAAGGAGTGGCGACCTTTACCGGCACAATCGGCTTGACCGCCAATGCTGAATTTTCACCGCTGGTTTTGCTGGGCGTACAGTTCGGTTGGATTGTTGTGCCGCTGGGCCTGGCAACCTGGTTATTCCAGCGCAAGGAGATATGACATGCCGATTCTGAGAAAATGCGCGATTGTCGCAACCGCTCTGGTGGCTTTGTCTGCCTGTAGCCCTGAAGAGGTTGCTCAGGTACCGGACCCGATCATTCTGACCATGGATGCCACTGGTCATTTTTGTAACATGACCATCCTGGATCACCCCGGCCCCAAGGCCCAGGCTTTCATCAAGGGCAGCGATGTGCCGTTCTGGTTTACCTCTGCACGGGATGCCATCGCCTTTTCAATGTTGCCTGAATCCGCCCGTATGGTTTCTGTTATATATGTCACCGACATGGCCACCGTTCCTGAATGGGAAGACACTTCCAAAGGCAAGTGGATCAAGGCAGAGACAGCCTGGTATGTGATCGACAGCAAAAGGACCGGCGGCATGGGCGCTGCCGAAGCCGTGCCTTTCGGCGATGAAACCTCCGCCCGGAAATTTGCCGCAGATTTTGGTGGCAAGGTTGTCATCTACAAAGATGTACCGCGCAGTTACGTTCTGGATGCCAACCAGACATCCAGCCTGGAAGCAAAGGCCAACAGCCATGCAACTTGATCGTCGTCGTTTCATCACCATCAGCGCTGCCGCCATCGGCCTTGGTGCCGGGGGCACCGCTTTGGCCGCAGGCAGCACGGCAAAACCTGTGCGCTGGCAGGGAACAGCGCTGGGCGCAAAAGCCAGTCTGATACTGTTTCATTCCGACAAACAAAAAGCTGAGCAAATCATCAACGCCTGTGTCGCCGAGATCGACCGGCTTGAAAGCATCTTCAGCCTGTACCGGGATAATTCAGCCATTTTGCGCCTGAACAAATCAGGTGCCCTGAAACAGCCGCCACCTGAACTGGTTGAAGCTCTGGCCGATTGCCGCCGGATCAGCGAAATCACCGGCGGTGCCTTTGATGTTTCGGTCCAACCCCTGTGGCAGCTTTTTGCCAGGCACTTTTCAAAACCAAAGGCAGATCCGGCAGGCCCATCAGGCAAAGACATCGCAAGGGTCAAAAACCTTGTTGATTACCAAGCCATTCATGTCGAAAGAAACCTTGTTTCGTTCTCCCGACCTGGCATGGCCATCACCCTGAACGGCTTCGCACAGGGCTTTATCACCGACCGGATTGCGCAATTGCTACGCGGTGAGGGCCTCGATAATGTTCTGGTGGATATGGGTGAAACCAGGGCGCTCGGCGGTCACCCGGACGGACGCCCCTGGCGTGTGGGTATCCGTGCCCCCGGTTCAGACAATCAAACCTTAAGAACCTTGCCACTGGATAATCAGGCCATGGCAACTTCGGGGGCTTACGGCCTGCGCTTTGCAGGCTCGGACCAGCTGCATCATCTGTTTGATCCCGGCACCGGCACCAGCAGCCAGCGCTATGCCAGCGTTACGGTTATGGCCCCGTCGGCCGCCACGGCAGACGCCCTGTCGACAGCCTTGTCCAGCATGCCTGTCGACCGGGCCACCGCCAGCCTGAAAAAAGCCCGCGCAACAGCTGCCTGGTTCCTGTTGCAGGATGGCTCGTTCAGAGATGTCCGGGCCTGACCGGCAATCGATATCAGTTGAAGTCAGGTCTCTGACAGGTCGTTGATCGATCCGGACAGCTGGTCCCGCAACTGTTCCAGCCGCAGAACACATTCTGACGCATGGGTTTGTGCGGCATCCACAATGTCTTCCGCTTCAGCCCTTGCGGCAACGGACATGTAGGCATCAAACGCCGCTTCGGTTTCGCGCAGGGCGGCTCTTAATGTTGTAAAAATATCTGCAGTCTTCACTGCAACTGACGCTTCAGCCATTTCCGGGGCGTGGTCGGTGGAGCCGGATATTTCCGCTGCCAGTTGCCTCAACAATATCGCTGCATCAGGTTCAGCCTGCGTTTCGGCCACAGCCCCGAGATCCAGGTAACGCGCCCTCAGGGCACCCATCAAACGGTCTGACGTGTCCTTGAAGTTTTCGAGCGTTCGCGGGATATCCTGCCCGACAATGGCCTCCAGACGGGCCCGGGCATCCGTGCGCCAGGCGCGTTTGCGTTCCAGGCGCAACAGGGCGATATGTTCAAGCTTCCGGGAGGCAATGTTTTCGGAATGTTGCCGGACCTCTTCGTCATCTGCGTTGGCGGCGAAATCTGAAAAATATTCAAAGGCCGCCTGTTCATTTCCGACCGCCAGATTGAGGGCCTGCCACGGTGTCAGCAACAGATTTTCAGCAGCCTCGTCTTCCAGATCACTCACCTGATCCGGCGCACCTGTTGAGGAAGGCAATTCCAGGCCAAGACTTTTGATCCATTCCTCGATTTCTGCCTGATACCCCAGTTCAATTTCAACAAGGCGTTCAAACATCTGAACGGCTTCAGGATTATGAAGCCTGCTCATTTCATCAACGAGGCGGCAATAAGTCGCAGCCGCAGCCCGTTCCATTGAAACGGCTGACTGTGCCAGAGTATCAAGCGAATACCCGGCTGGCGGGGTCTGGATATCAAAGGTCATAGGCCTGTACCTTGATGTCCTGGCAGGCTGCTGCAGGATCGGGAAATAATGTTACCAACAACCAGACCATATTCCGGCCCGCCCATCTACCCCTTGATTCAAGTCAAGACAACAACAGGCAAATCGCTGTAGTCTTCTGTCATCGCCCGCCCCAAAGCATATGAGTTTCACCTTGACTATAAAAACCCTGCCCCTGCGGCATCTTCTTCGCACTTTTGCCGTCGGCATGCTGTTGACCGGCCTTGTGGGTTTGTTCAGCACCGGGGCCCGCGCCACTGACCTCAATACCTTCAAGGACAAATACAGTCTGGCTGAAATCATGCCGGGCGCGGACCGTCTGGGACCTGAGGAAGGCACGCCTCCGTCGGCGGCAGCCTACAAAGGCAACGAGCTGATCGGTTATGTCTATCTGAATTCCGACGTGGTCAATTCCATCGGTTATTCCGGCAAGCCCATCCACGTCGTTGCGGGCGTGAATACCAAAGGGCTGATCACCGGTGCCCGCATGGTCAAACATTCGGAACCCATTGTGCTGGTTGGCATTCCGGAACAAAAAGTCCACGACTTTATTGATAAATATGCCGGCCTGAACGTGCTGGACATCGCCGTCACCGGCAAGGATGACCGGGAGCTGGATATCGTCAGCGGCGCCACGGTTACCGTAATGATCATCGATGACACCATTGTCCGGGCTGCCATCCGGATCATGCGCCACCGCGGCATTGGCGGCCTCAAGGACCCCAGTGCAGATGCCAATCGGGTCACCTGGTCGGTCCACAAGGAACTGGACGAAAAACTCGACTGGATGACCATGGTGGGGGATGGTTCGGTGCGCCGTCGTCTGATCAGTGTCGCTGATATCAACACTGCCTTTGAAAGCGCGGGCAAGACCGAGGCCGCCGCGCGTCCTGAAAAAGGCGATCCGAACGATGTTTTTGTCGACCTCTATATCGCCAATGCGGCCATCCCGTCTATTGGCCACAGCCTGCTGGGGGATCAGGAATACAAAAACATGCAGGCAGCCCTGAAGCCTGGCGAACATGCCATTCTTTTGGGCGGGTCCGGGCGTTATTCATTCAAGGGGTCGGGATATGTGCGCGGTGGTATCTTTGATCGTATCCAGTTGATTCAGGGTGACTACAGTGTGCGCTTCCGGGACAAGGAACATAAACGTCTGGGTGACTTTGCTGCCCCTGGCGCACCGCACCTGGCCGAGACCGGCCTGTTTGTTATCCCGGCCGACAGCGGTTTTGACCCGGCCCTGCCGTGGCGCATCCAGTTGCTGGTACATCGCGCCATTGGCCCGATCAAAAAGGAATTTCTGACTTTTGATATTGGCTACGTCACGCCGCCCCGCTTCGTAAAACGGCACGATCCGGTGGTTGCCAAATCCGATATCACCGCCACTGGCATCAAGCCGGGCCCTATTGCCGCCGCCCGGTCCGGCGATGCCTTGTGGGTCAAGATCTGGATTTCCAAAATCCCGGACATCATTATTCTGGGTCTCGGCCTGACGGTCCTGACCGCCATGTTCTTTTTCCAGGACTGGTTGGCCCAGCGACCTGTCCTGACTGATCGCCTGCGCCTGGCTTTCCTGACCTACACCGTATTATGGATCGGCTTTTACGCCCAGGCGCAGCTCTCCATCGTTAATGTGCTGACTTTTGCTGGCTCCATCATGCACGGGTTTGACTGGTCGTTCTTCCTGCTGGAACCACTGATCTTTATTCTCTGGGGGTCGGTTGCAGCTTCTCTGCTGTTCTGGGGGCGTGGTGTTTATTGCGGCTGGTTATGCCCCTTCGGCGCCCTGCAGGAATTGCTGAACCGCATTGCCAAAACCCTGAAGGTGCCGCAGTTCACCGTGCCCTGGGGTTTGCATGAACGCGCCTGGCCGCTGAAATACCTGATCTTCCTGGGCCTGTTTGGCGTCTCACTGGAGTCGTTTGAACTGGCCGAACACCTGGCCGAGATTGAGCCCTTCAAAACCTCCATTATCCTGATGTTCCAGCGTAGCTGGCCGTTTGTATTCTTTGCTGTCGGGATATTATTAGTCGGCCTGTTCGTCGAGCGTTTTTTCTGCCGCTATATCTGCCCGCTGGGTGGAGCCCTGGGCATCCCGGGAAGATTGCGCATGAACGAATGGCTGCGGCGCTACCGCGAATGCGGCAATCCCTGTCAGCGTTGCGCCCGCGAATGCATGGTCCAGGCGATCCATCCGGAAGGCCACATCAATCCCAACGAATGCCTGCAATGTCTGCACTGTCAGACACTGTATTACGACGATCACAAATGCCCGCCAATGATTCAGAAACGTCTGAAACGGGAACGCCGCCAGGCACTGAGTTCAAAGAGTATGAGTTCCGGGTCCGTCTGAGTTTTACCCGGATCAGATAGATCGGGTCAGAACGCGACCTGCTCTGCCTTGCCCTGTGCCTCGGCCAGTTGCACCGCTACCGATGCCACGGCCAGGTCCTGAAGGCCCACACCGGTGCCGTCAAACAGGGTAATTTCGGCCTCGGACGTGCGGCCTGGTTTTTGTTGACCGATCACTTCACCGATGGGCGTAATGGCATCTTCGCCAATCAGACCGGCAGCGACAGCATGCTGGGTTTCACCAATTGTGATCGATTGCGCGACCTCATCCGTGAACAGGGTGGCAGCTGCGACCAAAGCCGGATCAACCTCCTGCTTGCCTTTGGTGTCAGTCCCCATACAGGCGATGTGTGTGCCGGGCTTGACCCAGTCTTTCATCATCAGCGCTTCATGGGCGGACGTGATCGTGATGATGACATCGGCTTGCGCACCCAGCTGTTCGCGTTCTACTGCTTCAAACGGCAGGCCAATGTCTTTTGCCACCTCGGCCAAACCATCCAGCATTTCCGGGTGGAAGTTCCATGCCACAACTTTTTCAAAGTCACGCTGTTCGGCAGCAGCCCGCAGCTGGAAGGCGGCCTGGTGGCCAGCCCCGACCATGCCCAGAACCTTTGCATCCTTGCGCGCCAAGTGGGCGATGGAGACCGCACTGGAGGCAGCGGTGCGCACGGCGGTCAGATAGTTACCGCCGACCAGGGCTTTAAGCTGCCCGGTGTCGGGATCAAACAGAAAAACCGTGGACTGGTGGTTGGTCAGGCCCTTGTCCATGTTGCCCGGCCAGTAGCCACCTGATTTCAGTCCGAGTGCCAGCCCGGCCCGGTCAAAACCGGATTTGAAACCATACAACGCGTCGGCATAACCGATAGCCTCACGGATGACCGGAAAGTTCCAGGCATCACCTTTCGCCATGGCAACAAAAACATCTTCGACCGCCTTGAAGGCGTCGGCACGTCCGACGACCTCCTGGCAGGTTGCTTCACTGACAATCAACATCCGATCTGATCCCTACAAGGCCATGCCGCGCGCGGTGACCGGCCACAGGCACTCAACAACACCGTTACGCACACCGACATACCAGTCATAGACATTGCAGGTCGGGTCACAGTGACCGGGAACAAGTTTCAGTTTGTCATTCAGTTTCAGGACATTGTCAGGGTCAGCGATCACACCATGTTCGTCGGAGCACTTGATGTATTCCACATCGTCACGACCAAAGATGACGGGCAGACCGGAATCAACGCTCTGGGCTTTCAGACCGGCGTCACAGATGGCCTTGTCTTTTTTGGTCTTGGACATAATCGACGTCCAGATGAACAAGCCGTTTTCAAATTCCGAAATGTTCTTGCCGGCATCATCCAGAACGCGCTGGTAATCCGCATCCATAAAGATGTAGGAGCCACATTGCATTTCGTTATAAACGCCGGATGCACCTTCAAAATAATAGGTGCCGGTTCCGGCCCCGCCGACGATGTCACATTCAAGGCCTTCGGCTGTCAGCATTTTAACTGTGTCGGCAACCTGTTTGACAGCCGTTTCAATCTGGCCTTTACGCACTTCAAAATCATGCACGTGCTGGGCAGCGCCCTGATAGGCCTGCAGCCCTGAGAAAACCAGGCCTTCGCCGGCGGCGATCTTTTTTGCCAGTTCAACAACAGGCTCGCCCCACTGAACGCCACAGCGTCCGGCACCACAATCGATTTCAACCAGGCATTCAATGGTTACGCCATGCAGTACAGCGGCTTTGGACAGCTCATCAACATTGCCAAGATCATCAACACAAACCAGAACGCGGGCTTTTTTTGCCAGCTGGGCAAGGCGGTCGATCTTGGCCGGGTCCACAACCTGGTTTGAGACCAGAACATCTTTCACCCCACCGGCAACGATGGCTTCGGCTTCGGAAACCTTCTGACAACAAACACCGCAGGCACCGCCATGTTCAATCTGGTAAAGAGCGATATCCGCCGACTTGTGGGTCTTGGCGTGGGCGCGATGACGAATGCCCTTTTCCTTGATGAAATCGCCCATCAATTTGACGTTTTTTTCAAAGGCATCGAGATCAATGATCAAGGCCGGGGTCTGAACATCTTCCAGCTTCATGCCGACAGCAGCGGGGACGTTCAAACCAACAACGGGCTGGCTGGGGTGATTAATCGCATTCATTATTTTTCTCCGTTAAACCTGTTTCTGCATCCAGGGCAGTTTATTGAGGTCGACGTTGCCGCCGGTAAGGATGACACCTGTGCGTTTTCCGGCGAACTGATCCCTGTTTTTCAGGATGGTCGCCAACGCCACGGCGCTTGATGGCTCGATAACAATTTTCATGCGTTGCCATGTGAGATACATGGCGTCGATGATTTCTTCTTCAGTTGCCAGCAGCACATCCGACACGTAGTTGGAGACAAAGTGCCAGGTGCGGGGCCGCATACTGACCTTGAGGCCATCGGCAATCGTTTGCGGCGCGTCGTCCTCGATAATTTCACCGGCATGGAAGGACCGGTAAACGTCATCTGCATTTTTGGGTTCTGCAGCAATAATCTTCGTCGATGGCGATACATCTGACATGGCGAGACAGGTGCCGGAAATCATGCCACCGCCACCAATGGGGGCCACCACATAGTCCAGATCGGCAACTTCTTCATTCAGCTCCAGCGAACAGGTGCCCTGCCCGGCAATGACGCGGTGGTCATTGTAGGGATGCACAAAATCAGCTCCGGTGCGGGCCACGACCTCTTCCAGCATGGCTTCGCGAGCGGCAGTCGAAGGTTCACACTCCAGCACTTCACCGCCATATCCACGCACGGCGGCCTTTTTGGCTTCCGGGGCAGTGCGCGGCATGACGACAGTTGCCTTGATGCCGCGCCGTCCGGCGGCATAACTCAGCGACAGGGCGTGGTTGCCCGACGAATGACTGGCCACACCTTTGGCTGCCTGTTCGTCGGTCAGGCCGAAAACTGCGTTGGAGGCGCCGCGGACCTTGAACACGCCAGCCTTCTGGAAGTTCTCGCACTTGAAAAACATCTCGCCGCCGACCAGGCCATTGATGTAGCTGGACGTAAGCACCGGTGTACGATGGATGTACGGCTTGATCCGCTCATGGGCGGCGCGCACGTCTTCAATCGTGGGAATATACATTTCGCTGCTGCCTGACATATCGTTCATAACGATCACGCAGCTTCGGCACGGGCCTGACCCGTGGTTGAGCGATAATATTCCTGGGCAGCGGCAACACCGGAGCCAAGCTCAATCGGATACCCAAGGTCCTTCATGGCCATTTCAATGGTCGCCAGACCCGACAGGGCCAGGGTTTCGCTGAGGTATCCCAGGTGGCCGATGCGGAAGGCCTTGCCGGCCATCTCGCCAAGACCGACACCAAACGAGACGCCGTAGGTATCGAACGCGTGGTTCGTAAGCGCATCACTGTTAAACCCTTTTGGTACATAAATCGCGCTGACCGTATCGGAATAAAGGTCAGGGGTTTTGGCACACAGCTCAAGGTTCCAGGCAGCGGCGGCCTTGCGCACACCTTCGGCAATACGGAAGTGGCGGGCAAAAACATTATCGAGGCCTTCTTCGAACAACATTTCAAGACTTTCACCCAGGGCATTGATCAACGGCATGGGTGGCGTGTAGGGGTAACCGCCATTTGCATTGGCATTGGACATGTCGCGGAAGTCAAAATAGGTGCGGGCGCATTTGGCGGTTTCTGTGGCGGCCATGGCTTTCTGGCTGACACCGACGATGGCCATACCTGTCGCCAGCATGAAACCTTTTTGCGAACCGGAGACGGCGAGATCAACATCCCATTCATCCATGCGGAAATCCATGGAAGCGAGCGAGCTGACGCAATCCACATAGAGCATGGCCGGGTGGTCAGCGGCATTCATTTCAGCCCGGACGGCTGCAATATCGCTGCGCACGCCGGTTGCGGTTTCATTGTGCGTGACCAGCACAGCCTTGATTTCATGATTTTTGTCTTCAGCCAGGCGCTGGCCATAACGTCCGGCCGGCGCACCAGTGCCCCATTCACATTCAATAATTTCAACATCAAGACCATGACGCTGACACAGATCGATCCAGCGATGGGAAAACATGCCGAAGCGCGCCACCAGAACCTTGTCACCCGGCGACAACGTATTCGTAATCGCGGCTTCCCAGCCACCGGTACCACTGGACGGGAAGTTAATGACCAGGCCGTCAGTTGTTTTAAAAACTTTTTTCAAGCCGTCCTGCAGATTATTCAAAGTGGCGGCAAAGTCCGGGGAGCGATGGTCGACCGTCTGAATATTCATGGCCGCCCTGAGTCGGTCGGGGATATTCGTGGGACCGGGGATAAAGACTGGATTTTGGCCGTACATACCGTTTCTCCTGCTGCACAAATCTGTTTTCTGGCGCGAATGAAAAAAACCTAGCAGGTCATAAATAATAAAACAATTTTTCTGGAAATATTTTCTATTTTGAAGATTAAATAGACATCTCTTTGTTTTATAAGTATAAATTATTTTCCATTCGCTAAATTAAATAAATTAATGGAAATTATTTCCAGTTCAGCTTTGCGGATTCTTCCTGAATCCGGGGATCGCGAGGAAGACAATAATGAACGAAGAACCCAAAAAACGATCCCGGGGCCGCCCCCGGTCCCAGCCAACCGATATGCCGACAAATACAGTCCAGGCACTGGACCGGGGACTGATGTTACTGCAGGCGTTGAGCAAGGGCGGTAGTGCCACCCTGTCTGATCTGGCGCTGCGGGTCGGCATGCCGCCGTCATCTGCCCACCGGGTGCTGGCCACCCTGGCCAAACACGGCTTTGCTGACCTGAATGAAGGTACCCAGAAATGGGCCGTGGGCATTGAGGCTTTTCGTGTAGGCAGCACTTATCTCGCCGACATCAACCTGATTGAAGCCGCCCAGAAAGCCATGCGAGAGTTGATGCTGGAGACCGGGGAGACCGCAAACCTGGCCATCGCTGACCGGGGCGACGTGGTTTTCCTCAGCCAGATCGAATCGCGCAATCCGATCCGCGCCTTTTTTGGCCCGGGTACCCGCAGCCACATGCATTCCTCCGGCATCGGCAAGGCCTTGCTGGCAAGCCTGTCCCAGCCTGAGCTTGAACAGATATTACAGAAAAAGGGTCTGCCTGAATTCACCCCCAAATCCCTGACCTCTCCGTCGGCACTGTTTGAAGATTTGGAAAAAACCCGGGCGCGGGGCTGGTCCCTGGATGACGAGGAACGCTACACCGGCATGCGCTGTGTTGCTGCAGTGATTTATGATTCTTTCGGCGAAGCTATCGCCGGTGTTTCGGTTTCCGGGCCCTCAGTCAGGTTCCCCGACAATGTTGTTTCAGAATTTGGCCCCCGGGTAAAACGCGCAGCGGATGAAGTCACCATGGTTATCGGCGGCAAGGTCCCTGAGGATAACCAGTAGCCTTACCCTTTGTCGCCGATCACCAGCACCGGCACATCCAGTGTTGATACAATGGTCTCTGTACCGGCCTCGGCGAGAGCGGGAAAGCCGTCGGGCAGCACCAGCAGTTCAACCGGCAGACGCCGCAAAACAGTTTGCAGGCCGTGAAGATGACTGTCCGGTAAAACCTCATAATCAACTTCAAGGCCTTTGCCTTTAGTCAGTTCGGCAACACGCGTGCGATCACTGGATGCTATCGCCAACAGAACAAGCAACCGTCCGCCGTCCCGCCGGGATAGCTGGATAGCAATTTCAAGCGCCCGGTCAGCAACCGGACTTGCATCATACATACAGGCGACCGGGCCATGGTGCTGCCGGGCCCCGGTCACCAGAACAGCGGTCGCACCACTGACAAGCTTCCGGGTTGTTGATCCCAGTCGCTGGCGTTGTCCGGGACGACGACTGGTCCGCCCCATGACAATCAGGTCAACATCAAGGGCGGCTGCCAATATGCTGGCTGTGACATCTCCGCGATCAACGCGGAACGACCAGTCCAGACCCTGTTCAGTTGTTTCAGCGACCAGAGCCGCCCGGGCGCGACGGGCAGCAAGACGAAGCTGGTGTTCCATATCAGAACGGTCAAAAGTCGATACCGTCGCCGTGACCGCGTGCACAACCTGGCAGCAAGCCAGTTCACCCGCCCGCAGCAAATTGTCATCTTCAATAAAAAGACCTTCCAGGCTGGCTTGCATTCGTGAAGCCAGGCGCACCGCTGTTTTGAGTGCCGCCACGCTTTCATCAGAGGCATCCAGGGGAACAAGAATTTTCCGCCTGCCTGGATCAGAAGAAATCTTTCCCGGCCCGGACATCAGCTGCCCGCCTTTTTATCAGAAACCTCAGGTGGTTTACTGTAGTTCCGCAAATCATCGGCCATGCCCCGAAGGCGGGCGTCGACCAGTGCATTGACCGTGCCTTCCGGGAAAACGCCCTTGTCATCGGCGACGCCGCTCTGAACACCGGTCAGGATTTCCACGCCCCGGTCGATGGTCTCAACCGCATGAATGACAAAGTCACCAGTGCGGCAGGCTTCAACCACATCTGCCCGCAGCATCAGATGGCAAACATTGGAGGCCGGGATCATCACACCCTGCCCCGGACTGAAGCCACGCGCCTTGCAGACATCAAAAAATCCTTCGATCTTTTCGTTGACGCCGCCGATGGGCTGGACCTCACCCTTTTGATTAACCGACCCTGTCACGGCAAAACATTGTTTAATCGGCAATCCCGACAGGGCGGACAACAGACAATACAATTCTGCTGAGGAGGCAGAATCACCGTCGACACCGCCATAGGATTGCTCAAAGACCAGACTGGCTGACAAGGACAGGGGTCGGTCCAGGGCATAGCGTCCGGACAGGAACGACGACAGGATCAACACTCCTTTGGAATGCAAAGGCCCGCCCAGTTCGACTTCCCGTTCAATATCGACGACCTGACCCTTGCCGATACGCACGCGCGCGGTGATCCGCGACGGGCCACCAAAAGAGTACCCGCCCAGTGACATGACCGAGAGCGCGTTGATCTGTCCCGCTTGTTCACCGTCAGTATCAATTAGCTTGATGCCGCGCGTGATCATTTCGTGGCTGCGTTCTCGCAGGGCATCGACGCGATGGATGCGGGCGTCGATGGCCGTCTGTACATCGTCGGCTGTTACGGTCCGGTCGCTGTTTTTCTGCGACCAGTAATCCGCTTCACGCATGACATCGACAACGTGGCCCAGCCGGGTCGACAGCTTTTCCTGATCGTCCGCTTCCCGGGCACTGAATTCGATCAGGCGGGCAACTGCGGCGGCATCAAAGGCTTTCAGCTTTTCCTTGCTTGCCAGTCCGGCGATGACATTGGCATAGGCCGCCGTGCTTTCATCATCCCGGTCCATGTCCCAACCGTAGTCGACGGAAACCTTGAACAGGTCGGCAAATTCCGGGTCCAACTGATGCAGCATGTAATAAAGCCGGGGCGCACCAACCAGTACGATCTTCAGGTCAATGGGAATGGCTTCCGGTTCCAGCGACACCGTACTGACCAGACTGAGCACCTGGCCAAGAGATTCGATTTTTAACGATCCTGACATCAGGGCCCGCTTCAACCCCTCATAAGCATAGGGCTGGGTCAAAAGCTTGTAGGCGTCGATCATCAGATAGCCGCCATTGGCCCGGTGCAGAGCCCCGGCCTTGATCATGCCGAAGTTGGTAATCAAGGCGCCCATCTCGGCAATATGTTCAACACGGCCAATGAGGTTGGCATAGGTCGGCATGTCTTCATACACGACCGGCGCACCGGTCCCGAGGGAATTATCCACCAGCAGATTGACCTCATAACGCCGGGCCAGGTCCGCTTCGGCATGTCCGGCGGCAGCGGCGATCATGGCCTGCTGTCCGGCGTTCTCTCCACTGCGGGCAATAAATATATCGGCATTCTCGATAACGTCGGCTTTCAGAGCCTCAAGATAATTGACGACCGCCGGGTACTGTTTGAACCCGTCTTCCAGGGCATCCATCAAATGGCCGACGGCATGGCGCGTGACCTCACGAGTCAGCTCGCGAATTTCTTCCCGTCGTTCCTTGTCCCATTCTGGCAACTGGCGAATGATTTCCTGCAAATCCGACTGCAGTAATTCCAGATTGGCTTCCAGTTCCTTGCGCTCGGCTTCCGGCAGTTTGGCAAACTCTTCCGGGTTGATAACGGTGTCATCCTTGATCGGCGCCAGCGCCAGACCCACAGGTGTTCTCAGCAAAGTGATGTTCTTCTGCCGGGCGCGTTCCTGCAATTCCTCAAAGACAACTTCCTGACGTTCCTTGAATGCTTCTTCGATGGCTTCCCGCCGGGTGCGATAGTCTTCGGCCTCGAATATGGACGGGATGGCAGATTTCAATTCGTCGACAAGACGGGTGACGGCATCCCGCAACTGGAGGCCCTGGCCGGGTGGCAGCTCGATCGCCGTGGGACGATGGGTATCCGCAAAATTGTTGACCAGGCACCAGTCCGAAGGCACCGGTTCGGTAGCGGCACGCTGATCAAGGATTTCACGGATGGTGGAATGTCGCCCTGTACCTTCCGGGCCATGGACAAACAGGTTGTAACCCGGACGTCGAATGCCGATACCAAAGCGGGTGGCTTCCATGGCCCGCGCCTGGCCCAGAACGCCCTGGGTGTTTTTGGCCTCTTCGGTATTGGTAAAAGGCAATGATTGCGGGTCACAAACACGATAGAGCTGATCCGGAGACAGAGGTTTCGGAATTTTTGCACCGATTGTCATTCAAATCTCCTGGCTGCTTCGCGCATGCCGCTATGTTTGCGATCGTACCGCCGGGTGACGGCCTTCTCCAGTTCAACCAGGAAAAACAACAACACCCCGAACAGGAAAACAGCGACCCACTGGAAGACGCCGATTATCGTCGTGCCAAACAGGGTTTGCATAACCGGCAGATACGTAAACACTAATTGAAACAGGAGGACGAGGGCAACCGTGATCAATACCGGCTTGCTGCCGATCAGGCCACTTTTATTCCACGAGCTGCCGGCAATGCGCCGACAACTGAACAGATAACCAATTTCACCCATAACAAGTGCGTTGACCGCCACCGTGCGGGCTGTCTCTAAACTGGCTCCAAGGCTGCGTTGCCATTCGAACAAACCGAAGGTTCCGGCCAGAAGCAGGACGGAGACATAAACCGTCCGCCAGGTCATCAGGGTCGACAGGATAGGCGCCCCCGACGACCGGGGTGGGCGCGACATGACATCGGCCTCGGCTTCTTCAAACGCCAGCGCCAGTCCCAGGGTAACAGCGGTAATCATGTTGACCCAGAGAATTTGCACCGGCGTAATCGGATATTCCAGGGCCAGCATGACAGCCGCCAGGATGGTCAGGGCCTGGCCACCACTGACCGGCAGCAAAAACAGAATACTTTTGCGCAGATTGTCGTAGACCGTGCGACCTTCTTCTACCGCATGCATGATCGAAGCAAAATTATCGTCGGTAAGTACCATCTCGGCAGCTTCGCGGGCAGCATCCGTTCCCTTACGCCCCATGGCAATGCCGATGTCGGCGCGCTTCAGGGCGGGAGCGTCGTTCACACCGTCACCGGTCATGGCCACAATATGCCCCTGGGCCTGCAAGGCTTCGACCAGTCGTAGTTTATGGGCCGGACTGGTGCGGGCAAACACATCCGCCTCACTGGCCGCAGCACTGAAGTCCTCATCAGACATATTGTCCAGGTCGATGCCGGATAAAACATGATGATCATTGCCAAGCCCGAACTGGCTGCCGATGGCTTTCGCTGTGGTGGCGTGGTCGCCAGTAATCATCTTGACCTGTGTGCCCGCTGCCAGACACTGGTTTACCGCCTGAATGGCCTCCCCCCTGGGCGGATCAATCAGGCCGAACATGGCAATCAGAGTCAGGTCATTTTCGACATCATCAAAACGCAGATGCAGATGCTCCGGGTCTGTGGCCCGGCAGGCGATGGCCAGAACCCGTTGTGCGCCGGAGGCCATTTTTTCAATCTGTGCCAGCCAGTATTCCCGGTCCAGCGCATCTTCTGATCCATTGGTCCGCTGGAAGGCACACATTTCAAGGATACGTTCCGGCGCACCTTTGACGTAAATCAGACCATGACCATCATGATCGTGATGCAGGGTGGCCATGAACTTGTGTACGGATTCAAACGGGATCAAATCCGTCCGGGGCTGCAGGCCCTGTTCAAGGCGGATATCCAGGCCGGCCTTCAACCCCACGGCCATCAAGGCCCCATCAGTGGGGTTGCCCTGTAAATGCCAATGCCCGTCCACGGCGGTCAATTCAGCATCGTTACACAGAAGTGCCGCCCGGGCCGCAGCGATCAGGTCAGCACGCTGACTGGCCAGAACCGGATCACCGTCCAGACGGAATTCACCGACCGGCGCATAACCACTGCCGGTGACCGCATAACTTTCGCGCGCGGTAACGACGGTTTGCACCATCAGTTCATTGTGGGTCAGGGTGCCGGTCTTGTCAGAACAGATCACCGTAACGGAACCCAGGGTTTCAACGGCGGGCAGGCGGCGGATAATAGCATTGCGCCTGGCCATGCGGGTGACACCGATGGCCAGGGTTATGGTCATAACCGCGGGCAAGCCTTCGGGGATTGCCGCGACTGCCAACCCGACCACAGCCATGAACATGTCATCGAGCAAAAACCCCTGGATCAAATGGCCATAAAAGAATGTTGCGGCCGAAATCACCAGAATGGCCAGCGTCAGCCAGCGACTGAAGACGGCGATCTGGCGTAACAAAGGCGTGGTCAGCGTTTGCACACCTGAGATCATGGAACTGACCTTGCCGATTTCCGTTCGCGTCGCCGTTTCAACAACAACACCTGTCCCCTTGCCATAGGTCACAACTGTTCCGGCAAAGGCCATGCAGGTGCGGTCACCGGGGCCGCATTGCGGATCAACCGGCGCGGTTGCCTTTTCCACGGCTTCTGATTCCCCGGTCAGGACGGATTCCTGTATCTGCAGGCTTTTGACGTCAAACAATCGCAGGTCAGCCGGGACACGATCGCCGGACTGCACAAGGACAATGTCGCCCGGCACCAGGTCCTGTGCGGGGATTGTCAGGGTCTGGCCATCCCGGCGCACGCGGGACTGCGGTGACAGCATGTCCTGGATGGCTTCCAGGGCGCGTTCTGATTTGCCTTCCTGGATAAAGCCGACGATGGCATTGATAAAGACCACGCCCACGATCACGCCGGTATCAACCCACTGTTCCAGCAGGGCCGTGACCACAGCCGAGCCGATCAGCACATAAAGCAGGACGTTATTGAACTGGGCCAGAAAACGCACAACAGGGCCGCTGCGTTTGGCCGGTTCAAGAAGATTGGGGCCATGGACCGACAGGCGTGCCCGGGCGGTATCCGCGCTGAGGCCCTCTGCATTGCTGTCCAGTTCGCCCAGGACCTCTTCGACCAGACGGCTATGCCATATGGTTTGTTGATCCGGTTGGCCCCCGGACCCGGACTCAGGCTCCGCCATCAGGCACCCTTGTCTCCCGCTTTGGCCGCTTCAATATCGCGCCAGTAGTCATCAACGGAGGCCTGGATTTCAGCCAGCTGGACTTCATCACGCTGTGGTTCAAACAGATGGGCAAAGCGGCGCTGGGTCTTCAGATAATCTTCCACCGGCAATCGCGGATGCGGCACGCGGGTATGCACCACCTTGCCGTCTTGCCATTTTTTCAGGGGCCAGATCCCGGTCTTGACGGCCAGCCTGCCGATCTCCGCCGACTGTGAAGGCTCGAACCCCCAACCGGTCGGACAAGGTGCCAGGGCGATAATCATGCGCGGGCCTTCCAGGGCGCGGGCTTCCTCAATCTTGCGCGCCAGGTCCAGCGGTTCACTGGCAACCACCGTCGCCACATAGGCCGGACGGTTGGCCGCCCAGATTGAAAACAAATCCTTTTTATATCCGGCCACTGCCGATGACGCCGGGTCGGTTGCTGTACGCGCACCATGCGGCGAGCCGGCAGAGGTTTGCTGGCCGGTATTGCCGTAACCCTCGTTGTCGTAACAGAGATAGATAAAGTCGAGCCCGCGGTCCATGGCCGCTGATGTTGCGGACAGCCCCATGCCATAGGCTGAACCATCCCCGGTCAGGACAACAACCTGCAGGTCTTCTTCCTTACTGATCTCGCCTTTGGCCAAGCGGATATCGAGGGCATCACGGATCCCTTGCGCGCCCGCCGGGGCGGACGCCATGGCGGTATAAAGCCACGAGCCCCTGAAGGGTGTGAAGGGATAGACCGACAGCATGGTCATGCAGCCCGCCGCGTTGACAAAAACAGTGTCTTCACCCAGCACGTCATAGACTTCGCGCACCGCCCCCAGGCCACCACAGCCTGCACACATGGCGGTTCCGGCACCCAGCAGATGTGCCGTCGGTAAATCGCGGGCTCTGTTGAAAACGGTATCAGTCATGGCTGCCTACCTCCTCCGTCTTTTCCACATGGGCGATCGCCTGCAACTTGCGTATTTCGCTCAGTTCCGTCTCGGTATACAGCAATCGCGGTGGCGGGGTCTGGCCATCACTGGCAGCTGCCGTGGTTTCCTCAACGATGCGGTAGAACTCGGCCGGGCCGATATCCCGACCACCAAGGCCACCGATATAACTGGTAACAACACCCGGCGTATTGGCCGCCCCGAACAGGGTGGCGCGCACTTCCATATGCAACACCCCACCGCGTCCTGCCGCCAGGTTCTGGTCAATCACGGCCACGGCCTTCTTGCCGACCAGCGCCTTGCGCAATTCTTCTTCCGGGAAGGGGCGCAACAACACGGGCCGGACCAGCCCCACTTTGTGACCGGCTTCCCGCAACTGATCTACGGCATCGCGGGCCTTGGTGGTGAATGACCCGATCATGACAATGACGACCTCGGCATCTTCGGATTTGTAACAATCCACGGCACGATAACGGCGGCCAAAGGCCTGTTCAAATTCATCAGCGGCCTGGTCGAAAACCGTCAGCGCCTCAAGCGCCGCCAGGTGGGCCTCGTAGCGGAAATAGGAATAAGGACCGCTCCCCAGCACCGCGACGGCCCGGCTGGTCGGATGCCCGGCGCGGAATTCACCGTCCGCATGGTGGAAAGGTGGCAGGAATTTGGCCACCGCTTTTTCATCGGGCAGGACGACGGGTTCACGGGTGAACGAAAGATAAAAGCCATCCAGATTAACCAGTACCGGCAGACGCACCGCCCGGTCTTCGGACACACGGTAAGCCATCAGCATCAGGTCAACAACTTCCTGACAGGTTGCCGCATGGAACTGCAAAAACCCGCAATCCCGCGCCGCCATGGCATCGTTATGATCGGCTTCCAGGGTAATGGGTGAGGCCAGACCGCGCGACACATTGGCCAATACAAACGGCACTCGCCAGCCTGCCACGGTGTAAAGCATTTCCATACCGTGCAGCAAACCCTGGCTGGAGGTCGCGGAGAAGACCCGTACGCCGGTTGCGGCTGCGGCCCCGGCTGCAGTGATCATGGAATGTTCAGATTCAAACATGACCATTTTGCAGGGTATGTCGCCGTCGCTGGACCAGCGGGCAATAGTTTCAATAATTTCGGTTTGCGGAGTAATCGGAAAGGCCGGCAGGTAATCAACGCCAGCCAGTCTGGCACCCCAGGCAGCTGCGGCATTTCCGGTCATCAGTTTTGCTGTCATGACCCCTCTCCCTTCGCTGACTGATGGGCTGACAGATGGGCTGTCTGATGTTCTTCTTCGGCCGCCGCCACCAGGGCATGGGCCGGGCATTGCGCGACACAGATCATGCAGCCCTTGCAATGTTCGTAATCAATTTCCGGGTAGCCATCGTCGTCCACAGCAATGACCCCGTCAGGGCAATAGCTGCCGCAGACCCAGTGACATTTTTTGCATTTATCCATTTCAAGTACAGGCCGCAGGGTGCGCCACAGACCGGTCCGCACCTGGACACTGGTCAGGGCGGCATAAATGTTTGGTGCTGCCACGGCTGAAGTTTCGGCAGATAGATCAACCCAGTCGGGCCTGACAGACGAAGCGACGTCGTGGGCAGCTCCCTCAACCACAGAGCCCGCCTGATCGCCAACAGCATCAAAGGCTGCCAGTGCCGTTTCAAGATTGGCCTTGACCGCCCCGGCCCCAAAAGTGGCTGTTTCTTCCCTGACGGCCTCGGTCAACGCATCGCGGCTGACAACACCAAGCAGGGCTGCTGCGGCCCCGGCGCACTGGGCGGAGGTATCGGGAATATGAGCATCGTCATCGCCGCTATCAACGCCGGGCAGGATCACCACGGGGTTGCTGATATGCAAACGATGCTGCCAGGTTTCAGCGTCCAGGTTGCTGGCGATAGCCAGTACAGTATCCGCCCGCAATCCGCCTGTGACCCCGGCGGCGGGGATGCCAACCAGACTGTCATCGGCAACCAGCACCAGGTCCGGCGCGGATATAATGCCACGCTCCAGAATTTGCGCCGATGCTGCGCGCACAAAAGCAAACATTGGCGCGCCGCGTCGTTCCGCCCCGTAGCGCGGCGCATCCTGAACCTGATAGCCGCACTGGAACAAAGCCGTGCCCAGAATTCGGCTGGCTGTTTTCATACCCTGGCCACCACGACCGTGAAAGCGAATGCGATACATGTGCGCGCCTCCCTTCCGGATCAAACCGCGCCCTGGGAAACCGACCAGCGCCGGTTGGCCATGGCCGCCCTGACCCGTTCCATGGCCATGTTGTTGGCGGACACCCGCGGCAAGACATCATCGGCTTTGGACCGCGCCAGAACTTCCGAGGTGTTGTGGGAAATACGTTCGGCAATTGTCTCAAAGGCGGCTGTTTCGCTGACACCCTGATATTCCATGGCGGCACAGATGACACCACCGGCGTTGGCGATGAAGTCTGGCAGGGAAATCACGCCCCGGGCGTGCAACGAAGCCTCGGCTTCAGTCGTCAGGGCAATGTTTGCCCCCTGGGCGACAATTTTTGTTTTCAGACGATCAACATTATCGGCGGTAATTACATCAGGCCGGGCGGCAGGTACCCAGATTTCACATTCCACATCGATAACCGCTTCACGATCTGTTTTGCTGCCACCGGAAAACGTCGCAACTTCTTCACCGCCCTGTTTGTGGGCAATCAGTTTTTCAACATCCAGACCCCCGGCATTCGCCACAGCTCCTTTGGAATCAGAAGCGGCAATAAGAACCGCACCTTTTTCCTGCATGAATTTGGCGGCAAACATACCGACGCATCCAAACCCCTGTACCACAACCCGGGCACCATCCAGATCAATACCCGCGAACGGCAGGGCCGCTTCAACCGAATGTAAAAGCCCGTAACCCGTTGCCCCCAGTTCATCCAGCGGAATGCCGCCGATTTCCCGGGGCAGGCCAACGGCCCGGCCGATTTCATCATAAATCCAGGCCATACAGGTTTCATTGGTGCCCATGTCGGGGCCAAATATGTAACCGCTTTCACCGGCGAGGGCGGCGGCAAAGGCGCGAATAATTTTTTCCTTCTGGTCGCGCGGCATTTTGGGGTCGCCCCGGATGACGGATTTACCGCCCCCATGAGGCAAACCTGCAGCGGCGTTTTTCAGGGTCATGGCCCGGGCCAGTCGGAAACATTCCTCGACGGTCACATCAGGGGCCATGCGCGTGCCACCGATAGAGGTCCCGATAGCCGTATTATCGACAACCAGAACACCGTTCAGACCGACACCGGGTTCGTAAACATGGATGATTTTATTCGGACCCAATTCATCCTGGATATCCAGCTCAAGCGTACCAAGCGGCATGTTCATACCTCCTTGAATAAATGCCCGTCATTGCAACGGGAACGCGCCTACCCTTTAAGTATAGGTATCTTTTGACCGGGATGTTTCCAAAAAAATGCGGCATGACGACGCATTGAAGCTATCCATGCGACCTGGGACAAGCACTGTCACCTGTTTGGACAAAAACAGCCCCTGTCCAGGTAGAAACCCGCAGAAAACAACGAAAAACAGGCCCCTGGAAGCGCATTGCCAGCGGACTTTACGGTAAAATGTGCTATGTTGCCCGGACCGTGGACACGACCGCCGATAACGGAAAAATCAATGACTGAAGAACAAAACAGCCCGGGCAAGGATGCGCCGCTGCTGGATGATATACGTCTGCTCGGCCGCTTGCTGGGCGATACCGTGCGCCTGCAACATGGCCAGGACACATTTGATACCGTCGAAAGTATTCGACAGACCTCTGTGCGTTATCATCGCGAAGAAGACGTGCCGGCCAAAAAGGAACTGGAAGAAATCCTCAACGGCCTGGATGCTGTCCAGGCGGTCGATGTCGTGCGCGCCTTCAGTCTGTTTTCCCACCTGGCCAATATTGCCGAAGACCAGCATCATATTCGCCGGACCCGCAGTCACGATCGCGCCGGTGACAAACCGCGCCAGGGGACCATGGCCAATGCCCTGACCAGGGCCACGGACAATGGCCTGGGGGCGGACGAGATCCGGGCGTTTTTTAATGCAGCCCAGGTGCGCCCTGTCCTGACCGCGCATCCGACGGAAGTCCGGCGCAAAAGCACCATGCGCCAGGAATTCACTGTCGCGGACCTGTTGCGCCAACGCGGTCAAAGCGACATTACCCCGGCTGAATACGAAGAAACAGAAATCGCGCTGCGGCGCACAGTGCTGGCCCTGTGGCAGACGGGAATGTTGCGGACCAGTCGCCTGAATGTTCTGGACGAGGTGAACAACGGGCTGACCTATTACGACTACAGTTTTTTCAGTGAATTGCCAAAAATCTATCGCGCCATCGAAAATCGTCTGGATGATATCTCCGGCACCGACGATGGCCAGCCATTGGCATCTTTCCTGCAAATCGGCAGCTGGATCGGCGGGGACCGGGACGGCAATCCCTATGTTACGTCTGACGTCATGCGCAAGACCATTGCACAACACGGTTCAAAGGCCTTTGCGTTTTACTTCGAACAGTTACACCTGCTGGGCGGCGAGTTATCCATGTCGGATATTCTGGTTTCAACATCACCGGACCTTCTGGAACTGGTCGAACAATCACCGGACCATTCCCTGCACCGTGAACATGAACCCTATCGCCGGGCCATCTCCGGCATCTATGCCCGTCTGGCGGAAACGGCCAGGGTATTTGAATTTGCAGAACCCCCGCGTCGCCCGGTTGGCCCCGCCCGGAAATATAGTTCCCCGGAAGAATTTTCGGCCGATCTTGATGTTCTGCATCAGGCGCTGACAAACAACAACTCAGGCGACATTGCCGATGGCCGTCTGCGCGATCTGCGCCGGGCCGTGCAGTGTTTCGGTTTTCATCTGAGCAGCCTTGATATGCGCCAGAGTTCAGACAAACACGAATATGTCATTGTCGAACTTTTCCAGGCGGTTCAACCGGACATCGATTACAGCCAGCTGGACGAAGACCAGCGCATCGATCTGCTGGTGAGCGAATTGCACTCGGGGCGGTCTTTGTTGCGCACGGGCTGGACATATAGCGAAGACACCCGTGCAGAACTGGCGATCTTCCAGGCCGCCGCAACAGCCCGGGCAACGCTGGGCCCACGGGCAATTACTACGTCAATCATCTCCAACACCCAATCCGTTTCTGACATGTTGGAACTGGCCGTCCTGTTGAAACAGGTTGGTCTGGTCACACCGGAAGGTACCGGTGCCCTGCATATCGTGCCCCTGTTCGAAACCATCCCGGATTTACGCAACTGCATCGAAATCATGGAACGGGTGCTGTCGATCCCGGAATATCGGCGGCTGGTCGATAGCCTGGGCGGCGCACAGGAAATCATGCTGGGTTATTCCGACAGTAACAAGGATGGCGGCTATGTAACCTCGGGCTGGGAGCTGTACAAGGCCCAGACCGGTCTGATTGATCTCTCGGCCCGGCATGGCATCAAGCTGCGCCTGTTTCATGGCCGCGGGGGCTCCATCGGGCGCGGTGGCGGCCCTAACTATGATGCCATTCTGGCCCAGCCTGCCGGTGCTGTGCAGGGCCAGCTGCGCATGACTGAACAGGGCGAAATTATTTCCAGTAAATATTCCAACGCCGAACTGGGTCGCCGGAATCTGGAAATCCTCGCTGCCGCCACAATGGAAGCTACCCTTGTACACAAGGACCGCTTTGAACCACCAGCGGCGTACCTTACGGCCATGGAAGAACTTTCGGCTCATGCCTTTGCCGCCTACCGGTCGCTGGTTTTTGAGACAGATGGTTTTGAAGACTATTTCTGGGCTTCCACAGTGATCAACGAAATTGCCACGCTGAATATCGGCTCCCGGCCACCGTCCCGACGCAAGACACGGAAAGTCACAGATCTGCGCGCGATCCCCTGGGTTTTCAGTTGGGCGCAATGCCGGTTAATGCTGCCAGGCTGGTACGGCTTTGGTACGGCTGTGGAAAAATGGCTGGCGGATAATCCGGACAAGGATATTACCCTGTTGCAGGAGCTTTATGCCAACTGGCCGTTTTTCCGCACACAACTTTCCAACATGGACATGGTGCTGTCAAAAAGCAGCATCGCCATTGCCCGGCGTTATTCGGAACTGGTGCCGGACGAAGACCTGCGCCGGGAAATCTTTGGCCGTATCCGCAACGAATGGAAACTGTCCATCAAAATGTTGCTGGCGATTTCCGGACAAGACCGGTTGCTGCAGGCCAACCCGCTGCTGGAACGTTCGATCCACAACCGCTTCCCTTACCTGGACCCCTTGAACCACATCCAGGTGGAACTGATGAAAAAATACCGGCAGGAGCCAGAAAGCCCCAAGGTCCTGCGCGGCATTCAGTTGACGATCAACGGCATTTCGGCAGGGCTGCGCAACAGCGGGTAAGCCGACCAAGGCTGCGGTTATGTGGTCAGTCGCCGCTCCACCAGTCGGGCATAATAGCCGGCCCCCAGGGTCAGGATATCGTCAT